>Ga0163144_10002385_pt1 | contig 43522 bp, 41 predicted proteins | sample OliLak19BULKMAT1_FD_123175 | JGI IMG/M metagenome (GOLD analysis project Ga0163144, IMG submission 123175) | Freshwater microbial mat bacterial communities from Lake Vanda, McMurdo Dry Valleys, Antarctica - Oligotrophic Lake LV.19.BULKMAT1 | ecosystem: Environmental > Aquatic > Freshwater >...
CTGCGGCTCGCACAGGCGGCGACGCATGCCCGATGGTGATCGGCGGCGGCACGGTCTACGCCCAGGCACTGGGACTTGCGACCGTACTTTATGTGACTGAGGTGCACGAAGCGCACGTCGGCAGTATTGTCTTCCCCGACGTTGTCGAATCGGATTGGCGAGAAATCAACCGCCGGCAGGACGGTGTGCTGGTGTTCCGTGAACTGCGCCGAGCCAAGCTGCTGCCTTAGCGGCGGTCCAGGGCCAGTTCCAGCAGGGCGTGTTCTGCGCCCATGGACGGCGGGATGACGCCATCCTTCTTCCAGCGTTCCATGGCCGCAACTTCACGAGTGCTCAGTTCTTCTTTTTGCCTGCGCAATTCGCCGGTCGCAGCGGCACCGCCGATGTCGTCGAGCAGCAGGATCAAATCCATCCGTGTGTCGCTGTCAGGCGCGTTGTCGATCAGTTGAGCCAGGGGCTGGATCCAGCGCTCGCCCTGGGCGCGTAATGCTTCAAGTGCGCGCGGCGGGAGCCATGACGGAACAGGACGAATGATAAGTACGGCGTCGATCAGCGGCAGCAGATCCATGGTGCTGAACGAGGCCAGTCCAGGTGGGATTGGTACCGTGGGGTCTGATAGACTGGCAATCATTTCATCGCGTTGTGCCAGACGTGCCCAGCGTGCAGCATTGTCATTCCACCACAGTTGCCAGGCCTGCCCCGGCCCTGCGCGATAGGCGGTGATAATCCGCAGGGTCGCGGCAGCCGCCTCGCGTAGTTCGGGCATGCGTTCTGATGCAGCGAGCTTCACCAGTGGTTCGACCGCCCGGGCATCACCGGCTGTCGATAGGACGCGGACAGCGATCAGGACGGTCAAGGCCTCTCGTTCGCCGACAAGCTTGGCCAGGGCTGGGCAGAGCCTCGTATCGGCGCTCCCCTCGAGTGATTCGAGCAGGGCGCGCCGCTGTTCTCCATTAAGTGTGCCCAGCAAGGCGATCACAGTCGGCGAGGCTTTCTGCATGAAGCACAGTTCATGCAGCGCCTTGGCTTGTGCCGCGCGGGTCGGTCCATCCGGGTCGCTACGTAGCCGGGTCAGCGGTTCGATCGCGCGAACATCCCCCTGGGCGGCAAGCGATGGTGCGGCCATGGCGCGTTCGTCGCCATCAAGCGAGGTGGAGAGTTCAAGCAGTCGTTGCAACACTTCGTCACCGCGGCAGCGGCCAAGGCCGACAATGGCCAGCCGGCGGACCCGCGGATCGCTGTCCTTGGATAGCCGGAGGGTTAAGGGGGCCCCTTCGGTGCCGCCGATTCCTGCTGCAACGCGCACGATGCGGGTGCGCAATGCCCAGTCGCGATCATTCGACATGATGGTCAGGTCGGGCAGGACGATGGCACCACGGCGGACAAGACTGCCAATCGCCGCTCCATGAATCGATGGATCGGGATCGGTGAGGGAAGCCAGGTCGTTGGACCATGGCCGTCCCGGCAGAGCGGCTTCCTTGCCGCTCAGGGCTTCGCCGGCGGCCTTGATCAAAGGCAGGACTTCCATGCCTTGGGGCGGTGCGCCGTCGTCGAGGGCGGACAGCCCGGCGGCAGCGAGCAGGATGGCGGCACAGGGGCGAAGCATGCGGCGCATGGTGGGACGGGCGATGGGCGGTGCAACGCTTGCGCCCCAGTACGGCCCGTCGGAGGAGGGTTGACCGCTTGTGCCAAGCGCTGGTTTCGCCACCATCCCGACCTCCAACGGAGACCCCATGAGCGCAGCTTTCGGCACCTGGATCGGCAACGGTAACCCTGGCACCTGGACCCCGCAGATTGATGCGGCCCTGGTCGACGATCCGCGTTTCCCTGCGCTCCTCGCTACTGCCACAGGCGGCGTCAGCTTTGCCGGAGCGGTGGCCATCGTCACCGGTGCGTCCGATCCGCATTCGATCGGCTACGCCATCGCCCGGAACCTGATGCGCGGTGGGGCCAGCGTGGTCATTACCGGCTCGCGCGATCTGGCCAAGATCACCAGCGTAGCCGAACAGCTGGCCACCGAGGCCGGTGGCGGCCGCGTGCTGCCAGCCCAGGTCAACCAGGGCGAGTTCGCGCAGGTCGACGCCTTGCTCGACCGTTTGAAGCAAGAGAATCTGGCTGCAACCCACGTATACCCGTTCGCTGCCATCAACCACCCCTGCCTCTTCGTCGGCATTAAGCCCGAGGACTACCAGCGGGTCTTCGCTGTGAATGTGTTCGGCGTGTTCCACTTGTGCACCCAGCACGCTCGCCGCGCTCCGCGCGACAAGGCTTGGTACGTCGTCGTGCCGCTGTCGCCGAATGATGGCCGCCTGCAGGGTTCAGGCCTTTATCCGTCGACCAAGCAAGCGCTGATCCCGATCGTGGTGCAGGGACAGAACGAAGTCGGTGAGCGCAAGAACGGCTGCTACACCGGCGTATCAATCGCCTGGACCCGTTCGGCCTTGATGAGCCAGCTGGATGCCGGGGTGGCCGGGGCCAAGGCTCAGGGCCTGAAGGTCTTCGAAACCCAGGATACCGCGGATGTCGCGACTCTGTGCGGCACTGCGGCTGCCCAGGCACTGAAGGGTACAGTGGTCGACGCTGCCGGCGGATTCGGCCGGGTCGATCCAAAGAGCTTCGCCAAGGCGCTGGCCGGACATTGATGCTGACACGGAACCCATCTGGGTCGCCGTCGCTGCTGGCGTATGCCGGCAGGATCGTGGATAAATACACCGCGTGCTGATCCTCGCCTGGTTGCTGCCGCCATTCATCGCGCTGCTTGGTGCCGCTGGACTGTGCACCGTGGCCATCCGTTTCGCTCCAGGCCTGCGCTTTGTCGATCGTCCGGGTAGCGAGGCGCACAAACTGCATGGCCGGACCATTCCGTATGGCGGTGGGCCGGCGATGGCTATGGCCGTCATTGCCGCTCTGCTGTGCTCTCTGGTGTTGCCATTGCCTGAAGCAGGCGCTGGTCTGCCCTGGGCCGTCCTGGCAGGTGCCATCGCTTTGGTGGCGATCGGTATGGTTGATGATGTCCGGCCGCTACCTGCCAAGCTCAAACTCGCTGTGCAAATGCTGATCTGTGCGGCTGCGGTGACGCTTGCAGACCTTCCTGTCGATTTCTTGCGTCACTATCACCCCATTCTCGCCTGGCTGGCTGCCTTCGGCTGGCTGCTGCTAATGACCAATGCCTACAACCTGCTGGACCATGCCGATGGTCTGTCCGGATCAGTGGCACTGGTCGGCTGTGCGGCTTTGGCGGGTGGCGCCATGCTCGGCGGAGACCCCGCTGCTTCGCGCATGTGGTTGTCGCTGGCTGCGGCGCTGGCTGGATTTCTCCTGCTGAACCGTCCGCCGGCCCGCATTTACATGGGTGATGCCGGTAGCCTGGCGATCGGCTTCCTGATCGGATGCGGCACCCTCAGCACGACCTTCTGGCCGAGTGATCAGGGCGGCAGCGCACTGGCGCTGCTCTCACCGGTCCTGATCTGCGCCATTCCACTGTTCGATACCGGTGCTGTGATCGTCAAACGCCTGCGCCGTGGGAAGCCGCTGATGCGCGGTGACCGCAACCACATCAGCCATCGGCTGACCAGACTCGGTGTCGGCCCGAAGGCCAGTCTTGGCGCCGTCATCGCGTTGCAGGTCGGTCTGGCCTCGTCCAGCTTTCAGCTGCGCAACGCCGATCCGATTTCGGCGATTGTCGCGCTTGCCCAGGCGGCGGCGATCTGTGTAGCCTTGGTCCTGCTGGAGACGTCCCGTGACCACGGGTAGCACCAAAGCCGCTCTGCAGAGGCCAGCGATTCTTGACCGCTTGCATGACATCCTGGTTCTGCTGCTCGTCGTCCTGCGACCGCTGTGCTGGGATGGTGCGCCCGGTCAGATTGCTGACCTGGTCTGGCAAGGCTTGGCCGTGGGAGGGCTAACTATTGCAGCGCTCGAACGTGCCGCTGGCCTGAGCAGCGCATGGCGCTGGAGCTGGCGCGGTGCGGCCGCTCTTGGGCTGATCCTTGCTCTGATACCTGCCGTTTCTGGTGCCGCCGAAGCGTCACCGGCCTGGTGCCGCTGGACCGGCTGGGTCGCTTGTCTTGCCGCTGCCGCATATCTGGTGCAGGTGCTGCCAGGCAGGACGCGTCTGGCATTGGCCGGGCTTACCGCTGGAGTGACCATCACCGCCACACTAGGACTGGCCCAGCCGTGGCTCGTGCTGCCGGCCATGGCTAAAGCCCAACAGGCCGGCGATGCGGTCTTTCAAGGCATGCCAGGCGATCCGGGAGCGATAGCCGAACGGATCGCCAACGGTGGCGCCTTTGCCACCTTCACCCTGGCAAACCAGTTTGGCGCCTACCTTGCCCTGGTGCTGCCGCTGCTGCTTGGAATGGCCTGGACCTGTCGCGGATTGGCACGCTGGTCGATGGTCGTGGTCGGAATCATCGTGCTCGCCGCTCTCGCCGAGACCGGAGCCAAGGGCGCCTGGTTGGCGCTGGCCGCTGGTCTGGCGGCCGGGTGGACAGTGGCTTGGCCAGGACGTTGGTGGCGCTGGCTGCCCCTCGCCCTGGGCGTGGTTGGATTCGCTGTCCTGTTGCATCGTGGTTTCGCCCAAGCCAGCATTGACGTTCGACTGGGGTATTGGCACTCGGCCATGACCCTCATCCAGGAACGTCCACTGACCGGACACGGGCTGGGAGGTTTCGCCGCCGAGCAGCCGCGCGTCATGCAGATTGGAGACGAACCGACTCGTTTCGCCCACAATGAGGTGCTGGAGGCGGCCGTCGCCGGTGGCTGGCTCGTAGCGGGTCTGCTGGTCATCGCCTTGCTCGCCATGGCTTGGCCACGTCGCGCGGATTCGTTAGCCGCGTCGACCGAGTCGTCGCCACCACGTCAACTGGCGCTCGTGCTGATCGTGGCCATACCGTACCTCGGCCTGCTTGGCGCCTTCGATGGCAATTTGGGCTGGTGGCCTGGCGGCAATGGCTTGGGTGGGATCATGCTGTGGTCAATGGTGCTGGGCCTGGTTGCAGGTGGAACGGCCTGGGTCTGCTGGCGTGCAGATCCGCCACCCATGTGGGCGTGGACGGCAGGTCTGACCGCCGTCGCATTGAAAGCCTTAATTGATTTCGATCTCCATGCCGGCGGCGTTATCGGCTCTGCTGTCCTGGTGGCGGCGGCGGCGCCAGGCGCTGTGCATTGTGCGACGAGCATGATGTCCCGCGTGCTGCCCGTGGTTGCGGCTGTCGTATGCACGATCGTGGTACTGCTTGGTGCGACGACTGCGTTGCGTCTATCGGAGGCAGAAGATTGGATCGCCGCAGCGCGCGGTTGTAGCGATCCGCAGATCGCCCAGGCGGTTGCACTGCGGTTAGGGCTTCCTCCACAGCAGACGACGCAAGCGGTGGCAGCTCAGGCTGCGCTGCGGGCTTGGCAGCTCGCCGAGGGCGCACCGGGCATCCAGGCCTCTGCGCTGGAGTTCATGCCTCCTGCTCCAGAGGTACTGGAGATGGCGGACACATTGGCCAAGGCATCTTCTCACAGCGCCGCCATCGCCTTGCGACATGCGCGTCTGTTGGCTGCGGCACATTACCGGGCGGAGGCGATTGCCGAGGCCGAACGCGCCACGCGCTGCGCTCCGACGGCCCCGCGGGTCCTGGACGTCGCAGCAGACGTCATCGAACGCTGCGGGACCGGCCAGCCCGAGCAACTCGCCAGAGTCGCTCAGTTGCGGAGCGAAGCCCAGCGGTTGGCACCGCTGGTCCATCCTGGCATGCGCCACTGAACCTCCGATTGCGGCTTCGACATGGCTCGCGCTATGCCCTTGAGACCTGGCCCCCGACAGGTAGGGTTTTTGCCTAGCCAGGAGATTCCATGTCTGCCGATCCCACCGCTACCGCCCAGCAGCTTTTGGCCGATGTCTGGCCGCAAATCGAGGCTGTCAGCAACGGCAAGCCGCCAGTCTTTCCAAAGCAGCTGGTGTGGTTGAATGGCGCTCCGGGAGCAGGCAAGGGGACCAACACCCGAACGATCATGAACATCCTGGGCATCGAACGTCAGCCGGTGGTGGTAAGCGATCTGCTGTCCTCGCCCGAGTTCGTCGCGATCAAGAACAGTGGTGCCCTGGTGGGGGACAAGGATGTGGTCGGCTTGCTACTCAAGAAGCTGCTGGATCCGCAATACATCTCTGGTGCGATCGTCGACGGCTTCCCCCGTTCACCTGCCCAGGCCGAATTCCTACGTCTGCTCGTAGCCAAGCTTGAACAGCTGGCTGTCACCTATCCAGACGTGTGCCAGAAGCCGAGCCTGCGTGTGATCGTCCTGAATGTCGCTGAAGAGGTAGCCGTCGAGCGTCAGATCCGTCGTGGCCGTGAGGCCGTACTGACCAATGAGCTGGCCCGCAAGATGGGCGGCACCACCCAGGAGATCCGTGCCACGGACGTAGATCCGGCCAGTGCGGCGAAGCGTTATCGCGTATTCCAAGAACAGACAGTCGGCGCTCTGCAGTCCCTGACCAACGCCTTCCCCTGCCACTTTATCGATGCGGGTGCAGATATTCCGACGGTCAGCAAATCGATTGAGCAAGCGTTGGCCGCCTGATTCAGGCGTTCACCGCGTCAGCGATCTCGTCGAGTTCGCGGGCGCCGCGAACGAGGTGCCCTGGAAACAGGCCGAGCGGAGCATGCGTTGCGGCGATGCGCTCGACCGTTTCGGCACTACAGCTGCCGGCTAGCAGCCCATAGTAGGCGGTGGTGATGTCGGCAACCGCCGCCGGCGCCAGATCGGCCAGTTCGAGCATCCACCAGTCGACCAGTCCGGCGGTGGATGCCGCTGGTTCTGGAGCACACAAACGTCGGCCCTCCCAAACAACGGTGTCGCGCACGCGGCGTTGCAATTCGTAGGGCAGTCCGCCCTCCTGGGGTATGGCGCGGATCGTACGGATGCCGCCGATCGACAGCGCATGGTCTTGCCGGGTCAGCATCGAGGGGACGCGGCCATGCACAGCGATGGCAATTTCGCTGGGGGAGTCGGCCAGGCGGGCAGCCAGACGGGCGACCTCCCTACCGGACAGTTCGTACGACAGAAATGCGCCCACTGCACCCAGTTCTGTCAATGCCGCGATCGTCGCCGTGCTGTAGACATTGCAGAATACATCAGCGTAGGCACGAAGTCCGGCAGCGTGCGCGGCCTGGAGGACACCAATGTGACCGCTGAGCACTGGTAGTCCAAGGTCCGCGATATGCGGCGAGACTGGTGCAGTCGCAGCGTGCCGCAACCAGAGCGATCGCTTGGACGTCGCCAAGGCAGGCATCTGAGCAGACCACAGATCCAGGGCCGCATCATCTAACACGACCCGTTCCGCACCGGCGGCCAGGGCAGCATCGGCGGCGGCCAGTGATCCGACCACCACCCACAAGCGGGTGGTTCGCGAACGTGGCTGGGCAATCGGCGGCGCTTCGCAGGCCGGCGGTTGTCCCGTCGGCTGGTCCAGCAGAGAGGCGATCAGTTCGCGGCGCAGACGCTTCAGTTCCGAGGCAGGCACGAAGCAGGCGCCGGTCAATTCCGTGGTCAGCTGGCGCAGGATGAACCCGCTGCCTCCGACAGCGCCTGCAGAGTCGCGCAACGTCTCATCGGTCAGCGGCTTGCCGGTCGCCGGCAGGACAACTGGTCCAACGATGGCGGCACAGCGACCATCGCTGGTGCGCGCAGAGATGCTCAGGGGCGTTCCCGGCACAGCGGTGACGGTCAGGTCGATTGGCAGCCCTCCCTGGTCTTCAGCAGGCAGGGGGACCGCTGCCATGGCGGTTGCTGCATCACGTTCGCGACGTTGATCCCGGTTGACGAACAACGGTGTACTTTCGGGCGCCCGCGGTCCGCGCGGATCGATACGGATGCGCAGCTTCCAGCGGCCATGGCCCAGATCGTCAGCAGCGGTGACCAGGAATCCGTCATTCCACATGCCGACCGAAAAGGCATAGCCCAGCCCGGCCGCCGGACGACGCATCGCCTGGACCACGGCAGAGCTGGTGCGACGATCGAGGCTGATCAGCGTGGCGTCGCTGGGCCGGTCGCGCAGGGGGTCGGCACGATGCAGCCGGGCTTCCGCACCGTACCCACCGTCGAGTTGAGCGGCGGTGAACGGACGGGCGAAGACTTCAGTCAGTGGGGCAGAGGCAATGGCGGGATCGGCGGTCCGGCGCTGCTGCCAGGCTTCGACGGCTTCGCGGTATGACCGTGAAACGGTATAGACATAGTCGGGACTTTTCAGCCGACCTTCGATTTTCAGCGAGGCGACTCCGGCCTCGGCTAGCTCAGCGATCCGATCGATCAAGGCGAGATCGCGCATCGACAGCTCAGTATCGATGCCGTTCGGCGACGCGTACTGGAATCGGCAGTTCTGGGCGCAGGTACCGCGGTTTGCGCTACGGCATCCGGCAAAGTTTGACATCAGGCACTGACCACTGAAAGCGTAGCACAACGCTCCGTGGACGAAGTGCTCGATCTCGATGCCATGATTGCGGGCAGTGGCCGCGCAGGCGCGGATCTGATCAAGCGTCAGTTCGCGGGCCAGGATGACCCGTTCGGCGCCAAGTCCTGCGAGGACGCTGATCTGGGCAGGATCATGCACCGTCATCTGGGTCGAAGCGTGCAGGGGCAATCCGGGTACATGCAGGCGCAGCAGCCGCCAGAGCCCGAGGTCCTGGATGATCGCCGCGTCGACTCCTGCGACGTGGGCATGCCAGGCCAGGTCGATCGCCTTGGCATGTTCGTCGTCGTGCACCAGGGTGTTCAACACGACATAGCACTTCAGGCCATGCCGGTGAAGATAGGAAACGTGGCGAGGAAGATCCGCCTTGCGGAAGTTCTCGGCTCGCCCGCGAGCGTTGAAGTGGCGCAGCCCAAGGTAAACGGCATCGGCGCCACCTGCCACTGCAGCGGGCAGGCAGTCTGGCGAACCGGCTGGTGCAAGGATCTCGGGGCTCACTTGAACGACTGCTCGATGCGCAGGCGCTCCGTCTCGGGCAAAGCGGGAGCTGACAACAGCCGACGGAGATGCTCTGCCGCCTGGGTGTCGCCCGTACGGCTCGCGCGGATCCATCCGGTGACCAGTTCGGTAACGCCGGGCCGTTCGCACCACATGCTGCACAACCAACCATCACCCACATCACGGATAGCGAACCATTGCTGTTGGCCGTCGCGTAGTCGAGACCACTGCTTCCACGAACTGTCACTCGCGACCGGTTCCCAGGTGCCGCGCGGCAGCAGCCGCATCAGAGGGGCTATGGCTGGTTCGATCCGGCCCTTGTCGTCCCGGACCGTCCGTCCAGAGATCGCCCCGATCCAACCACGCACCAGGTCGTACTGGAAGGCTCCGCTCCAGCGCATTTCGGGAGTGGTCGGCGGGAATGGCACGGGGGAGCCCCATTCGATCGCCAAATGGCTCTCCGGCCGCCTGAGTCCTGACGGCGGCAGTGCGGTGCCAAGCATGGCCCTGACCAGGCTTCGTCCGGTAGCTGCCCAGCGGGTGGGCCAATCGCTGTGGCCTCCTGCTGCCGGACGTCCTTCGTGATTAACCACAACCACGGTCTGCAGCGACATGGGGGCAGACTGCAGTGCTTCACCAGGATGGCCGATGGGTAGCCGGGGGTCACTGATGCTGAATGACACCGTCGCCTTCCACTCGGCATCTGGGGTGGCTCCGATTGCCACGTCACGGGTTGCAATGCGGATGACACGATCAGCTGGGATCGGCAGCGGAGGTGTCGGCTCAGAGGCGTTCGACATCGGATCCATCACCGCGATCATACCTGCGGTGAACAGATCCTCGCCAAGCGCCAGCATCGCCGACCTGGTAGTAGGCTCACGATCATCGCCGGCAACGACGACGACTCGCCATAATCCGTCATCACGGGCGCCACGTTCGAGTCTGGCGGCCGTGCTGCCGGCCAGTTCGGCAGAAGCCGTGCGTAGCGGATTGCGTTTCGGCAGGCGCAGAATCCCCGCATTCACCTCGGGTCCGCCTTGACCCCTGCTGACATTTGGACGGATCGCTATGGCACCGATGGTGAAGAGGACGATGGCAGCGACTAGAGGGACGATGGAGTTGCGCACGTCAGGATGGTCATCTCGCGCCGACGGGCGCAACCCCGCATGGTCGAAGGCCTAGGCCAGCATTTCTGCCGCTTCGGCGCCACGTGAGACATGGACAAGCCTGCGTGCCAGGAGGTATTCTGCCGCAGATACCAGATCCTCTGGCTGACAGGGCAGCACATGCAGCACCTCTGCCAGAGTCCGGTGACCATCGCATGCGATCAGCAGTCTGGCCGCCAGATCAACGGCCCTGATGTCCAGCTGGCTGGCTCCCAGTGTGGTTTGGGCGAGGACGATCTCGAAGAGGAAGCGGTGATCTGGCGCAGGATCGGCTAGACCGGCGACCACCAGTTCGACGAGCACCGGTGCTGAATCCGGGTAGGCATCAAGGATGTCCCCGACCGTGGCCCGGCCATCGAGGCGGCGCCAGAGCCAGAGCTGGTGATAGCGGAGTTGGACCCGTTCGAGCAGGCGGCGGTCCCTGCGGCGATGGAGGATGGTGCTGCGCGGTGGAAGACGTTCGAGACAGCGGGCCAACTCGTCCAGGCGACGCATCCCATCAAGCAGCAGGGTGTTGGTCTCGGTCGCGATGCTGTGTTCGCGCGCCGGTGCATTGTGGAAGAATATGTACCGGCCGCTGCGCCACGTCAGCAGTTGATGGAAACACACCTCACCACTGTGTGGTGGACAATACGCGTGAATGACCTTACCGTCGATGAAACTAATGCCCGCCGATTGGCGTGGCTCGGTACGTTCCAGGGCGAGTTGGCCAGTTTTGCGTAGCGAACACAGAAACTGTACAGTTTCCGGCAGGGGGGTGTCTTCGAGATGCCCCTGGATCACCAAGCCCTTGCTGGCCGACGACTGGGTTACCCGCCGGGTTGGTGGCTGATGCGGGTCGGGCATCAGCCGCGTGCCGCCATCCACGCACGCCATGCCACGGCGAAGGATTCGCTGTCCATCCGCATGCGATCGGCCTCGGCAAATGATGCAGTTGAAAGGCCAGCCTGCGAGGTGCGTATGCTCATCACCATGGCGAGGATACGAACGTAGCGCTGCCGTTGGCCTTCCCCGAATACCGTAGCTAGTTCTGCTCTTTCAGCACCTGCTTGAGCTCGAGTCACTAGGACTTCCGCGGCTGGACGTTGCGACGGCGGTACCGCCGAGATGAAGATCGCGTGTCGATCGACCGGGATCACCGCTACCGATGGCGCGACCACCGGCGGTTGAACCATCCGAGAGGCCATGCGCAGACCCGATTCGGAGAGCAGGCGTCGACGCACTGAGGCCCCGTTCACCCCGACCACCTCGACATCGAGGTGGTCGACCGGCAGACCCTGGACGATGGTCATGCCCCGGGCGATGAACAGGGCGGATCCACCGGCCAGGCCGATCTTTCCAGCACTCATGCCGGGCTCGATTGCGTTCTCGACAGGCAGGGCAACCAGTCGAGGTGTACCATCAATGGCCACTACGATCTGTCGGGCTCCCAAGGCGATGAATCCCTGGCCAGCTGGATCAGTCCACGTCCCCAGCATGTCGACCGGTGGAGACACGGCTGATGGTGACGCTGGCCTGTCAACCGCGGCCGATGGTGAGCGCTGGTCTGTGCCGCAGCCGGCCAGGAGGGCGAGCGATGCAACGAAGGCGATGGAACGGCGGTTCATGACAGTCCTTACTTCGTCAGAGCTGCTGCTTCGGACAGACTGAGGCCGCTGCCCTGCCGGGGGGCGTTTTTGAACGCGTTAGCCAATGCGTCCGCCTGCTGCTTCACCTCGGTGGATCGACGGACGATCTCTTCGACGGTGGCTCCTTCCTCCAAGGAACGTCGTGCCAAGTCGAGCGACGCCGCACGGAGGCGTTCGATGTCCTGCTGGTACTGGACGGTCGACGGTCCGCTCCAGGTCGCGATCGGTGCGGTTGGCATGACCGGTGTGACTGGTTTTGCCGCAGGCAAGACCAAAGGGATCGGAGCCGGTGCTGGAATTGCCGGTTTGGCAGCCACCGGCTTGGCTTCGTCTGCTGCTGCCTCGACACCCATCGCCTGAGTCAGTGTCGAACCAACGGCGACTCCCGAGAAAAGACTGCCGGTGATCCGCTTCATGAATCGTTCCTTGACCTTGGTGCGCATCGACGCCGGCAACGGCACATAACCGACCGATTCGATGGTGCCGGGATTATCGAGCATCCAGGTGATGAAGCCGCCGACGTCCGGTCGCGCCAGATGTTCCGTGGAGAGATAGATAAAGATCGGCCGGGAAAGCGGCACATAGGCACCGTCCAGAACGCTCTGCTTTGTCGGCATCACCGCTCCCTTGCCATTGTCCACGGCGACTGCACGAAGGGTTTGGGTGTTCTCCAATAGGTACGCCATGCCCATGAAACCAAGGGCGTTGATGTCGGCGGCGACGCCTTGGACGAGGACGTGGTCATCCTCGCTGGCCGTGTAGTCGGATCTGATTTTCTTATCTTTGCCCATGACCGCCTCGTTGAAATAGTCGTAGGTACCGGAATCGCTACCCGGACCGAAGAGGGCAATTTTCATGTCTGGAAAGGTTGCCCGGACCTGTTTCCAGGACGTTGGTCCACCGTTGGACCACAGTCGCTGCAACTCGCCAACGGTCAGATCCTTCAGCCACGAATTGCGCGGATTCACCACCAGCGAGAGGGCATCAAAGGCAATGGGGATCTCGACGAATTCCACCCTCGCTTCTTCGGCCGCCTTTAATTCTTTGGCGGAGATCGGACGCGAGGCGCCACTGAGCGTACTGACCCGGGAAATCATGGATCTGAAGCCGGCGCTGCTGCCGGTCGGCTTGGCTTCCAGCGAGAACCGTGGGTCGACTTCGACATACCGCTCAGCGGCGGCAATAATGATGGGGTAGACCGTACTACTGCCGTCGTAGATAATCGTCTGTTCGGACGCGCAGACAAGGCAGGAGAGGCAGGCGAGAATGAGCTGGCGTGGCATGGGCTGCACATCGTTGCGGGAATGATGAAGACCTGATGTACCGGATATGGATTCCCCCTGGCATTCACCGGCTCTTCACCGATTGGGGGAAGATGCACGTCCCACCGATGTCGAATAGGTCGTACATGTCCAAGCAGCGCACCTTCCTAAATCTCCGCGGGCGGAACCCAATTGCTCCAGAACCTGGTCAGGTGACGGTCGATGGCTACCGCGTCGAGGCGTTGCTTGGACAGGGGCCGTTGACTGCTGCCTACAAGGCCGTTCTCGAGTCGCATCAGCAATCGGTGGTTCTCAAGGTGTTGTTGCCTCATCTCGCTGATAGCGAAGTGTTCGTGCAACGGTTCCTACAGGCCGCCAATGCGGCTCGACTGGTCACCCATGACCGCGTGCTTCCGTGTTATGATGTCGGTCAGTCCCATGGCTGGGTCTATCTGGCCAGCGAATTGATGGAGGGCGGCACCCTGGCAGAGTTGTCGGCACATGGCCAGCTCGATCGCTCCCGGGCGATTTATCTGTCGTGGCAGGTAGCGATGGGCCTTGAGGCGATCCACGCTGCCGGCCTGGTCCACGGCAATCTGCGGCCATCGAACGTGCTGGTCGATCATGAGGATGGAGTGCGACTGTCGGATCTTGGTCTGCCTGCGCTTCCGGATACCGAAGGTCCGGTCTCGCCAGGAACGCTGCATCTCCCCCCAGAGCAGATTCTTGGCGAAGTTGATCCGGAGCCGTCTGGGGATATCTACGCCCTTGGCGTGATCCTCGCCGGTTGTTTGATCGGTCGCACTCCGTGGAGCGGTTCGGATCGCCAGCGCTTGACGACCGTGCACAATGAGGGCCGGACAGTGGTCGGCGAAGTTCCCCCAGCCTTGCTCGATGCCGACGTGTCGGCGGTGCTGATTCGGGCCACGGCGAAACGTGCCGAGGAGCGGTATGCGCATGTTTGGCAGCTGCGTGAAGACCTCGAACGGCTACAGTACCAGTTCGCACCCATCCATGCCCGGACGCTTGATCATGACTCGGGCAGCACCACGGCCGTACACGAAACGGCATCGGCTCGAGCGATCCGCGGCGTTCCGCATGTCGCGGCCCCAGCAAAACGACGGAGTCCACTCTGGTTTGTGGTCGGTGGCTGCGTACTTGCGGGCGTGGTGGCACTCTGGCTCCTAGCAGGTGGCGACAGGCAAGCAGGCCACGCGACCGCCCCAGCCCCGTTGCCTACGCCAGTTCCCACACCGGCGGTTGCGGTCGTACCGCCACTGCCAAAGCCCTCTTGGGCCGACTCAGTTGGAACAGACGTGCATGGCCGTTGGGCTGATCTGCGGGTCAGCACACGGATCCAGCGCCTGCGACTGATACCGGCAGGCAATTTCTGGATGGGTAGCGGATTCGACGAAGTCGGCCGGATCGCAGATGAAGACCGCCACCTGGTAACCCTATCGCGCGCTTTCTGGCTAGGGGACAGCGAGGTCACCCAGGGGCTCTATTCAGCCGTCACGGGAACGGCCGCCGGCTACTTCACCGGTGACGATCGGCCAGTCGAATCGATCAGTTGGGTCGCTGTACAGCAGTTTCTTGCCAACTTGGGCACCACGATCAAGGCGCCAGTGCGGTTCCCCAGCGAGGCGGAGTGGGAGTATGCCTGCCGTGCTGGCGGTGAACGGTCCGGGTCCCTGCTGGCCAGTAGAGCCTGGACAGCCGAATCTGGGGTCGATGGAACGCGTCCGGTGCGTTCGTTGCTGCCTAATGCCTGGGGCCTGTACGACATGCAGGGCAACGTCCTGGAATGGGTCGAGGACACCTATGGCCGCTATCATCGCGAGGCCATTACCGATCCCTTGTCCACCGGTGGCGTCTATCGGGGTGTCCGCGGAGGTGCCTGGAATCAGGATGGCGTGAATGCCAGGCCTGCGGCGCGCGGCAAGGCGTTGCCGATCACCGCATACTTCTATCTTGGCTTCCGCTTGGTGATCAGCGATGGCTGATCGTCACTTCCTGGTCGGGATCAGCTTCTGGGCAGACGGGATCCAGACCGACGGTCCGCCGGCTTCGTAGCCTAACCGACCAAGCACCTTTCCATTAGCCGACAGCAGCAGGATGGTCGGGAAGCCTTCAATCTTGTACTTGTCGGCCATGGCCTGGTTCTCGACCTGCTGGGCCTTCGGAAGGGCTGATGTGCGCGGGAAGTCGACTTCCAGCAGGATCACGTTGTCCTTGGCCCAAGCTGCGAACTCCGGGGTGTTGAATACCTCTTTCTTGAGCTTGATGCACCAGCCACACCAGTCGGATCCGGTAAAGTCGGCGAGTATAGGCTTGTTCGCTTTGGCGGCCTGTTCGGACGCGGACTTCCATCCGACCGTCCAATCGGCAGCGCAGGCCAGGACGGCGATGGAGAGGCAGAGGAGAGTGCGTAGCATGATTGGCTCCGGTTCAGGCGGGTTGATGGACGTGGATCTCGGCTTCGCCAGCTAAACGCGCCTGGCAAGCCAGGCGATGGTCGCCAACGCAGCGATGGAATTCTTCGGCACTGCTGCGCGCAGTCAGGGCATCCTGACCGCTCGACACGCGGATCCGGCAACGGCCACACGAACCCGCCATGCACAGGTACATCGGAGAAAGTCCGGCATCGAGTATGGCTCCCAGCAGATCCTGGCCGCGATGCAGCGGGACTAGCGGGCTGCCATTCAAGGAGATCGCAGAAGGCATATAGCCTGATGATATGGCCGATGCCCGCTGCGCCAATCATCTGGTGCGGCGTCGAGGCCTTGCTACAAGCAGCTTGTGCAGACGAGATACGACCTTTTTGGCAAACCGTATCTAGCTGCTCCGAACGAACGTTCCTGCTGAGCCCTGGGCGCGCATCTTCGCGCGCCCCGACCTCTGACCAGGAACCCACACATGCATCCTATTGACCAGGCTCCCTCGGTGGGGCTATTCCGTTCCCTGTTGTGGCCAGCTGTACGGCCATGGCGCTGGTGGCTGGTGCTGGCCATTGCCTTGAATGCTGGTCACGGTCTGGCCATCACCTTCCAAACCTTGCTGCCCAAATACCTGATCGACGAGGTGATCAAACCCGGACCCGACGGCCTGTGGGAACGGCTGTCCTGGCTGGTCGGCACCTATTTGATCGTCTCGGTGTTCGGCCGCATGGTCCAGTGGCACTTGTCGATGCGCATTTTCACCTGGGTACGCGAGAAGGCGATGCAGGATCTGCGCGGGCGGTTCTTCAGCCATGTCAACCGCCTGTGCCTGCGCTTTCACGGGCGCAATGAGAGTGGCGAGTTGTTCAACTACCTGTTCGGGTCACCGATCGGCAAACTGCAGGCATTCCTCAGCCATGTGACGTTGGCGAAGGGGGCTGCACCCTCTCTGGCGGTCAGCGCCAGCGCATGGCCATCGCGCGAGCGTTGCTCGCCGAACCTGACTGGTTCATTTTTGATGAGGCGACGAGCGCCCTTGACTCCCTGTCCGAACGGTTGATCCAAGACGCCGTCGAGCGCAACCTCGGTGGCCGGACAGCCATTTTCATAGCTCATCGTCTGGCGACGGTGCGCAACTGTGACCGCGTTGTGGTGGTCCAGGCTGGACGGATCGTGCAGGACGGGACCTATGCCGGGCTTGCCGAGCAGGAAGGACTATTCAGGGATCTGGTCAAACGGCAGGACCTGCTTGGATAGCTCACCATTCGGACAGAATCCGGATCCGCTGTTGCACCAGTCCACGAGGAAATGACTTGCGTGCTTGCATCGACCTTCCACAACGCTCGGCGTCGGTACCGGGGCGACGACCCGGCCTTCCACCAGGATACCAGGATTCATGCACCTTAAGCTCATAGCACTGCTCGTTTTCACTCTTTTCGCTGCCGCCTGCGGTGGCCCGCGCACTCTGACCGTGCCAGTGCGCGGCGTAGCGCCATTGAATCCAAATGATGCCCAGGAATCGACTCCGGTCGATGTGCGGATCTGGCCACTGGCCGGGGCCGACCGATTCAAGGCAGCCACGGTGGATCAGCTGTGGACCGATGCCAAGACTGTGCTAGGGGCCGACCTGCTCGGCGACGCCAAGGTATTCACCGTATTCCCTGGTGCCGTAGCCGATCCTATGGTCGAACAGAAGATCGAGGTGCCTGACAGCGCCCGGTTCCTCGGCGTCTTGGCCATGTACCAGCATTCCGATGCGCAGGATCAGCGCGCCACGGTGGTCTCGATCGATGACGCCCAAGAGCACGGCTTGATCCTGACCGGTTTCGCTGTGCATCTCCAACTGCCGCCTGCCGCGACGACTCCTACCCCTGCGGCGGTTCCAGCTGCGGCTCCGGCCGCTGCCCCAGGCAAGTAGCCATGGAATACGTCCAGCGCGTTCTGTGGCATGAGGGGATGTTCATCACCCCCAACCATTTCCAGCAGGCCGATCGACATGCGGAGGCGGTACTGCTGCGTTCGCTGCGGGCGATCCAGCCATCACTGCGCGGATTGACCGATCTGGAGGTCGATAGGGACGCGCTCGGCACCGGCAGCTTCGCCTTGCGAAGCTGCGCCGGCATCATGCCTGATGGCACCGTGTTTGGCATGCCGGACGCCGATGAACTACCGCCGTCCCGCCCATTTGAAGGCAGCTTTCCTGCCGACAAAGACCGCATCGGTGTTCTGCTGTGTCTGGCTGACCGTCGTCATGGCTCACCCAGCAGCGATGACGCAAGCAAGCCATCCTCCACCCCGGTCCGATTCAAACGTCGCGGAGCCCGGGTCCGCGACGAGGTCAACGGCGGCGCCGAACGCGAAATCCCCGTTGGCGTCGCAACGTATAGCCTCCGTTTCGACGGTGAACCGGTTGACGGCCATGTCGCCCTGCGCATTGCCGAGATCGTGCGCTCGCCCTCCGGCGGTTACGCGATCTCGGATGACTTCGCACCGACCGCGGTGTGTTGGGCTGCTGCTCCACCGATCGGACGTTTGCTCAAGCGCATGGTCGACATCACCTGCGCTCGTTCGGGAGAACTCTCGGCTAGCCGTCGCCAGCGCACCCAGGGCATGGTCGAGTTCTCGGTGTCAGACTCGGCCAACTACCTGTTGCTGCATACGCTCAATGGTGCCATTCCCGGGCTGATGCATCTAGCCGGCAATCCTCGGGCCCATCCTGAGCAGGTATGGCGTGAGCTGGCACGGCTTTGCGGTGCGCTCCAGACGTTCGCCGCCGAAGGCCATCCGCGGGATGTCCCACCGTACCGCCATGACGATCTGACCGCGACATTTCATGCCCTGGATGTCCGCTTGCGCGGACTGCTCGACACCAACATCACGGCCCGCTATGTGCCCATCGGCCTGACGCGCGGCCCGAACGGGGTATGGAGCGGTCGCGTTCCAGAGATCGCCCTCGATGGACATCGCATCTACTTGTCCGTGCAGAGCAGTGCTCCTGCCGAACGCATCAGTCAGCAGACCCCGGCCAAGGCCAAGGTTGCCAGCGCAGGCAAAGTACCCCTGCTGGTTGCCCAGGCCATGAAGGGTCTGGGTCTGACCTATCTGTCGGTGCCTCCGGGTGAGATTCCCGCGCAACCCGGCAGCAGTTATTTTGAATTGCAGAGAGTCGGCGATGAATGGGCCAACATCGTCGAGTCGCGCTCCATCGGCGTGTTCCTACCCCCCGACTTCACCGATTTGCGGATGGAGTTCATGGCGGTCAAGGAATAGCCGTTTCAGGACCCGTTCGTCAGTGCCGTTCCTCCTTACGCCTTCGCCCGCACCAGGACAGATTCCGTGAACCAACCGTCCGCCGATGTCCCGCAGGCCGCCAACCAGGCAGGATCCCTGGTTGAGCTAGCCGCACCGATCACCAAGCAGATAGCGGACCTGGCAGGAGATAATGTCCCGCAGGATGCAGCCAGCCTGCTCGCCCGCTTCGAAGATCTGTTCCGGGTCTTCGAAAGCCGCGCAATCCGCGGCGGCTATACCGAAGGCGAGATGGGATTCGCCAAGTATGCCCTGGCCGGAACTGCCGACGAAGCGATTCTGCTGTCCAATCTGCCCGTGAAGGACGAATGGCTGGGTCGGCCCCTGCAGATGGTCTTCTTCGATGATTTCTCGGCAGGAGAAACGTTCTACGAGAAGCTCGACGCAGCGAGGACCAACCGTACGAACAAGGCCGCGGATGTCCTAGAGGTGTTCCACCTCTGTCTGGCACTCGGTTTCAAAGGCAAGTATGGCGATAGCCGAGGGACCGAACGCCGCCGGGTGTTGATGGATGCCCTTGCCTCCGAAATCAACCAGTCGCGCAACGTGTCGGCTGATAGCCCGATGTCCCCAACCGGCCTGTCGCCGGAAGGCGTAGCCGGGGTCCCACGGCGGCTTGGTTTTCTCGCTGGGGGGCCCGTCTGGGTGGTGCCGCTGGCCGTGGTGGTGGTCCTCATGCTCATGCTGATCATCTATGGCGTGCGCAACGATAGTCGTCTGTCCGACATCCCTGCCGACTCCCAGTCGAGCGGCGCTGGAGCCAAGCCGTGAAGTCCAAGAACCTGATCTTCTTCGTGGTGCTGTTCGCCATCTGCGGCGGCATCTTTTTCGGTGGCGGCCAGCTCGGTGTCGCACGCGGAACATTGCTCATCATCATCGCCGCTGTCTTCGTGCTGGGGATCATCGTCTGGCTCGTCCTGATGCTGCTGTCGATGCGCCGGGCGGCGAAGATCGAAAAAGGCATGAAGGACCAGCAGTCAGGTCCTGGCGCCAGTGCTGGGGGTGGAGGTCAGGCCGAGATGTACGAGCAGTTCAACAAGTATCTAGCTGCACTGAAGACCAGTCCGACCGGGAAATCGGCCCTCTCCGAGCTGCCATGGTATCTCGTGATCGGTGCTCCAGGATCGGGCAAGACTACCGCGCTACAGGAATCCGGACTAGCCTTCTCGTCGATGGGCCACGGGCTGCGCTCGGTTCGCGGTGTGGGCGGCACCCGCAACTGCGACTGGTGGTTCGCTGACAACGCCATCCTCCTCGACACCGCAGGACGTTACACGACCCAGCCCGAAGACCATGACGAGTGGCTGGCCTTCCTTGATTTGGTGCGCGAGTCGCGTGGTCGCCGGGCCCTCAACGGGATCATCGTCACCGTCTCGGTAGGCGACCTGATCAAGGGTGATCCCAGCGCGATCGCTGCGGTCGTCCGTCCGATCCGCGAACGCATCCTGGAAGTCAGCAAGCAACTCAAGCTAGTCCTGCCAGTCTATGTGGTTTTCTCGAAGGCCGACCTGATAGGCGGATTCAAGGACTTCTTCGCCGGTTTCAGCAGGTCCCAGCGCGACCAAGTGTGGGGCGTGACCATACCAGCCGGTGAACGTCGCCAAGCACGGGACGTATTCGCCGAGCGGGTCGGTGTCCTGATGGGCAGCCTGTCTGCCCGTCGTACGGTCGCGGTGTCGTCGGGCACGCGCTCGCCGGCGCAGATCGCCAAGCTGACCCTTATGCCAGGCAATTTCGGTGCCCTGCAGAAGTGGTTTGGAGAGTTTGTCGGGGAACTGTTTGCCCCGATGCCGTTGGCCGATCAGCCGATGTTCCGCGGCTTCTACTTTACCAGCGGCATCCAAGTGCCGCGGCCTGGGGAGAAGGCAGGTGATTCCGCCTCGCCGACTCCATCGCGGCCGATGCCAACCCAGGAGCAGGTTGACGCCGCCCGGGCCAAGGACATGAGCGTGTTCTTCCTCCCTGGAGCCGATGCTGCTCCGGCAGCTACTGAAGCGGCGGACAGCCGTCGCGGCCTGTTTCTGAAGGACCTCTTTGCCCGGGTCATTATCCCAGACCGCCATCTCGCCGGCATCCCTGCTGCATTGCTCCACCGCGCCCGTTTGCTGCGCCTGTTGGTGGTGTTCGGTTCGCTCGCTCTCGGCCTGATCCTCGGCGCCATGCTGACCGGCCGCCACATCCGTGATCAGCAGCTTATCAATCGTGCCGTAGTTGCCGGGCAGGCCTTGGCTGCCGATCCGGCCGGCAAGGGAGCCGGCGAGGCAGTCGGTGCGGTCGAGAACGCACGCTCGGTGATGGCTGACGCCGTCGTCCATGGCGGAGGGACCGGGCGGGCGGTGATCGAGAGACTCGATCCGCTCTACGGATCCCGCATCGCTAGGTCGTTCATCGCCCCGGCGGCAAGCAAGATCGCCGGCGAACTCGACGATCTACGGCGTAGCGACGCCAAGGACTCTGCGACGTACGACAAGATCTTCGACCTCTTCCGTGCCTATCAGATGCTCGGTGGCGCAATCCCTCCGGATCGCGTCTTGCTCGACCGCATACTCATCGACGAAGGCCGGTGGTTTGCTGCAGCAGGAGGCAAAGCCAGCGATGAGGATATCCGCGCCGCCAAGGCCCATCTCGCTCTGATCGAGGCGGCAGGGACCAAAGCCAAGGGCTGGCAGGCACGCATTGAGCCGCAGCTGGTGGCCCGGGTAGAGAATGCCCTCAGCGGTGGTGCGTTGTGGATCCAACAGAGCTTCGCCGACACCGTATCCTCGCTGCAAAGCGGTGCACCGATTGGTCGTGATCGTGTGGTGTCTGGGCCGATGCGTGATCTCATCGAGATCGACGCCGGCGTCCCGACCCTGTTCACCCCCGATGGCTGGGATGGGACGTGGCAGCCGACCATGGACGAGAAGGCTGCTGCATTGCGTACCCGTTACGCCGGTATCCGTATTGAGCGCACGGTCGATGACATCCGCGGACAGCTGCGCAAGATGTACGGACGCGAATACAATGCCCGCTGGTTACGCTTGGTCGGAAGCATGCGTCCGGCAGCCTTCGCCGATCTTGCCCAGGCCTCGACCCGCTTGCGCCAGTTCGCTGGTGAAGATTCGCCTTACCGCAGCATGGTGAAGAACCTTGGCGAGTTCTCGCGCATCGAGTTCGGCGATCCCGATGTCCGCGTCCTGCTGCCAACCGATCCGGGTTGGGTCGATGAAGGTCTGAAGGTAATGGTCGAGTTGCAGGCTCAGATCGACCGCTTTATGCAAGGCACGCAGGCAGGTTCTCGTGGAAAGGACGCTGCCAAACTCGGTGAATTCTGCAGTGCTGCTGACCGCGCCAAGGCGGGCTTCGAGGCCGCCGCCGGCAAGTTGGAGAACGAGGCCGCCCGCAACGCGGCTGCAAGCTGCCTGAATAATATCCTCGATGCGGTCCATCGCGCCCTCGCCAATGACCTGGGCAGCGAAGTCGATCGCGCCTGGGCGGCCGAAGTGGCCAGGCCATTCGCCGAGCAGCTCGCGGGCAAGTTCCCCTTCGATCTGAAGTCCGCAGTTGACGCAGCGCTCCCGGCCGTGGCCAAGCTGTACAATCCCAAGAGCGGTGCGTTGTGGGCCCGCGTAGCGGTGATCGAGAATCTGCGTCAGACTCGCTTTGCCGGCAAAGAACTGCTGCCGACGTCGCTGGAATACCAGCGTCTGATCGACCCAGCCAAGCGTTTCCGGGATGCCTTCTTCGCAGGTGGTTCGGAGGAGCCAGCCGTCAGCTTCACCCTGACGCTGGTCCAGCGTGCGGGGGTCAAGGATATGAGCGTTGCGATCGGCAAACAGACCTTCGGGCTCTACGACCGGCCGAACCGCCGCTATCGCTACGAGTGGAAGAATGTCGACGGTGGCGGCTCGAAAGTCTCGCTGAATCTCGCCACCGGCCAGTGGATCACCAAGGAACAGGCTGCTCCTGGCTGGGGTATCCTGCGCCTCTTGCGCGAGGCGGGTGCAGTGGCGCGACCCGAGGGTGGACTGACCTTGACCTGGACGTTCATCCATCAGGGCAAGGAGATCCCGGGCAGCGCAGTGTTGGAGGAGATCGCCCTCGAGCCGCTGGTCACCGGCGATGCCCTGGGATCCCTGGTCCCGCCTACCAAAGTCTCGCCCTGACATGGTTACGCCTGTGGTTGGTTTCTTCGGTAAGTTGCCATGGCATGGCGACTTCCTCCGCGATGTCCCAAGCGGTGCGCCGATCGATCTGATCGATGCCTGGCTGGGGCAGGGTCCGATTGGTCCTCCTGGTCCGCATACGGCGGCTTTCGATGCCGCCGGACCAGCGATGGTCATGGTGCGTGCTCGCGGCCTGTGGTGGGCGATGGTGTTGATCCCGTCCAAGGATGCCGTTGGCAGGCGTTTCCCCTTCTGCGTCATGGCAGGTCTGCCGGAGGGTGAATTCGGCGGCGAGCCAGGCCTGCTTCCGGCGTCGTGGGCTCCTTTTCTGGTGCGTTGCCTGCAACAGTCAGCCCGCGGCTGGCCGCAGACCCAGTCTGAACTGCACACGACGGTTGCAGCCTTGGCGGTGCCGGTGGACGTCGATAGCGACGGACGTCGTCTCGTCGACGCCCTTGGCGACCACCGCTTGGACGAGTTCTGGCGTGGCACGTTGGGAAGCTCGTCTGATCAGCGGCGTGATGCCGTGTGGTCGGATCTGGTGGCCTTGGCCGGAGACCCTTCCAAGTCGACGGGTATCCTGGTTCGTCCCATGGTGCACCAGTTGCACCTCTCCTTCGTCTTGATGCTCCAGCATCTTATCGGCGACACTGGGTGTGCTCCGGTTTTGATCGGTTTACAACCTGGTCGCCCTGGTGACGCGCCGGGTGCGACGGTGCTGTGGGGTCGTCCAACGTCCGCTGAATGCCTGGCGGCACTGTGGCCGACGATGCATGGAGCAGACAGCGCTCGCATCCACGATCCGGTGAAGCGTCCAGGAGCCTTCGGCGACCCGACCGAGGCTCTCGATAACCTGGGCGACCCTACCGTCAGCCTGCGTGACCTTTTGCACGAGGTCGGCAGTTCGACCAAACGCTATACCCGACGTCCCCGCCCAACCTGATAGGACCGAGTCATGCCGAACACCGACACGCTCAATGCCATCGCCCGCACGCCCATATCAGGCGATGTGGCGACGGGTGAATCCATCCGCTACGATGAGCGGTTCGCCACATTGGAGTCCGAGATCGGCAAGCTCGAGAATCCCGCCGGAGGGGAGGTCGACTGGCGACTGGTCGAGGATGGCGCTGTCGAACTCCTCACGACGAAGAGTAAGGACATCCTACTCGCTGCGTGGCTGGCCCGTGCCATGTACCAACGGGGAGGCTTCCCCGAGTTGGCAGCAGGATTGGGGATGATCCGAGGTCTGCTCGACGCATTCTGGGACCAGCTCCATCCGCAGCGCGTACGGCCACGTCGAGCTGCCCTTGAATGGCTGGGAGAAAAGCTGGCGGCATCGATCGATGATGCGCAGCTGGCTTCCGATCCGACAGCCATTGCCCAATGTATCACCGAGATAAAAGCCATCGTCTCGTGGAGTGAAGGTCGCTTCGACGGCGAAGATTGCGGTTTATTGTCCCTCTCCAGTCGTTTGCGTGCTGCTCCCCAGCCGGCGGCTGCTGACCCAGCGGTGGACTCCGCGAACCACCAGTCGGGTGGATCACAGGGGGGATCGCGAGCGACAGGAGCTGTGGCCTCCAGTGGGCCAATCGGGAATCGGACGCAGGCGGTCGCCCGTCTGCGTGAACTTGCCGAATGGTGGAGCAAACATGAGCCCTCGAGTCCCATGGTCCCGCTGCTCAATCGAGCCGTGCATTGGGCCGACTCGGACTTCCAGACTCTGTTCTCGCAGTTGCTGCGCAGCAAGGTCGAGGCCAAGGACTACATGTGGGATGTCCTGGGTCTAACCGACCAGCAGAACGGCTAAGCGCCGATCCGCTCTTTTCATTTGGGGGGTGCTGCGCTAGGCTCCAGCATGCCAGCTGGTACCAACAAAAACGTCGCATTCATAGCCGTCATAGCCGTCATGATCCCCATCTTAGTGGGGATCTGGTTCGCCCTGCCGGTGTTCCTGCCGATGTTCCTGTGGACCAAAGTCGACTTCCGCAAAATCGCCACGACTTCTGGTAAGTCTGACACGGCCCTGAAAACCGAGTTCCAGATGCGGGTGCGCTACAATCCGCGTGGTGAGGGTGATCCTATGCCGTGGCAGATCATCGACATGACTCCGGAATGGCACACCGTCCATCCCGGCGAGGAGGACGAATTCCAGGCCCTCGTACGTTGCACCTTCATCAGCGGGAACGATGGAAATCCGCCTGGTACGGCGTTCATCAACAGCACCTACAAGGATCGCTACTGGAGCGTTCCCGGCTATCGCCTGCCACCCGGCAGTCTGGGTGCGAACGCGAAGCGTCCCGTGGTCGTGTACAAGCAGATGGATATGGCCCGCATGGATATCGGTTCCGCCGATTCCACCCAGCGAGGCGTCGCTTCCTGGGAGAATGATGACCTATGGCCAGAGCGCGACGACGGTTGGGAAGCCCCCGGCAAGTAACCGGATCATCCGCCCTCGGCGGTGCCGTCACTGCGGAAGTATTGCCAGAATGACGTGCGGCGGCGAATCACCTTGCTGCGCTCGTCTTGTAGGTCAGCGAGTTGTTCGAGCACTTCGCGATGGGTCTGCGGTCGGGCCGAGGGATCAGTCGCCAGCATGCGCATGGCCAGGTCCGACAGTCCTTTGTCGGCTTCGGCCAAGACCTGCTGCGGGTGTGGAGGCAACTCGCGCAGCCGCTTGACCATCAGTTGGATCGGATTGGGGTCGCTGAACGGCGGCTGACCGGTGATCGCGTGGTAGAGAGTAGCCCCGAGGGAATAGATGTCGCTGCGCTGATCCGCCTTGGCCACGCCGCCTTCGACCAGTTCTGGTGAGATATAGGTCGGCGTGCCGATGACCGTGCCTTTGCTGACTAATTGGCTGTGCAGTCCGCCCTGGTCGTGACCCGGAACCCCAGCCAGCCCATAGTCGGCGATGCGTACCCGTCCACCCTTGTCGAGCAGGATATTGTCCGGCTTGATATCACAGTGGATAATGCGGCAGGTCTCGTGGGCATAGGCCAGACCCTCGGCGATCTGCGCGAACATCGGCAGGCAGGTGGCGGGGTTGAGATGGCCACGAGTTTGGATCATCCGGGCCATCGACTGGCCATCGATGTATTCCATGACCAGAAACGGATAGGCTCCCTGGTCATCAAAATCATAGATGCGCATGATCGCCGGGTGTCCCAGCCTGGCCAGGACCTGGGATTCGTTGGCCGTCAACATCAACGCATGAGGTGCGCCTTCGGCTCCAGGAATCAGCACCTTGACCACGACGTCGATTTTCAGCGTCAGGTGCCACGCGAGAAAGATCAGTGAGTTGGAGCCACGGGCGAATTCAGTGACCAGGCGGCAACGGCCCAGGGTGGCTCCGACGGCAGGGGGGGCCTGACGCATGCCAGACCCTTCCAACGTGCGGCTGGGACGGGGGGGGACCTTGATTCCGGCGTCAGCCAGGACCCGGGCTATCGATTGCAGGACAAAGGCGGTGTCCTGGTGGATGTTGCGCGGTGGACGAGGCATATCTTGGACGAGATTGAAATCGGCCTGCTCCAGCATGATCGTGCGCGTCAGCGCCGCGGTTCCGGTATGGTCGCCGAGCGTTGCGTGGCGTAGACGACCGCTTTCGATATGGATCTCTGACAAGTGCTGGCCCGCAGTGACACGAAGCAGCCCAGTCAGTTGCAGATCACGGCAGCTTTCGAGGACCTCAAGCAACCCTGGCCTGACGACTTGTCCCTGGAAGGAGGAAGCCCGGATCACGGGTATTGGCGGCAAATCAGGGTTGGTGACGGGCACGAGTGGCATCATGTATCCCGGGGCGGGGTCGGGAAGAGCGCTCTGGCGCAGCCGCGGCCAGTCCTAGAGTAATCAGCCCATGCGCATGGCCGATGCAGCCCACGTTGATCTCGGATCGTTTTATGCCCGCCTGCCTGGCCTGGGGCGCATCTACCGGCTCGCCGGGTATGCTGCCTGTATTGCAGTTCTCTGGTGGGCCCATGATGTTTCACGCATTTCCGCCCTGCTGGTGGTCCTGCTGATTGCCTGGTTGATGGCGTGGAAGCGCGAAATAGGAGCGTTGTTCCGTGCCCCATTGATCGCTGCCATCCTCATGTGCGCCGTCCTGGTGACAGCTGATCGCCTGGGTCACCCGCTGCAGTTTCGTCAGCAGCCAGAAACGGTGTCCAACCAGCGTTCCATCCAAATCCACGTTCATAGTGATGGATCCGCCCAGCCCCTGCCTTCGCCCATCATGGAGAACGCCAAGTGATCGCACGATGGGGCATTGCCCCGATGTTGACCTCCTGGGCCGTCCTGGCTTGGGGTGCCTGGCTGTTGCCTGCCGGAATCCCTCGCCTGATCGGCACATGCGTCGCCGTCGGTCTGGGCCTCTTCGTGCTGTGGTTCTTCCGTAACCCCAAGCGGACCCCTCCGCCAGGACCGCATCGTTTGGTGGCCCCGGCGGATGGCACCGTGTGGGATGTCGATGTCATGGATGAGCCGGATGTGATCCGCGGCCAAGCACAGCGCATCGCCATCTTCCTGAGCGTGTTCGATGTGCACGTCAACCGCTCACCGTGCGCAGGAACCGTGATCTATGCGGCCTACCGACCGGGCCGTTTTTTGGACGTGCGTCATCCGGATTGCGCGAATATCAACGAGGCGAACACCCTGGGCATCGCCTGTGACCCCGACGTCGGCACGGATATCCGTATTGTGGTACGCCAGCTCGCCGGGCTGATCGCCCGCCGCATCATCTGCACCCATGGTGTGGGCGATAAACTGGGCCGTGGTGAGCTGTTCGGCATGATCCGGTTTGGCAGCCGGACCGAACTCTATGTCCCGCTCGACCGGCCGCACAAGGTGCTGGTCAAGCGTGGCGATAAGGTGAAGGGTGGCGAGACGGTTCTGGTCGAGTTCACTGCATGAACCAGAAACTCCAGCAACGCCTGAAGCGGCTGAAAACGCTGCCGGTCTTCCCGACCCTGCTCACGGCGGGCAATTTGGCGGCCGGCATCACGGCGGTGCTCTGCGCGGCCTCATATGTCCCCGGAAGCGCAGATCATCGTTACATGCTGTTTATCGGCGCATGTGCAGTGTTCGTCGCCATGGTTTTCGACATGTTCGACGGCAAGGTCGCACGCATGACCCGCACGGCGGGACCGTTCGGCGCTGAACTCGACAGTCTTGCCGATGTCGTGTCCTTTGGCGTGGCTCCGGCGATCCTGGTGCACCGTTTGGTGCTCGGTCAGCCTGGCGTCTTTGCCTATGGCGAGAAGCTGCTGTGGTTCGTCACGGTTTTCTATGCCGTGATGGCCGCTATCCGCTTGGCCCGCTACAATGTCGAGCACAGCGATGAAGCGACTCCATGGTTCCGTGGCTTGCCCAGTCCCGGAGCGGCAGCCTTGGTCTGCGGCTGGGTCATGTTCCACCAGTGGACCGTGTTGAATCCCGAAAAGACCATTTCCAGTTGGCTGCTAACGCACGGACTAATCTCGCCAGGACCATGGAACGGCCTGGAAAGCATGGACGCCTTCCGTTGGGGTCTGGTGGCCATCACCATCGCATCCGGTCTCCTGATGGTCTCGACGGTGCGGTATCCGCACGCCGGAAACACGCTGTTTGGCCGCATGTCGTTCCGTTCCATGATCCTGTTGATCATGGTCATCGCAGCTCTCGTGATCATCGATTTGCCGTATGTCGCGTTTTTCGGCACTACAGGTTACGTCGCCTGGGGACTGTTCCGTGGGGCCTTCGAGATGTGGCGCAATTGGCGCCAGGGGCGAGATCCACTGACCGATGCCGACGAGGAAGAAGCAGACGATCTCGCCGACGGCGATGATGCTGGCAAGGACGTCGGCCCGGCCCCTGGCCGCTGAATCGCATCCCGGCATGGCGCCAGACGCGACCGTGTTTATCGACCCCGGTGACGAGCACGCCAATGCCCCGTGTTCGTTGCCGCAGATCGCTCAGCGATTAGCCGTGACCGAGGTCGAGGTCTGCGGCTGGCTCGCCGATGGTTGTCCCCAGGAATCTGATGGTCGGTTGGATCCGTTCCAGGTGTGTAATTGGCTCAGTTGGGGGCAACTCGGACGTTGTCCAGTCCTGGCCAGACGTTGGAATTCCTGGCTGCGATGGTTCACTACGACCGGAAAGCCCTGCCGCGTTGTCGTCGCACGATCTCAAACTTGTCGCCTGCCCGAACCTCGTCCGCTCCGCTGGCTGGTACCGGAGCCAGGCGATGCGCCTGGCCAGCAGGTAGTGGCACGGCAATGGAACGAAGGCGAGGCGCTTGCGGGTTTCCGCTGCCTCGATCGACCCACCGCCCGTGAACATCGGTGGTCTGCCGAAGACGAACTAGCGCTGCGTCCCGAAGCGGCAGAGCCACGCAACCGACAGGAATTCGAGACGTTACTGACCAACCTGGCTGGGGCGTTCACCTACGCCTATCGGCGCCATCGGCCGGGCGAGGTGGCCGGACCTATAGGTACGTGCCTGGATATCGCCCGCTTGCTCGGTGTCGAATTGGAACGCGTCGGCAGACGGTGGAGGTTGGTCTCGGGCGTGGTTGCGCATCGCGGTCTTGCCAACCTCCATTTCTGGGTTGAGGCCGACGATGGGCCTGCCGGATGGATCCCGCTGGATCCCACGATTCCAGCCGTCGCGCGCATGCTCGGTAGAGACTGGCGTCGGACAGTATCGCTGGCGGTAGGACGTCACGATGCCCGTCGCATACGTCTGGCCTGCTCGGAAGGTCCGATCGGGGACGATCTCGCAGGCATCACCGGGTGGCTTGACGCTGGTGGGGCCAGTGCGCTCTACTGCACAGACTGGGCAACCGGCGAGTGCAGTTGGAGCATTGCCGCGGCGTAAGCCCCCGGCAGTCTGTGGCCATGTACCGCAGCGCCATCCTGATCGCCATTGCCCTTGCCCTGCCGCTTGCCGGCTGCGGAGACTCCGCATCCCGAGGGCTGGTCATCACCGGAGATGGCAAGGTTGGGGCCAACAATGCCCGCAATCAGCGTGAAAGCGCCCAGGATACGTTGCGCATCGCGATGGAGGAGGATCTCGGAAAGGGTTGGAGCATCCGCGTCGCAATCGATGAACTGCCGATCTGGCTGGAAGAACGCGCGATCGATGACGGTTTTTGGCGTTGGGAGCACCTGACATGCTTGATTACCATCACGCCGCCGGTCGGACAGGCGTTGAGTGAGGCCAAGCGCCAGGATCTGCTGGATGGATCCCGGAAGTATCTCACCGGCAAGCTCACGATCAAAAAGGATCCGACCCGGCTCAATCTGAGCATGCAGACGGCAGAAGCTGTTCCGGTCGTTGCTGCCGCACCCCCTGTAGCCCAGATGGCGGGCGGTAAGACCTATGAGGTCCAGCCAGGCGATACCTTGGCTGACATCAGCATGGCCTTTTACGGTTCAACGCGGTACTGGCGCTTGCTTGTAGAAGCCAATCCGAACGGCACCGAGGCCGGTCGGACGATCATCATCCCGGCGAAGCCGGATGCTTCAATCCCGACGGTTCCGGCTCAGACAGCTCCGGCTCCTCAATAGGAAATTTTCCATCATCGTGCCGGTCGAATCTCCGGCCGAATGAGAAGTAGTTCACCTGGGCAAGCATGCCACGTAGGGCCTGCACGTCGTTCATGGTCAGATGCCAGCGGGCCAGCATGCGCGTCAGCAGCGGACGGAAACGTTCGACATCCGCCCGCCGGAAGTACTGGATCCGGTCCAGAGAACTCAGCCAGTAGTCATACAGGGCGGTGATGGCTTCGCGTGGGGCACCCGGTTCGTTGGTGCCGCGCAGTGGTAGCACGCCGGTACTCGCGATGACATAGGTCGTGATGGCCACTGCATTCGCGAGATTGTAGCTGCTGTTCGCGCCGAACGTCTCGAGGTGCACCCAGGTCTGACAGCAGCGGAGTTCCGCCGTGCTCAGGCCATCCGCTTCATTGCCGAAGACCAGCGCCCAACGATCCGCCGGACGCTGGGTCAGCAGCGCTGGAATCTCGTGCGGGGCCATGCTGGCGCCCAGTTCGCTGTCCCGGAATCGGGCGCTGGTGCCGACCACTAGGCCGCAGTCGGCAACCGCCGAAGCGAGATCGGGGAAGATTTTGGCGGCCAGCAGCAGATCGCGCGAGTGGGTCGAAAACTTGCGCGAATCGTCGCAGTTAACCTCGGCGATGGGCGCGACTAAGCGCAGGTCATCGACGCCCATGTTGCCGCAGATTCGGGCCACCATCCCCAGATTGATAGGTCCCTGCGTCCGCACCAGGATGACGGTGCAGCCGCGTAGGTTGGGCGATGCGATGGGGGTCAGTTCGTTGGGATTCGGCGGGCCGCCGTCAGCAGCCGTCATCGCCAGGCCGCGCGCAGGCGGTCCGCCCAGATGTTCAGATCACCACCAGCATAAGGCGTGGCAGGCCAGGCCATCCGTTTGCCGTCCTCGGGAAAGCGCGCGAATGCGTGCAGATGGGCGTGGGGGACTTCCTGCCCGGCGGCAGGGCCATCATTGATTACCACGTTGACCGCGTCTGCGTTGCTGGCGGTCTTCACCGCCCTAACCAGCCGGGCAAGGCGGTCGCCCAATGCTGCCAAGGTGGGCGCCGGCAGATCGGCGAGATACTGAGTTTCATACAGCGGAATGAGCAGCGCGTGACCAGGGGAGACCGGACGGATGTCGAGGAGCGCTGCCCACAGGTCGTCGCGGAAGACGAACTGACCAGAGACCTGGCCAGCCAGGATCCGGGTGAAGATCGACGGCATGACCGGATCAGGCGGCCGAGTGGATGCCAGCCTGCTGCAGCAGGCCAAGCACCACACGTTGGGCTGCAATACGGTCCATCCAGTGACGGTTCTGGATCTTCGCGGTCAGCAGGTCGACGCGCAACTGGCTCTCGGTCAGATCGAGTGGGGTCAGGCGGGGACAGGCCTTCTTCACCAGGGGTTCCAGGGTGGCCCACTGGCTTGCGGTCAGGACGTTCATGGGCGCGAACGTTAACGGGGCTTGGGTCATGAGGAAGCGTCCAGCGCTGCACGCTTGCGGCCCCTGTTCCAACCCCCAAACCCGGGCCATGCCCAATCCCCTGCTCGGCCCCGTCGGACTTCCAGCCTTCGACCGCATCCAGCCTGAGCACGTGGTGCCGGCCATGCGCAGCCACCTCGCCCAACTCGAACGCGACTTCGCGGCCTTCGAGGCTGGGGTCGGCTCGACCTCCAGCTATGCCGAAGTAATTGGCCAATACAGCGATCTGGCGGAACCGATGGGCTGGGCCTGGGGCGTGATCAACCACCTCCTGGGAGTGCATAACTCTCCGGCGCTGCGTGAGGCCCACCAGACGGTTCAGGGCGAGGTTGTAGCGATGTGGTTGCGCATGGCCCAGTCCCGACCGGTCTACGAAGCATTGATGCGTCTACGACCGTCCGACGAGGTGGAGCGACGGGTCATCGAAGCACGTATCCGTGAGGCGAAGCTCTCGGGCGTTGGGTTGGATGGCGAGGCCAAGGCGACCTTCCTGCGCAACCAGCAGGAACTATCCGAATTGGCAACGCGCTACAGCAACCATGTCCTGGATGCGAGCAAGGCATTCACCATCACCCTGTCCGATCCGGCAGAAGTCGAAGGACTTCCGGACAGTGCGCGGGCAGCTGCAGCCGCGGCTGCCATGCGCGCCGGCACAACTGGTGCCAGTGCCACGGCTGGACCATGGGTGGTCGGACTGGATCTGCCATCCTTCATCCCGTTCATGGAACACGCCCGTCGTCGGGACCTGCGCGAACGGCTCTACCGTGCCTTCGTCCGTCGTGGTGCCGATGCCCCGAACGACAACCATCCCGTCATTGAACGTCTGCTGGCCTTGAAGAGGGAGCAGGCTGTCCTGCTCGGATTCGCCAATTGGGCTGACGTATCGCTATCGCAGAAAATGGCCGGATCCGTTCCTGCGGTTCATCGGCTGCTCGACGAGTTGCACGCCGCCAGCTTACCCAAAGCGCGAGCTGAACATACCGAACTCACCGCCTATGCTCGCCAACATGGTGGAGACGCAAACACGGTGCTGAAGCCATGGGACGTGGCCTACTGGTCTGAACGGCTACGTGAAGATCGCTACAGTTACACCGACGAGGAATTACGTCCGTACTTCGCCCTGCCGCGAATACTCGACGGCCTGTTCGCCCTGTGTGGTCAACTCTTCGGCATCCGCGTCGAGGCTGCCGACGGGCAAGCGCCGGTATGGAACGCTGACGTTCGTTTCTTCCGCGTTCACGACGCCATCGACGGCCGTGAATTGGCGGCGTTCTACCTCGATCCATACAGCCGGCCTGCCGACAAGCGTGGCGGAGCCTGGATGGACAACGCCCTCGATCGCAAGGGAGCGAGGGTGCCGGTGGCTTATCTGATCTGCAACCAGACTCCGCCCGTGGGCAGCGCCCCGTCGCTGATGACCTTCCGTGAAGTCGAGACGTTGTTCCACGAGTTCGGCCACGGATTACAGCATATGCTGACCGAGGTTTCCCATCAGGAAGCTGCCGGTATCAACAATGTCGAGTGGGACGCCGTTGAACTGCCGAGCCAGTTCATGGAAAACTGGTGTCTTCACCAACCGACGCTGACCGGACTGGCCAGGCACTACCAGACTGGTGCCGTCTTGCCGCAGGCTTTCATCGAGAAGCTGCGTGCTGCCAAAACCTACCGGGCCGGATCGGCGACGCTGCGTCAGCTGTACTTCGCCCGCACCGATCTGGTGTTGCACGCCGAGGGGGGCGATCCTCACGCCGTCCAGCGGTCCATCGCGGTGACTCATACCGTCATCCCGCCCATCGACGAAGACCGCAGCCTCTGCGCGTTTTCACACATTTTCGCCGGAGGCTACAGTGCCGGATACTTCAGCTACAAATGGGCCGAGGTGTTGTCGGCGGACGCGTTTGCGGCCTTCGAGGATGCCGGTCTTGACGACCCCGCCGCGGTGGCAGCCACGGGGAGACGGTTCCGTTCGACCGTTTTGTCGCTCGGCGGCGGTACCCATCCGATGGAGGTGTTCCGCGCCTTCCGCGGCCGTGAGCCATCGACAGCTGCCTTGCTGCGCCATAGCGGCCTGGCCTGATCTTGGTTCAGCGCCACTCCGCCTCGGGTATGACGATCAGGAACGGTTCGCCCCATTGCGTGCCATCGTCAGTGTTCCATGCCGTCACCAGCCCGACACCCAGACGCAAGCCCAGCGGGCCTCCGTGGACGAGCCGAGCCGGCCCATCACCGCTTTCCTCGATGGGTTGCATCCACGCTGCCACGGCGCCGGTTTCATCCCAGCCGGTGACCGAACACCACACCCATGCATCGTCGCGCCACAGGCGTAATTCCCGCACGGTCACAGACCTGCCGTCCTCCTTAAACGTTGCCATGCATGGTTCATCAAGGTTCGCGCTTGCCGGTATGTCCAGGTACATGGTGTAGATTCCTGGTGCTTTCTGCAATTCTGCAACCAGTGGATTGCGGTGCCTGAACGGCCTGCTAGCGTCGCCTCTGTTCAGGTGTCCTGCAATCGGCAGAGATGGGATAGCCCGTCCGGCTGCGCGCAGGGTGAAACGGGAAGCCGGTGCAAATCCGGCGCTGACCCGCAACGGTGACCAGGGACCAGACCCGGAGATGCCACTGCGCCTGTAGGCGTGGGAAGGCCGGGCGAGGGATGATCTGGAAGTCCGGAGACCGGCCTGGAACTCGCGGTCTGCCCTCTCGGGGACGAGGAGCGGTACCAGACCTGGCGTGTCGCCAGGATGCTGGGCCGTTCCGTCTTCAGAGGCACCGCGGGCAGCCAATCCCGCCGCCTAGGACGGCGTTTACCATGCCCCGGACGATATCCCTCACCCTTCTCGCCATCGCACTCGCGGCGGCGGAAGAATCCCCAACCATTATTGTGACCGCAGAACGCGGCGAAGGTCCGGTCAGCGAGGCTCCTGTAGCCACGGCTGTCGTCACCGCCGATGACATCCAGGAGCGAGGTGGTGCCGTCAACGCCACGGACTGGCTACGTGACATTATCGGCGTCGGTCTGTGGAACACCAATGGCGGCGTCGATGGCGGTAGCGTCACCGTCCGCCTGCGCGGATTGGACCAGAAGTACACGCAATACCGCATCGACAACATCCCTTTCGAGGACCAAGGCAGTGTCGATGGAACACCGCGACCGGTATTCCTCCAGCCTGCAGGTCTGAGGTCGGTCGAACTGGCCAAGGGGCCACAGTCGGGACTCTACGGCAGTGGCGCGGTAGGCGGTGTGATCGAATTCCAAACCGCCCGGCCAACCAAGCGTCCAGAGGCCACCGCGTCACTTACGGTCGGTTCGTTCGATAGCCTCGGGGGATCGGCGACGGCGACCGGACCGTTAGGCGGTTCGGCCGGATTTGCCGCCGCTGTATCGGGGTTCAGTTCGTCTGGATTCAGCAGCATCACCACGGATCCGGATGGAAATCCTCAAGGGTTCGAGGATGACAGCGTACAGCGCTATGCCGGCACTCTGCGCCTGGAAGCCTATCCGTCGGAACATGCGAAGCTATATGTCACGGGTACCAGCATGCGGGCCAAGCAGGAGTTCGACGATGCATTCGCTGCGAATCCACCTGACTACACCCTCAGCGAGAATTTCTACAGGACTTGGAGGCTTGCTGCCGGCGGCAGCCTGCGCGATGCAGATCGCGTCGAGGTCGACGTCGATGCTGCCATCACCGACATCCAGAACACAGTGACCTCGGCCTTCTCGTACGCTCTGGATTCCCGCCAGTACTACGGATCCGGCAGGGCGAAGGTTGCTTCCGCGAACGGCATCGCCGGAACCGTCGGCATTGATGCCCGCCGTGACGAGGCGTATGCCGACCAAGGTTCGGCGGCCAATCTTGTCGGCACCTATGCCCAGGCGGCCTACGATCACGACTCTGTTTATCTGTCCGCAACCGGACGCTACGATCATCACAGCGAATTCGATGGGCATACCACCTGGCGGATCGCTGGATCGTGGCAACCGTTCGACGCCGAACTCAAGCTGCGCGGTGCGGCGGCCACCGGCTTCCGGGCGCCTAGTCTGTACCAGACTTACGGGGATGGGGTGTTCGTGGTCACCAATCCCGACCTCCAGCCCGAATCCTCGAAGTCGTTCGAGGCCGGTTGCGATGCCCGGCTTCTCGGACTGGTCGATATCGAGACGACGGTGTTCCGCACCGACGTGCGCGATCTCATCGATTTCCAGACCAACCGTTACGTCAATCTACCTGGGCATACTTCCTCCTTGGGCGCAGAAGCCGGTGCGTCGATCGTCGAGGCCGTCTCAACGTCTATCGTGGTCGGTGCACATGCCGGCTATACCTACCTGGACAGCACGACTGCATCGGGCGAGCAGGCGCCGTATGCCCCGCGTCATGCCGGCTCGGTCCGGTTGGGATGCGACGAGAAGGTCGGTGGTGACCTGACGTTACGCCAATCCATTGCCGTCCGACGGACCACCGGATATCAGGCCGATGCAACCGGCACCGCGCCAGTCGAAGGCGCGACCGTTGCCGATGCGGTGCTTGGCCTAGTGATCGGTTCGCACTGGGATGTTGCGGTCCGCATCGACAACCTCTTCGACGAATCCTATGTAATGAACCGCAGCTTCGGCACCACGTACGCTACTGCACCTCGTTCCTACTGGCTTACCGTAACCGGCAAATTCTGATCAAGCCATGCGTCCCGCCTTCGTCCTCCTGATTCTTGCCTCCATCCTGGCTGTCAGCGTTGCTGTGTCGCTGGCGACCGGATCCGGCGGGTGGGGGGCCGAGCGCATCCTGCTGGATCTCCGCCTGATGCGCACGGCCTGCGCGGGTCTAGCGGGGGCCGCGCTGGCCGTGGCTGGGGTGATGGTGCAGGGTCTGTTCCGCAATCCGCTGGCTTCGCCGGATGTGATCGGAACGACCGCCGGGGCCACTCTGGGCGGACAACTCGCGCTGGTCGCCCATGCTGCTCTGGTCGGCGTGCTGCCGTTGTGGCTGGCTCCCGAACTTGTCCTTCCCCTCGGCTGTCTGATCGGTGCCGCCGCAGCGCTCAGCGTCTTGCTGGCCGCGGCGGGCAGAGGCGGCGGAGGCGGCGGAGGCATCGTTGCTGTGTTGTTGACCGGGTTTGTGATCACCGCCATGGTCGGTGCGCTCAGCGGTCTGCTCACCAGCCTGGCTGCCGGGCGATGGGAATTGGCACGGGCGCTGACCGGCTTCGGCATGGGCGGGGTCGATGGAAAGGGTATTGGCCACATCGCCTTGGCCGTACCGCTGGTCCTGGCCGGCATCGGTGCGGCCTGGGCTTGGGGCCGGACCTGCGATCTGCTGCTGGCCGGCGAGGAGGAGGCAGCCGCCCTGGGAGTCGACACTGGTCGAGCTCGGCGTTGGCTGTTAGCGTGGACCGCGCTGCTTGCCGCTGCGGCGGTTGCGGTGGGCGGGGCGTTGAGCTTCGTCGGCCTGATCGTGCCGCATGCCCTCCGTCCGTTCACCGGAGTCGAGCATCGTCGACTGGTGCCCGCCGCGGCTCTCGGCGGTGCCGCGCTCCTGATCCTGTGCGATGTCGTGGCCCGCGCCGTCCCGTTGGGCGCAACCTGGTTCGGCATTCCAGGCCCTGGGGAATTGCCACTCGGCGTGGTCACCGGCCTGATTGGTGGTCCGGTTTTCCTAATGCTGCTGATCAGGGCCCGGCGCGAGGGTACACTATGAGCCTGCTGATCGACCAATTGACCGTGCGCCGCGGCAATTGTTCCGTGCTCGCCGAGGTGTCGCTGACGGCTCTCACGGGCCAGGTCACGGCCCTGGTCGGTCCCAACGGCGCGGGCAAGAGCACGCTGCTCAAGGCGGTCCTTGGCCTGCTGCCGTCGCAAGGGCGGATCAGCTTCGCTGGTCAGGATCTGGCAGTCTTGAGTGCGCAAGCCAGGGCCCGTCTGATCGCCTATGTGCCCCAGCGCAGTCAACTGGTCGCAGCATTGCCAGTGCGGGCGGTGGTAGCAGCCGCCCGCTACGCGCACCACGGTTGGCTTGGGATGCCCCGGCCGATTGATCGCGCCGTGGTCGAGGAGGCCTTGTCGCAGGTCGACGCCCTTCATCTGGCCGGACGGACGTTCAGCACCCTGTCGGCTGGCGAGCAGCAGCGCGTGCTGGTCGCCCGCGCTCTGGCGACAGACGCCCCGTGCGTGCTGATGGACGAACCAACCGCTGCGCTGGATGTCGGACACGCCTTGGGTCTGCTTGATCTGACGCGCCGACTGGCCGCCACAGGGCGTTGCGTCGTGGTGGTGCTGCACCAGCTGGACGAGGCCCGTCGGACCGCTAATCGCATCGCCATGCTGCATCGCGGACGCATTCTCGCTGACGGCCCACCCGACCAGGTCCTGGTCGAAGCACACCTCGCGACCGCCTTTCATGTTGCGCCAGTGCCTGGTGGCGCGCTTGGCTTCCGTTCGCTGGAGCAATCATGACCGCGGCAAATCTTGGCGGTTATATCCTTGCCCTGCTGCTTGCCGGCCTGGGCGTCCTCGTGGTGGGCAGGTCGTCGGCACCTACTGTGTCGGTGGCCGGAACCATTGTTCAGGTTGGGATCGAGGTATTGGCGGATGGAACGCGTATCGTCCGTGATGCTCGCGGTACAGCGGTTCCGATCCGTGATTGGCAACGCATTGCGGCGTTGGATCTGGTCAGCGATGAACTGGTTGGGTATTTGGTTGAACCGCGACGCATCATTGCGGTCAGTTCGTGGGTGCAGGGCCCCGAGGCATGGCGGCATGCCGGCTTGCCTCGCCTGCCTGGCCTTACCAATCTCGAATCGATTATCCTGTTGAAACCAGAGCTGGTGCTGGTGTCGACCTTTGGCGGCGAAACCGATCGGATCCAACGCCTACGCGATAGCGGCATCGTCGTCTTCGACCTCGGCCCGGCCGGTGGAGCGCGCGAACTGGGCGCCAACCTGCGACGCATCGCAGCCATTGTCGGATCGCCCGAACGAGGTGAGCGACTGGCCAGCCAGCTAGAACGTCGCTTGGCTGCGGTTGCGGCTGATCTGCCAGCATCGCAGCCTCGGCTCCGGGCGTTGATCCTGACGCCGGTGGTCGACAAGGTCTATGGCGGTACGACCGGCACCTCGTTCCATGACATCGTTGTCGCAGCTGGACTGATCGATGCTGCGGCGGGACGTTTTGCCGATCCGTGGCCGGCCATCGGAGCCGAAGATGCCCTGGCCATCGACCCGGATGTGATCGTCACGCGTGGAGCGGCCACCGAGGATCTGCGTCGCATCCCAGGGTTCAGCCAGTTACGCGCCTTGCGTTCTGGCTCGGTCATTGAATTGCCAGTCGAACTCTATGACAGCCCGGGCTTATCGATGCTGGATGCAGCCGAACTGCTGCATGCTAAGGCGTACCCATGACCTCGATTCTGATCACCGGAGGGGCGCGCAGCGGTAAGTCATCGTACGCGCAGGCGCGGGCTGAATCCTTGCCAGGTCCGCGGTTGTATCTGGCCACGGCACATAGTGATCAGACAGATGCCGAGATGGCCTCCCGTATCTCCAGGCACCGGGCCAATCGGGCCGGTCGCGGTTGGAACACCGTCGAGGTCGAGACGGATCTGACGGCAGCCATTTCGTCCGGTGGCGTCGCACTGGTCGATTGCGTGACGTTGTGGCTGGCTGGTCGTGCGATGGCGTTGCAGTGGGATGACGAGGCAATCCTGGAGGAAGTCGATCGCTTGTGCGCCGTGGTCGCAGATCCGCCGGGCCATCTGCTGTTGGTCACCAATGAGGTTGGTTCCGGTATCGTCCCAGAGACGCCGATGGGCCGCCAGTTCCGCGATCTGCAGGGCTGGGCCAATCAGCGCCTGGCCCGTGCGGCGCACGAGGTGGTGCTGTGCGTGTGCGGCTTGCCCATGCTGGTGAAGCCATGCGCTCGCTAATCGCCGCCATCCGCTTCCTCACGCGCCTGCCGATGCCGGGTCCGGACACGCGGGTTCAGGATCTGCCATCGGCAGTGGCGTGGTATCCGCTGGTCGGCGCCGGGATTGGCGCTGCGATCGGGGCCATCTTCGTGTGGCTATCGACGGGGCTGCCGCCATGGGTGGCCGCCGTGTTGGCGGTGGCCGCAGGGCTGCTGCTGACCGGCGGTTTCCATGAAGATGGGGCGACCGACGCTACGGACGGCTTGGGCGGCGGCTTCACCACCGAGAAGGTTCTGGCGATCATGAAAGACTCGCGCGTCGGGGCTTATGGGGCGATGGCCTTGTGGTGTTTGCTGACCCTGCGGGTCGCCTGTCTGGTCGCTTTTGGTGCCGTGGCAATCCCAGCGATGATGCTGGCGATGGCGTGGGGGCGCTGGACCGCCGCTCCGCTCACCCGGCTGCCGGCCCTGGGCGAGGGCCTGGCCAAGGAGATCACCGCGCGCATTCCGCGCTGGGTGCCCTGGGTGGCGAGCGCTCTGGCGATCGCGGCCACGGTCCTGGCGCAATCGCTTGGTCTTGATCGTGCCGCCTGGGCCGGCTGCGCAGCGATCGCAGTCACGTGCGTTTGGGGATGCTATCTGCTGCACCGACTGGGTGGCCAGAGCGGTGATCTGCTGGGTGCCGGAAATCAGCTGGCCGAGGCCGCCGTCCTCGTCGCCCTGTTGTGGGGCCAGGTATGAATCCGCTCTATCTGATGCGCCATGGTCCACTGTCGACGAGCGGAGCCCCGATCGGCTGGCGTGACGATCCGCCTAGCGACGAGGCCGTTCGGCGGTGGCCGGGGGTGAAGCAGCATCTATTAGGCCTCGGCATCGCTCGTGTGCTCAGTAGTGATCTGGCTAGGTCGAGTGTTCCAGCTGTCGATCTCGGCCTGCCGCATGACGAATTGCGGTCCTTGCGCGAGCAGAACTTTGGCGCCTGGGAGGGGCTGCCGTGGATCGACAATCCGGATGCCGCGATCATCTATGCTGATCCGATCACCGCCGCGCCTCCGGGAGGAGAGTCGTTCAAGACCTGCGCCGCGCGCGCTATCACCACAGCCATCGCGGCTCTGGATGACCGTCCGACCCTGATCCTCGCCCATGCTGGCAGCCTGCGGGCAATCCTCGCCGCATGGATCGGACTACCCATCCCGCGCGCTCTGGACCTGGCCTGGGATCCCTACGGTTTGAGCTGTCTCGACCGCTATGACGTTGGGCGCGGGGTATTACGCTGGCACAACCGCGTCCCTGGTTGATTGCCGCCGAGTCATGCCATACCCATGCGTATGGCCAAGCCCTCCATTCCCGCCACCATGGTCCGTACGTTGCGCGAATTGCGTGATCGCACCGTGCCGTTGTATGACGCCTCTGAACGCATGCTTGCTGCGCGCTACCGCAAGGGTGGCTGGACAGCCCGCCAGGTCCTCGTCCACATTAGCGATATTGAGGCCGTTTTCCTCGAACGGCTGCGTCGCCTGCTGGCCCAAGACAAGGCCCTCTTGATGGCAATAGATCCGGATGGTTGGTCCGACCGGCTGGGCTACGCCAAACGCGACCTCGGGCTGGCCCAGTCGCAGTTCGTCGCTGCCCGGTCATCGATCATCGAACTGATCGAGATGCATGGTGGTGAAGCCGCGCGTACCGCCGTCCACAGCGAAGCCGGTTTGCTGACCATGGCCGACGTGGTGAAGAAGGTGGAATGGCATCACCGTCACCACCTCGAACAGGTCGAGCAGGCCTTGGCCTGACGATTAGACCACTCCGATCGGCTTGCGCAGCATCGCGTTGATGGCCGCGGCTATCAACGCAGGTTACAGGAAGTCTCCCAATCGACAGATACGCAGGCGAATACCACCCAACTCAAGGACATCCGGCATCGCCCTGTCATCGCAACGCCAGCTGTTGTCAGTCCGTTGAAGCTGAACCCGACTGGTTGCCCCGGCAATTGGTAGGTCTCCGTCCTGACCAATGCTCAGGCTTCGTGGCACCAATGCATAGAATAAGTTGGGCCGGTTGGTCGGTCGTTCGATCACCGCTGCACCTGGGCAAGGACGCAGGCGCATGGCTGCAACCTCGCCTAACACCAGTTCCGAGGCTGCGCTGACGCTGTGCGGAACACCCTGCCTCAGCCGTATCCCATTCAGTGTCGTTCCGTTGCTGCTAGCGAGATCGGTAACCGTGGTCTCACCGGTGCTATGACAGTGGATTTCGGCATGCCGTCGGCTGACCCGGGTAATGCGTTCACGATGCGCATCCTCGGGGTAATCGCGCACCACCAAATCGACTCCGACGGTTCGATGCTTCCCTAGCACCAATCGGTCGCGGCCCCACAACACGATGGTTGGGTCACCATCTGGCCCATGCAGCAGCAACGCATCGTCGGACGACACGCACGCTGCTGGCGGGACCTCGCGTAGCCGAATAGTCTCTCCTGGCATGAGTCCATACGTCGCTAGCAACGGTGCCAGCATGGTTCGAACAGAGATTGCAGAATCAGGCCGATCTTCCGGTCGCTTCTGCATCAGTCGCGACACCAGTTGCGCTACGCCTGCCGGCAGTCCAGGGATGGCGTCATCCAGATCGGGCGGGGGGGCGGTGCGGTGCGCCTGCATAACCTCGGCACGTCGTCCAGCGTACGGTGGTCGGCCGGTCAGGCAGACGTACATCAGGCAACCAAGGGCGTACAGATCAGCTCGACCATCGACGGCATCGCGACCGTCGATCTGCTCGGGGGCCATTGCGTTTGGTGTACCCACGGCCACCCCTGCCATGGTCATCCGCGTCGCTCCGGCGCTGGTCGCCCTGGCCAGGCCGAAATCTCCGAGCAAGACCGAACCGTCTGCGCAGACGAAAATGTTGGCCGGTTTAAGGTCCCGATGGATGACGCCACGGCCATGGGCCAATTCCAGGGCATCGGCGATCTGATCCACGACGGCGAGAGCAACGGCGGGGCGCAGGGGGCCTCCACGGGCGAGCTCTTCGGCCAAATCGCCCTCGGGCACCCAGGCCAGAACCAAGTATCGGGTCCCGTCTGCAGCGATCCCGCCATCCAGACATGGAACAATGCGCGGGTGGGTTAAACTGGCCGTGATCCGGGCCTCGCGGGCGAAACGCCCATGCAATTCAGCTTCGGGTGAGGGTCGTTCCCCTTCGGCAGCGTCACCTGTCCAGACCGACCCACCAGAGTCGCCGCTGAGCATCAGTGACCGTCCGGGGTGTAAGGCCGTCTTCACAACCACCAAGGGGCCTTCAGCGGCTGCCGCCAACCACACCACACCCATGGCTCCGCCTCCCAACCTGGCCAGTGCCTGCCAGCGGCCAAATCCGGGATGACCGGTTGGCGGCATCAGGTCACCTAACCGATCGGCGACGCTACCCGCTCCGGCAGCGCGCAGGGCCTGCCCCAGTTCGGTCGTGGTGCAGCTGGCGAGCGAGGTAGCGAGCGTGGGAACGATGGATCGATCTATCCACCCACGTCGTCCGGCAGCGCGCAGAATGGCTTCGGTCTGCAATGGATGAGTCATGGGCTAGTCCAGAATGGGTATTCAACCTCCGGCCGCAAGTGTCCGAGTGGATCCTGTCGATGCCGGTCTGCAAACGACGGCCGATCCCATGCGCGAATCATGCGGAGCAGCGCAGTTTCGCTGCCTGCTGCGAGCGTCAC
>Ga0163144_10002387_pt1 | contig 43509 bp, 33 predicted proteins | sample OliLak19BULKMAT1_FD_123175 | JGI IMG/M metagenome (GOLD analysis project Ga0163144, IMG submission 123175) | Freshwater microbial mat bacterial communities from Lake Vanda, McMurdo Dry Valleys, Antarctica - Oligotrophic Lake LV.19.BULKMAT1 | ecosystem: Environmental > Aquatic > Freshwater >...
GGTGAAGGCGGGTGCCTGCGTGGTGCGGATGAGTTTTCCATACCATTCGCGCAGGGACTTCTGCTCGTCGCTGAGGCGTCCGCCATCGAATTTTCCACCGTTCACCCACTTGCAGAACTCGGGCATGGCCCAGTAATCGAAGATGGATGTCCGCGCGTCGTCGCCGCCGAATCCTTCGACCCCGAGTGCGGGTTCGCCGGCTTCCTGACCGTTATATACCATGATCGGCCCGCGGCCCATGGCGAAGAGGACGGCGGAGACGGGCTTACCAACCTTCATGCCGTGCGCACCCCATTTCTGCGGGCTGGCGAGGCGGACTTCGTCGTGATTTTCCGCGTAGCGGAGGGATTGGTGGAAACGCTCGCCGGTGAAAGTCAGCGGATCGAGATCGTTTGCCCATTTCCCGGTTTCGTGGATGGCTTCCAGGGTGTCGTAGGATGGATCGTCATAGACCGCGTCGAAACCGGCTTTAAGGAGTTCGTCGAGGACATGGCCCTCGGTGAGTTTTGCGGGATCGTCGTTGTAGGCCTCGGCGCAGAAGAAGACGTGCGGATCGCGCTCGCGGCTGCGTTTCACCGTCCAGCGCCAGAATTCCATCGGCACCATGTGCGCCATGTCCACTCGGAAACCGTCCACTCCCATTTCCTGCCAGTAGCCGAGGATTTCATCCATCGTGCTCCACGTTTTGGGGACCTCTGCGGGAGTAGTGAGCTGCGAGGTGTCCCGCCCGGTGGTGAAATCGTGGCCGTAGTTGAGCTTCACCGTCTCATACCAATCACCGATAGCGGGTGCCCAGGAAACCACGTTGTTGCCCGTCACCCTGCCGAAATCCGTCTCGGGCGGAAATTTCCCGTCGCAGCCGGGCAGCCCTTTGGTGGGAAGCTTGAGCGGCGGGCCGCCACCCGGATGATCAGGCTGGAGATAGAAGAAATGATTGTCGCGGGTGAAAAACACGGCCTTGTCATCGTCCTTGCCGAAAGAGAGATCGGGGCGGACATCGGACTCGTAAGAGCGGGCGACATGATTCGGAACGAAGTCGATGATGACCTTGAAACCCGCATCCTTGCAACGGCCTAACAGCGACTTGAACTCATCGAGCCGCTTCTCCGGATCCATCGCATAGTCCGGGCAGACATCGAAGTAGTCCTTGATCGCATACGGGCTTCCGGCGATGCCTTTCAGAATGTCTGGATCATCGGCCGGGCGATTCGGATACGCGGTGCCGCTAGCCTGTTCGAGAACACCGGTGAGCCAGATGTGTGTGATGCCGAGTTGCTTGAGCGAGGCAAGCGCGGCCGGGGTGATGTGCGCGAATTTCCCGCAGCCGTTCTCCTCCATCGTGCCGTTGGTTTTCCGGGTCTCATTGGTATTTCCGAAAGTCCGCACCATAAGCTGATAGATCACCGGGCGCGGGGTTTCAGCGGCACAGAGCGCAGCCATCGCCAAGGCTGCAAGGATGGTTCGCAAGATCATGATTCGCTTGGGGTTTCGGATTCGGAATCGTCGCTGACCAACAGCGTGGCGGCGGAAGCGATGGCCATGGAGATCCCTCCGGCCAGCACCGCTTTCATGGCATCTCCGCCGAGAAGCGAGTCCACCAACTTGCCGAGGGCCACCGCCGCGAGAATCTGCGGCAGCACGATGAAGAAATTGAACACGCCCATGTAGAAGCCCATCTTGTGGCCGGGGATCACGTTCGCGAGCATCGCGTAGGGCATGGAAAGGATGGACGCCCATGCCACACCCACTCCGACCATTGAAAGCAGTAGCATCGCCGGTTGTTTCACCAGATAGGCGGAGACAAGACCTAGCGCTCCGATCGCAAGACAGACCAGATGGATGCGCTTTGCCGGGAGGAAACGGGTCAGCGCCAGCAATACGAATGAGAATCCGAACGCCACCAGATTGTAGGCGGAAAAACAAACCCCACCCCACGCCGTGCCTTCCTGATAACGGCGGGCGGAGGCCAGATCCGATTGAAGTGCGGCCGCGATCTCAGGCGCATCCCCCTGATTTTCAGCAAAGGCCAGTGCGAATCCCTGCACCAGAGGACTTTCAGCCTCCCGCTCGCTCGGTGCCTCGGTGGTGGCCATCGCGCCGCCCACCAGCTCCTCCATGATCGTCGCATCGATGCGCTCGCCCGGGTCGGGATCGGCCGGGCTGAGCCCGAACATCTGGAGCATGCCCCCATACCACGGCTTCTCCGGGCGCGTGGACTCGGCTTCACTCGCGAGTTCGCTCTTTTTCGATTCATAGGCATTGGCCAGCGCCGCTGCCGGAGCCAGCCAACGCGGCTCGTTTTCGATCAATTGCTTCGCTGCGTCGTCATGCAAGCCCAGCGGCTTGCCGCCGAAGACTCCCTTGCCGACCGCAGGCACGAAGTAGATCCACATGCTGAACAGAGCCAGCCACGTGAAAAACTGCACCACCGAGAGTTGTTTCATCGCCGTGGGCATGGAGCCGATCCCTTGGAAAATTTCCCGGAACGCATTCATCACTCCTGACTTTTCGCGTTTCTCCCGCTCGAATTCCTCCATGTCCTCCGGCGGATATTCGCGGGTGGTGAAAATCGTCACCAGCACCGCCGTCATGAACACACCCGCGCCGATGTAAAACGCCAGTTTCACCGCCGGTGGAATCGGACTCTCCACGGTCGCCTCCTTGCTCACACCGAAGCCGTTGGTCAGGATGAACGGCAGCGCCGAGGAAAGCACCGCACCCAGCCCGATCAGAAGGCTCTGCATCGCAAAACCGCTCTTGCGCTGCTTCTTCGGCAACATATCGCCCACGAAGGCGCGGAACGGCTCCATGCTAATGTTCACCGAGGCATCGAGAATCCACAGCAAGCCCGCCGCCACCCATAGTGTCGGGGAATTCGGCATCGCAATCAGGGCAAGGCTCGCCAGGATCGCTCCGACCAGAAAATAAGGCCGCCTCCGTCCCAGCCGCGTCCATGTCCGGTCGCTGTAGTATCCGATGATTGGCTGGACGATCAGCCCTGTGAGCGGCGCCGCAAGCCAAAGGATAGGGATGTCCTTCTCGTCCGCGCCGAGGAATTGGTAGATCGACGACATGTTCGCCATCTGCAAGCCCCAGCCGAACTGGATGCCGAGGAAGCCGAAGGACATGTTCCAAATCTGCCAGAATGAGAGCCGTGGTTTTTCGGTCATGGGTTTGCTGTCGGGTTTTGACTTCTGAAACTAAGTCCTTCTTCGCTCCCTTCTGCAAGCACCGACATTCGACAAACACCGCCCCAACAGTCCGCGTGGTATCCAGTGAGGATTTGACCAAGCGCCGTAGAGGAGGCAACCGGAGCGCAGCGGACACGTCGAAAACACTCACCCTCACGCTATCGGAAACGTGCTTAGCCCCGAGCCGTTCGCGCCTAGCCCCCTAAGCTAGCAAGCAAAAAGAGCAGCACCGAGGTGCTGCTCTAAGTTAAAAGTTGGGATATCAGCCGTTATAGATCTACCGGCGCCGGCGGAGGACGACCAGAGCGGATGCGACACCAAGGAGAATCGCAGATGACGGCTCAGGGATCACGGTAATGGCCAGTCCGTTAACACGCGGCCCTTCGTTGGTTCCCGTGACATCGATCACAATATCCCCCGATCCATTGGAGGTGAAAAAGGCCGTTGAGGAATTGCTATCACCGGAACCAAGGTTGCTGCTCGAATACGCTATGGAAGTGGCACCAAGGGTGCCATTAACGCCTGTGTAGGTGACTGTGCCACCGCCGGTGCCGTGCTGGGAGTCGTATGACCAAAATTGAATCTCATAGGCTGTGTTACTTGCGATTCCTGCGCCGCCGATGGTAAGGGTCAATGTTCCAAAACTGTTCAGGAACGTGAAATCTCCCAAAAGCGGAGCTGAGGTATAGGTTCCACTAGCGGAGCGGTTGAAAAAACTACCAGTCGATCCGACTGTGATGCTACCTTGAGGTGTTGAGTAGGGAGTTGCCGCGCCTGATGTCTGCGCAACGAAGCCCGGCTCAACAGCCGAAGTACTGGTGCCAAAATCAACCTGGATCACCGCTGCGCTACACACTCCAGACAGGAGGGCAAAGGACATCGCTGTGAGACTTGATTGAAGTCGATTCGGAGTTATTTTGGTGATCATAATAATTTCAGTGATTTTTTTGCTCGTTCAGCACAGATTTCGTACGGTATACTCTGAAATATGTAGCCCGGCGCTGTTAAGTCAAAAAATCTTTTGCCATTTTTTCCTGCCACGCTGTCTGCCTCGATATCCCACACCTCCGGTGTCGCATGTCAACGCCCGGGGTTGCCGCAGTGAAACGGAGGCTACCCCGGGTGATTGCCAACATCATCATCCAACCTCAATCGAGGTTGCGTCCAAGCTTGAATCACCCCCAATCTCCTCCATGCCCCAGCCGCTGTCCCGCGTCCTGATTCACTCGGTTTTCTCAAAAACGCTCTGGGTGAAAGGAAAGGAGGGACACAAGGATTTTCATTGGCAGACAGGATACGGGTGCTTCTACGTTACGGATCCCAGATTCCGGCAGTTTCCCGCTACATCGGGAACCAGGAGGAGCACCACCGCAAGGTCACGTTTCAGGACGAATGCCGTGAGCTGCTGCGCCTGCACGGGGAGAAATGGGATGAGCGGTATGTCTGGGATTGAGCGCGGGGGGGCGACTCCGGCATGGACGCAACACCTGCGGCGTTGGGAAATTCGTGCGGGTCTTTCCCGGGGTAGCCTCCGTTTCACTCCGCCAACCCCGGGCTTACATACGGAACCCTCATTGGGGTTCAAGAGGATTTGACCAAGCGCCGCGCGTATCGGAATATCGGCAAGCGTGAGCCATTTAAAAATCATCCTCTTCCTTTCCGCCCTGATCTCTCCGGCCATCGCCCGCCCGTGGAGCGAGGATGTGATGTATTTCGTCATGACCGACCGCTTCCTTGACGGCGATCCGGAAAACAACAGTCCGCCCGGCTGCGATCCCGCGCTTTACGATCCCCACCAGAAGGACATCGCCCGCTACATGGGCGGCGATCTCCGTGGCCTCGAAAAAACCATCGCATCGGGATACTTCAACGATCTGGGAGTGACGGCGCTGTGGCTCACCCCGGTGGTGAAAAATGTCTGGCGCTCCGGCTATGATCTCGGCGGTTGGAAGACCGGCTATCACGGCTATTGGACACAAGACTGGCTCGACATCGATCCCCACCTCACAAGCCGCGTTTCCCTGACCGGCGAACCCTACCCCGATGATGCCGAAGGCCGCATGGAACATTACCGGGACTTTGTGAAGCTCGCCCACTCCAAGGGCATCAAAGTGATCATGGATGTGGTTCTCAACCACGCCGGGCCGGTGTTTTACTACGATGCCAATGCTGACGGCGTCTTCGACGTGAGCAAGAAGGATGAGTGGGTGCAGCCCTTCAAACGCGATGGTTTCCACGCAAACGCAAAGTGGACGGACATGCCGAAGTGGAATGCGGCACGAACCCAACCCGACGGCCCGCGCGATCTGTTAGGCACGAAAATCGCAACAAAGGGAACGCTCGCCCGGCTCGACTCCTATGGCCGCAAGGGTTTCTCAAACGACAGCCTCGGTAAGAACGATGGCGAGGAAATCATGTGCGACTTCTTCTCGCTGAGGGACATCTGGACAGCGCCCGATGGCGGTCACTTCGATGAGCTGGTTGATGAGTTCGTCGCGATCTATCATTTCTACCTGAACACCGTGGGGGTTGACGGCCTGCGGATCGATACGGTGAAACACGTGCATCACGGCTTCTGGGATGAGTTCACGTCCCGGCTCCGCGCGAAGCTCGGTCCGGCCGCCGCCGACAAACTCATCTTCGGCGAGGTTTATGATGGGAACCCGGCTGTTCTAGGCCGCTACACCTGGCGCTCCGACTGGCCGCAGTCCAAGGAACCGGTGCTCGATGCGGTGCTCGATTTCGACTTCTGCTTCAGCGCCCGCGAATTCCTCCGCCAGCCGGGGAAACACTTCGGCTCCCCGGCACCCCTTGAGAAAGCCCTCATGACCCGCACCGCCATGAATCCGGAAACCGGACGTCCGTTCTACAATCCGAACCCCGGGCCGGACGGACTGAACTCACAACAAAAGATCATCACCTTCATCGAGAACCATGACGGCTTGAACCGCTTCCGGGTGAAAGGTGTCACCGCCCGCCGCAACCGTCTCGCCCAAAGCCTGGTCATGACACTGCCCGGCATCCCGTGCTTATACTACGGCACCGAATTCGCACTCCTCGACGAAGGCGGCAACATCGGTGAGGACGGCGAAACCGGGCGCATGATGTTCCTCCCGCGCCGCAACGGCCTTACGTTCGCCGAAGTGAAGAAATCCCCCTCGTTTTCAGAAATCAAAGCTCTCTCGGATCTGCGTGAGCGGCTCCCTGTCCTACGCTCCGGAAACCTGATCCCGCTGTGGGTGGACAACGGTTCCGGCTCCCAGGACGATGGCGTTTTCGCCTTTGCCCGCGCGACGGAACACGGAACGTCATTCGTCGTTGTCGTCGTCAACGCCTCGGAAGAACCCCGCGTGACGGGTGTGGAAAACCAGGCCATGCAGTTGCCCCCATCCCTCCAATCAAAGGGAAAGGTCTTACGCCCTGTATTCACCAATGGCAAATCGGAGGAAACCCTCTCGTTTCCGGCCTCAGGCCCGCTGCGACTGCCCGTACCTCCGTCCAGTCTTGTGGTTTACGAGGCGATGAATGAAACCACGCCCCTCAAGGAATGAGGGTGGTCGGGACGGCCAGATTCGAACTGACGACATCCTGCTCCCAAAGCAGGCGCTCTACCAGGCTGAGCTACGTCCCGTGACGGGGCGGGGAAACTGATGCAGCCGTTGCGCCGACGCAAGCACTTTCATGGGGTATCCCAATATTTCAAAACTCACCCTTGAACGAGCACCTCGCTGTCGGCGTCTCGAAAATGACGATCTCCGCCAAACCGGGCAATTGCGGGGCGAGTTTTCTCCAGAACCACGCAGCCATGATCTCGATGGTCGGGCTTTCTAGCCCTTCGATGTCATTCAGATAGGAATGGTCGAGCTGCTCCAGGAGCGGATTCATCGCGTTGGAAATCAGCTTGTGGTCATAGATCCAGCCGATTTCCTCATCCACTTCCCCCTCAATGGAAATCTCCATCTTGAAGCTGTGGCCGTGCATCTGGCGGCATTTGTGTCCCTCCGGGAGGGATGGCAGGGTGTGCGCCGCCTCGAAGCGGAAGTCTTTCGTGATTCTGGCTCTCATGTGCTTGGGCAAACCTAGCACCTTTCCCGCCGGATGGAATCACGAACCTCGATACGGATTTTTTGATGGATCGGATGTCCTCCGGACGTAGGTCTTCCCGTGATCCGTCCGCAAACACTACTCTGCCTTGCCGCCCTTGCCGGTGCCCTCGGATCCTGCAAAAAGCCGGGGGAAACGGCCTCAGTCAGCTTGGATAAAAAGGACGGGATGGTGAAAATCGGGGGGGGAACTACACTGATGGGTTCCGACGGTGTCTTTGAAACACCATACGGGAGGAAGGAATTCCCCGAGGAAAACCCAAAGGTGAAAATCAAGGTCTCCGGTTTCTGGATCGATGAGACCGAGGTGACCAACGCGCAGTTCCGCAAGTTCGTGGATGCCACGGGCTATGTCACCTTCGCCGAGCAGGAAATGGATATCGCCACACTCCCCCCGGAGGCGCTCGCCGAACTGCCCAAGCCGCCGTTCAACAACGGTGCCATCATTTTCAATACCCCGGAGAAATTCGAGGGTGCCATCATGGAGCCGGGAGCCTACCTGCAGTGGTGGAAATGGGATACAGAGGCATGTTGGAAACGCCCCGAGGGCAAGGGTTCCGACCTCAAGGGCAGGGACGATTACCCTGTGAGCTGCGTTAACTACGACGACGCCGCAGCTTATGCGAAATGGGCGGGGAAACGCCTCCCCACCGAGGCTGAGTGGGAATTCGCGGCACGCGGCGGACTGGAAGGGAAGATGTACACCTGGGGCGACGAGCTGAAGCCCGGCGACAAATGGATGGCGAACACATACCAAGGCACCTTCCCCACGGATGACACCACCGAGGATGGCTTCGCCGGCCCATCGCCTGTGAAATCCTATCCGCCCAACGGCTACGGACTCTACGACATGGCGGGCAACGTGTGGGAACTCTGCTCCGATTTCTACGATCCCCAATACCGCAGCAACTGTGAGAAATGCGATCCCAAGGGACCTGATACCTGGATCAACATGAGCTCCGGCCGCAAAAACGAAGGCGCAGCCACCCACGTCACGAAGGGCGGCTCTTTCCTCTGCCACGTGTCCTACTGCATGCGCTACCGTCCCGGCGCCCGCCACTCCATCGAGAACGACTCCCCCACCGTCCACACCGGCTTCCGCTGCGCGAAGGATCTGTAGCGCGGACTTTCAGTCCGCCTTCGAGCCCCGGCGAGAAGCATCAAAACATCCGCGCCAGCGCACTTCATCTTTCCATCAGCCGCGCAACGTGCTTCGCCAGCATGTCCGCCTCAAGGTTCACCGCATCCCCCACCCTCGCATCCCGAAGATTCGTATGGGAATACGTATGCGGCGTGATCCAGAACACCGCCGAAGCCTTTTTCAGATCCGCGATCGTGAGGGAAATCCCATCAATCGCGATCGAACCCTTCGCCACGCACAGGCGATGGATTTCATCCGGCAGGGAAACCTCCACCACATGATCCTGCCCATTTCCCTCCAGCGAAACGATCCCGCCCACCGCATCCACATGCCCCTGCACGAAATGCCCGCCGAGCCTGTCGCCGACGCGCAGCGCACGCTCGAGGTTCACCGCAGAACCATCGGAAAGTTTTCCCAGCGAGGTGACACGCAAAGTCTGGGCAAGCACATCGAAATGGACAATCTCACCCGAACCCCCAGCCACCGTCAGACAACAGCCATTTACCGCGACCGAATCACCCAGCGCCAGCTCACCGGCGAATGGTATTGAAATCGCCAGCCGTGCCTGTTCGCCGAGCGTTTCCAGCGAAACGATTTTTCCCAATGATTCGACGAGGCCTGTGAACATGTTGCGGCAGATTCTTCACACAGGCACCGCCCCATGTCACCCGCGAATCCCATCCGCACCACATTTCAGCGATCCGTCCATTCCGTGACAAATTCCTGCCAAGCCCGCTTAGTAGGCTCTTCCTCGCCTTTGACTTCCGCGATGCGGGCGCGGTGGTAGGCGCTGCCGGCCAATGGCAGGCGCAGGTTGGCGGGCGTGCGGTTCACAAGCAGCGGATCTTTCCCGGGCGGGCACATCGCCTGCACTTTGTCCACAAACTCGGAAAAGGGTTCGCCCACAAACCAGAGGGGCTTGCTTGCCGTGGCACGGCGATAGGTGCGCGGAGCCATGTATTCGATCACCGGTCTGTCGTCCGTGTTCTCCGGGTAGGCCTCGAAGAGCGAGCGGGCTTGCGTGAGGTTTCCGCAGTAGAAAAGCAGGATGGTCTGGGGATCGAGCGGCAGGTTCAGCCGCTGGATGTCGCGGTGGTCTTTTCCGGAGACGGCGAAGAGCTTGTCGGCGGCGCTGTCGATGTCACTGGCGGGAAGCGGCTTTCCTGACTGATGGCCGACGAGGGCGACGACCTCATCGCCCGGCTGGAAATTGTGCCGCCACATCGAGACCTGGCCGAAGGACGCAATCATGGTCTTTGCGATGACGGAGAACTCGTTTTCGGTGAGCTGATAGAGCGGCAGCCATTGCACGAAGACGCCGCCCGGCTTGAGCCGTTTCCTCGAACTCTCGAAGTGCTCCCGGGTGTAGAGGCTGCCTGCGCCGGAGCGGAAGGGGACGAAGAGGTCGGAGTTGATGATATCGAATTTCTCATCCGTGGCCATCAGGTGGTGGCGGCCATCCTCGATGAGCACGGTGGCCCGTGGATCCTTGAAGAGGCCGGTGGTCGTATCGAAGCCTTGGACATCGGTCATGTATTTTTTCGCGGCGGTGATGACCTCCGGGATCAGCTCGCAGGCGACGACCTTTTTTACATGCGCGTGCCTCGGGTCCAGGGCGGCACCGGCGGTGATGCCGGTGCCCACGCCGAGGAAGAAAATGTCCTCGGACTCGGGGAAAACCATCAGCGGGAGATCGGCCTGGAATTTCTCCTGCATGTAGGCACCGGTGGAGCCGAGGCTGTAGTGGGAGTTGATCTCGATCGCCAGGCCCTTGTTGCTCTCGGTGACGGCGACCGTGCAGTCGCTGCCCTCCCATGTCTCGATCACCGTCTTGGGCGCGGCGTCCGGATCGATGCTCATTTCCGGGAGCTTTCGGGGATCGAGGGCGACGACCGTCAGCATCAGCGCGGCGAAGGCCGCCGCCTTTGCGCCCATGCTTTTCATGTCCCAGCCGAGCGGGAGGAAAAGGGCGGCGACGAGATAGATGGCGGCGACAAGCTGCATGCTGCGCCAGATCCCCAGCCAGTCGAGCAGGACGAAACCGCAAAGCAGCGCGCCGAAGATCGCTCCGGCCGTGTTCGCCATCGCGAGTTTTCCCAGCGAGAGCCCCGGTGACTTGAGGTGACGCTCCTCGAGCTTCATCAGGTAGGGAAAAATCGTCCCCAACAGCAGGGCGGACGGGGCGATGGCCAGAGTCGCGGTCCGGAAGATCAGCAGGATGTAGGAAGACCAGCTTCCGGCGGAGGAAACGATGCGCATGTCATCGGTGAGCCACATGAAAACGGCGGGCGTGATGGCCACCGCCACGGCTCCGGCGAGGATCAGGCCTGTTAGGATCAGGAAGGGCGGGGTGCGCAGCCGCGCGAGCCCTGAACTTACCAAGGCCCCGAGCGCAAGGCAGACCAGCACGATCACGAGGATGGCCGCGAAGGTGTAAACCGAGTTTTCCAGCACCTGCGAGAACAGCCGCGTCCACAAAACCTCCAGCGCGAGTATGCCGAAGCCGGAGAGGAAACAGAGGAAGGGGATCGCCGTGCGGCCGGGCGCGGATGGCTGTTTCGCGGCGACGGACGGGATTTCTGTTAGGGCATCCTTGCCTCGCTTGCCTTCGCGCTCCAGCCTGCGCCGTTCCTGCCGGCTCATTTGCAGCCCGGTGTCAGCGGCGGGCGGGGCTTCGGTTTCTGCGGGGCTGAAGGATGCGGTATCGGCACCACGGGAAAGGCGGAAGGCGACCACGGCGACTGCGCCGGAAACAAGGATCGCCAGCGCGCAGGTGGCGTTGAAGCCGAGCCAGAGCGGCAGGTAAAACCCGGCCAAGGCTGCGCCGATCGCCGCGCCCAGGGTGTTCGTCCCATACATCAGCGCGGCGGTGGCTCCGAAGGCTTCCGGTTTCCGGATCATGTATTGGCCGATGACCGGAATCGTGCCGCCCATGCAGAAGGCCGGCGGGAAAACCAGCAGCAGCGAGAGCCCGAATTTCACAAGCAGCAGCCACCCGCCGGAGCCGATGTTCTGATAGATCGCCGGATAGATCCCGTGGTAAATGCCAAGGATCACGAAGTAGAGAAGCGCCGTGGCGGCGATGGAAACTTCCAGCCACGCATAGGTCCGCATCGGGTTCGTGGATGTCGAGACACGCCTGCCCAGCACCCAGCTACCGATGGCGAGGCCCGCGAAAAACGAGGCGAGGGTCGCGCTGGCGGCTTGCGATGTGTTTCCGAAAAGCAGGCCGATCTGCTTCATCCACAGCACCTGATAGACCAGCGCCGCGAAGCCGGACAGGAAGACGAGAACGAGGGCTGCCCTGATCCCGTTGTTTCCCTTTGATGAATTTTCGACCATGGGCGGAGCGACTTCTACTCAGCCACTTCCGGTAGTTTCATTTCCTCGATCCAGAAGCTCTGGCGGTTGGCCTTGCTCCCTCCGGCGAAGTTCATGAAACCGGTTGCGGAAAGGATGATCTTGCCATCGGCAAACTCGGGGCGGAAGCCGTCCCCGATGATCGCTCCCCACGGCTTGCCGCCCTGGCGCTTGCCGACTCCGGAGAGGGTCGGATCCTGTTTGCGCCTTGCATCCATGTGCTTGCCGTCGATCCAGATATCCGATCCGTCGCCTGCGTTCACGTGGCTGCGGCCGCCGACGAGGATGCGGTAGGCATGGCCTTCCTTGAGGGGCGGCAGCTCGATCTCGGCGCGCATCATCAGGACTTCCTTTTCCCAGAGGGTTTTGAGCGGTGAAGAGCAGTCACAGAAGCTGTTGTCGCAGCGTCCGGAAAACTCCAGCTTGCCGCCGGTGCTGCCGAAGGGGGCGGAGCCGGTTTTCCAGCCGGCCGCCTTCGGGTCGAAGTCGGCGGCGAACCAATTCTCCATCCCCTTCGGCCACTCGACCGGACGGTAGCGCCAGCCGCTTTCCCAGAGTTTGCCGTCCTGCGGATCGAAGCTGTGGTAGTCCCACTTGATCGCCGTCTTTTCCGGGCCATAGAGCTTCCAGTCGTAGTCGCTGATACCAGCCCGTTGGTAGAGGCCGATGAGGCCGTCCACGGTGCCGCCCGGCGCGTGCCGCGAGATCTCGGCTTTGAGCTTCTCCTTGTTCGCGGCGATGTATTCCGGGATGAGCTTGCTGTTGATCATCGGGACGAACGCGCTTTTGACATCGGGGCCGAAATTCGTCGAGTCGGCCTTCATGAAGATGTCCTGGTGAGGCAGGCTCTCGTCCGGAAAACGTTTTTTCCCGACATCGAAAAGCTCGTCGAATCCTCCGGGCGTGTTCGAGAGGTTTTCGGCGATGCCGTCGAGCAGATAGGTCACCCCGGCGGAAAGATCCTGTCCGCCGGGTGCGGCGAGTTTTGTCGGGAAATTGACATAGGCCTCACCCAGCACCTTGACCGCGAATTTCTGCACCTCGGGATCGGCCGATTGCAGCTTGGCGACGATCCCGCCGACCGGCTGGAGCGCGACGGCGCGCTCGTTGCTGGAGATCATTTTCCCGATCACCGGCAGGATCTGTTTGTAGAAACGCTTGTCGGTGGCGACGGGCGTGAGTGCGACCATTGCACCCTTCCGCAGCCACCAGTCATCGTGCTTGAGCCAGAATGAAAGGCGGTCCACATGCGGATCGATCAGCTCGGGACGGGCACGGCCCATGGCGTTGAGTGCGCCTTCAACGATCCACCAGGATTCCTCGGGATCGTTGATCATGCCCGCAACCAGCGCGAACATCTCATCGGTGAGCTTGTCGTCCGCGAGGGCGGGGCCCTTGAACATGCCGGTGAGGCAGGTCACGCCGGAGCGGCGGCCACGGGGATCGGCGGACTTGAGCAGCGGGACGACGAGGTGGACGCGGCCCATCATGTTGATGGCGCGGGCGGCGGAATCGCGGATGCCCTGGTCGATGTGGTGGGCGTATCCGAGCAGGTCATCGTCGCTGATCTTCGGATTATCGATGATGTCCATGAGCGGCATGGAGGCATGGGTGATGAGCTTTTCCTTGGAAATATCCAGGGCCTTTCCGGGGGCATACTCGCCGGGTGACAGGGATAGGAAAACCTCATCCGCGGCGGTTCCCCACGGGCGTTCCGGCAGCTTGTAGGGATTGGAAAATTCCGTTTTCGGCGCTCCGTAGATGCGGAGCTTCTTGAGCGGGAGGGTGTAGATGAGCGGGATGTAGTTGCCCCAAGCACGGCCTGTTTTGTGGCCGGTGTCGCCGTAGCTCACGTTCCAGCCGCTGGGCCATCCGAAGGCACCGTCGTGGGTGCGCGCCAGCTCGTACATCCAGCGGCGGCCTTCCATGAATGTGCGGTATTGGTCCGGGCGCTCATCCTTGACAACGCCCATCGCCGGGCCACGCCAGAGCTCGCCGATGCCGCCGCCGGTGTGGCCGTGGAAGAGCCATGAGGTGGAGTAGAAGCTCTTGGTGCCGCTGATGTCGCGGGCCTTGGCATAGACGGAATCCTCACCATCCGGGGTGAGAGCCGCCGCCGCCGCCATCGCGAAGGCCAGGCCTCCGGTCTTGCCGTTGTCAACGAAGCCGCCCTCGGGGACGCCGTCACCGTATGGGACATTTCCGTGCCCGGCGAAGCGATAGAACTGCAGCAGCGCGCTTTGCAGCGTGTGCTCATCAACTTTCACCCCGCACTCCTTCGCCAGCATCAGGTAGGTGACGCAATGCACGCCCGCGCCGTTGAGGTGCCCGCCGGCCATGTATTGGTATGGCGCCGCGCCGCGCCCGGCCCAGCCGCCGTTGTAGATTGTGCGGGTGAGCTCGGCGGCCATGCTTTCGATGGCGGGAAGGACGCTCTTGTCGCCGGTGCGGAGATAGTATTCACAGACCGCAGTCCCCGCGTAGCCGATGTCCCAAGGATAGCCCGCCTTATCAGCAGGGAGCTTGTCCTTGAACCAGCGTGCGACCACATCCAGGTCTTTCTGCTCGCCGGTGGAGAGCAGGAAAAGGGCTGCTCCATGGTTGGGCTGGTCGATTTTGGCGAGGAAGTCCGCGAAGTTGCGGATGATCTTCGCCGACTTCGGGCAGTCCACAGGCCATGTCGCGCTGTATGCGCCGAGCACAGGGATTTTCACAACGACCTCGCGGGCGGCGGCTTTCGGATCGTCCTTGACCATCATTTTCAGCACGCCGTCCTTGGCCTCCGCCTCGGTGATCCAATCGCCGAGGATGACCCGCGGGTCGCGGTCTTTCAGGACTTGGCCGTTGATGCTCTCGATGATCTGGCCTTTTTTAAGCTGTCCCGTGGCCTCGGCCGGGGAGCCGGGCTCGACGTTGGAGATGCGCATGGTGAAAGCCGGCTGGATCAGCTCCAGGCCGATCCCGATCGGGCCGATGCGGCTGATCTGGTAGCGTGAGGCAGCCGGATCCGGCCATGTGTGAAACTGTGGGGCCTCGGTGTAGTAGTCGTCCGCAGCCGCGAGGCCGGAAGTTGCAAGGGCGGCCATCGCCACTCCGAGGGAGAATTGTCTCACGCGCTTCATTGGAATCATCATTTTTGTATTTTTCATCGCACTGGGTTCCTACTGATCTGGTGGAAATGGCTCAGGGCATCGCCTCATGCTCCGCACGATTCATTTTCACTGATCTTCGGCAGGCTTGTCACGACCCTTATTCTGAAGGGGGTTTTTCCGTGGAGGGGTGTTACGGGAGAAAACGAGGTTCACCTTGGTTCCCACTTTAGGAACATTCTTCACGTTGATTTCCATCCCGAAACCCTTGCCCTCGTAGGGATTCCCGTTTGCGACGCCATACTGGATCACGGTGCTCGGATCCGGCCAGATCCCAACCAGTATCCCGCTGGAATTGGCGGCATAGAAACGCTCGCCGCTCTCCCCATCCGCCTGAAGGAAAGAACCCGCAAACACCCAGGCATCCTTCACTTCCACCTCCGCCGCCTTTTCCCCACCCTGTTCCGTTTCCCCGCGGTTGCGGAGCATGGATGTCAGGTTCACCCGCTTGATCGTCCCCTTCTCTTCCCACTCCACCTCGATCTTCACCCGGGAATCCTCCTGTTTGAGCGCCTTGTCCCACCAAAGTTCGTTCAGCCCCGCGAGTTGTGGCGTCGGCTTGAGCCCACACAGCAAAAGCGCCGCATGAACCAGTTCGGGCTTGGCCTCGGTGGTGAAAATCGCCTCGTGCTCGAAGGTGCCGGGCCGGCAAACAACGAATTCCAGGATCCCCTCATCCAGGCAAACGGTCGCCGCTATCCTGACCTCCAGCGTCTCGCGGTTGACCTGCACCCCGGGCAGCTTGATCTCGGTGTCGGTAATCGTGACCTTGTCCTTGGGCAGGGCGTGCGCCGTCATGCCGATGCACATGAAAGCGACTCCCGCGACCAACGGCTTCCAGCGCAACAAGGTATCCACGAAGATCTGATTTCTCATTTTGGAAAATAACCATACTGCGCCTACCCATGCAAAGTATCACTCCGCAGTGCTTGGCAATCCACTGCGCAGGCTCTCGCGTGCCTACAGCCCTTTCCCCATGATCCTCATCTCGTGGATGGACCAATAGAGCCTGTGCTTGCCGGTTTGCGTGACGCGCAGGAATTTCGCATCTACCGGTGGGAATGTGATTTCAAGGAGAGCGTTTCCTCCATCCCCTTTCGCGAGCGGCTTGCCCCAGGTCTTGCCGTCGTCGGAGACCTGCACGGTGTAGCCGCGCGGGTAGTCGCCGTTGGAGCCGCGTGCATCGAGCGTCACGCCGCCTAGCCGGGTCTTGCCGGGCAGTTCGACCTGCACCCACATGCCGGGAACCATGCTTGCACTCGTGGTGTAGCGGGTTTGTGGATCGCCATCGAAGGCGGCCTTGAGATCCTCGCCGCTGTGGCTGGCGCTGAGCTTCCAGTCCTTTTGGTAGGGTAGCGAAGGCGGCTCAAGTTTTTCCAATTCCGCAACCGTCCATGGCTCGCTGCGACTGCTGTGTTCCTTGCGCAGGGCAGCCACGAACTGAGGCGAAATGGCGGAAGCCGTATTTCCGAAACTGTTGCGGATGTATGTCGTGGCGTCGGCGATCCATTGGTCGTCATTGGTCGCCATCGAGACCATGAGGCCTTCGTATTCCTTGCCGTCCACATCACCGACCAAGCCGTGCATGATGGCGCGCACCGCGCTGGCACCAGTGCCGACCACACGCGGCGAACTTGCGAACGAAGGGGCGAGTTTCTCTCCGGGTTTTCCCTCCATCGGGGCACCATGTCCGTCCGCGCCGTGGCAAGCGAAGCAAAGCTGTTCGTAGATGACCTTGCCGCGTTCCATGGACTTTGCGAACCGCTCGCCGTGCATTTTCTGTGCGGCGGCAACGAGCGCGTCGTTCGCCGCAGCGCCTTTTGCAGACAGCACCGCTTTGACCACCTCGGAATCGCCATGTTCGGCAACAATCCTGGTTCCCACCTCCACGAGACCGGGATTTCCCGTGCCGCTTGCCTGGAGCGAATTGAGGAACTGCACTGTCATTTCCATGTCATCGGGAAACGGTGCCTGCAGCGCGGCCACAACGGTCTTGTCCTCCGCCGCCATGAACGGCTCCGCCACCCGCACTGCGGAAGTGCGGACGATCGACGACTTATCCTTCAAAGCCGTGGCTACCAGAGCGGGATCCAGTTTCCCCATCCCCTCCAGCGTCCAAAGTGCGTGCACCCGGCCCAGCTCGGAGCTTCCTTCGCGGACAAGCTTTTCCAACTGCGGCACCACCGACTCGCGGTCGTCGCGGAGGATGATCAACTTTTGGGCGGTGTCGCGCCACCAGCCGTTCGGGTGAGAAAGGTGTGCAACAAGCGCGGAGGTCGGTTCATCCAGCATCTTCGGCTGCGGCCCGGTTTTGAAATCCTTGTGGACGAGACGGTAGATCCGGCCTTTGCCGATATTCTTGGCAAAGCCCCACTTGTCGATGATGCCACGCAGGTAGCTGCCCGGGCGTGTCCAGTTGCCCTGCTGGATAATGCCGCGGTGCATGTCCACGATCGCCATCTGTCCGCCCGGCGTGGTCGCTGACCAGATGGGCCGGAAATTCACATCGCGGGTGCGGATGAATTCCGTGCCGGGATCGGCATTGCGCAGGACGGTCTTCGCGTCCTTGCGGTCCACCACCACCCGGCGGATCAGGCGGCCCACCGGCTCGGGGATGAACAGGTGATCCCGCATCTCCTCCGGGAGACGGTCGCCCCGGAAAATCGATTGCCCGGCGATACCCGTGAAAACGTCCAACCCGCCGTTAGCCCCGACCTTGCGGAGGCCGCCCTGCACATCGGGAACCTGGGCGATGGGATGCACCTTGCGAAACCCCTCCTCCTCCTGCCCCGGAAGCTGCATCGCCCCGTAGATGGGTGGCTGCTGGAAGCCGGTCGCCGGAATCTCACCGCCTGCCATGGAAAAATACAGCCGCCCCCAGTTGTCCTGCGTCAAGCCCCATTGCCCGTTACCCTTTGGCAGCTTCTGCACCTCGAATTTTCCGTTGGTGAAACGGTAGCGCTTCGCCTCGTAGGTCAGGTAAAGCCAGTTGTCCAAGCCCCACGTCAGCGCGCTGGGCTGGTGCTCCATGTTTCCGCCGCGCGGCCCGCCTTCGTAAACCTTCACCTTGTCATCCGCCACGCCGTCACCGTTGCTGTCCCGGTAAGTCCATAGATCGAGGGTATTCGTAAACCCAACCATGATGCGGTTGTCCAAGGGCAGGACGAAACGCGGAAGAATCAGGTTCTCCGCGAAGATACTATGCTTGTCGTAGGTTCCGTCGCCATCGGTGTCCACGTGCTTCGTGATCCGGCTCTTCGGCTCCTGTTCGCCGGTCGCATCGGCGTCCTGCATGTAGGTGCGCATCTCCACCACATACATCGCCCCGTTGCCGTCCCAGGCGCACATCACCGGCTCCAGCACCTCCGGTTCGCTGAGGATCAGTTCCAATTTGTAACCCTCGGGTAGCTCGATCGATTTCAGGGATTCCTCCTTCGAGAGATACCCTTGCTGATAGATTTTCTCACCCGGCGCTTCCGCAGAAACAGACGCAGCCGTACCGAGCGACAGCAGGACAAGGGACAGGGTTTTTCTGATCATGGGTTTTTGTTTGCGCAAAAAGAATCATACGACAACGGATCGCGCAATGTATCACTGCGGCTCGGGTGCAACTGAAAGTGATGGGTAAATCCCTGGGGACCGCACGCGCCGCCGCGTGCTGTTTCCGGCGCCCACGCCGGGAACTTGGCCCGAACCTGTTAGTGGCCCGAATTTTTATCTTGATGCCGTCCAAACCGTGATTCCGGCCGCCGGGCAGCGGGGGCGCTGCCCGGAACACGCGGCGGCGCGTGTGATCCCCGTCGGCTGCGCCGCCGTTTTGTTTCAGTTTCAGGTTAGCAGTTCCCTGACAACCTTCCCGTGCACGTCGGTGAGCCGGTAGTCGCGGCCCTGGTGGCGGAAGGTCAGGCGTTCGTGGTCGATGCCGAGCTGGTGCATCAGGGTGGCGTGGAGGTCGTGGACGGGGACTTCGTCTTTCACGACCGAGTAGCAGAAGTCATCGGTCTCGCCGTGGATGAGACCCGGCTTGAAGCCGCCGCCCGTCACGAGCGTGGTGAAGCAGTTCGCATGGTGGTCGCGTCCATAGGATTCGTTGACCTTGGTATCCTGGCTGAAAGTGGTGCGGCCGAATTCCCCGCCCCACACGACGATGGTGTCTTCTAACAAACCGCGCTGTTTCAGGTCAAGGATCAGCGCGGCGGAGGCCTGATCGGTTTCCTTGCAGCGGTTGGGGAGGTGCTGCGGAAGGTTGAAATGATGATCCCAGCCGGAATGGTAGAGCTGGATGAAACGGACATCGCGCTCGGCCAGGCGGCGAGCCATCAGGCAATTGAAGGCGAAGGTGCCGGGCTTGCGGGCTTCCTCACCGTAGAGCTTGTAGGTGGATTCCGGCTCGTCGGAAAGGTCGGCCAATCCGGGAACCGAGCTCTGCATCCGGAAAGCCATTTCGTATTGCGCGATGCGGGTGGAGACGGCGGGATCGTTGCTGCGGGCAAGCTCCTCCCCGTTCATTCGGTTGATGGCATCGAGGATGCCACGCTGGTCGGAGATGGTTTTCCCGGCGGGGTCGTTCAGGTAAAGGACGGGTTCCGCACCCGAGCGCAGGCGCACCCCGGCATGGCGGCCGGAAAGGAAGGCGCTGCCCCACAGGCGGCCGTTGAGCGGCTGGTTGTTGGGCAGTTCGCCGATGGAGACCAGCACCACGAAATCGGGGAGATTGCGGTTCATGCTTCCCAGCCCGTAGCTGAGCCAGGAACCGAAGGACGGCCTCCCGGGGAGGTTGTGCCCGGTCTGCATGAACGTCATCGCGGGGTCATGGTTCACCGGTGTCGTGCTGGTGCTGAGTATGGTGCAATACTCATCGGTGATCTTGGAAAGATGAGGCAGGAGCTCGCTCATCCATGCGCCGTTCTGTCCGTGCTGCGCAAACTTGTATTTGCTCGCGATGACCGGGCGGATCGCACCCTTGGCGTTGAAATCGGTCAGACGGCCCGCCTGCTTGACGAGCGAGAACATGTCCTTGCCATGATGCTGCGCCAGAATCGGTTTCGGATCGAACATGTCCACCTGCGAGGGGCCTCCCGATTGGAAAAGGTAGATGACACGCTTGGCGCGCGGCGAATGGTTGGGAAGCGGATCCGGCGAAAGCTGCGCGGCCTCCATTCCGGAAAAGGCGATGCCGCCCAATCCCGCCGCGCCGAGTTTCAGCATCTGGCGGCGGTTCATGTTTTGGATGGTCGATTCCAGTTCGTTCATAGGATCACTTGCGGGTAATGGTTTCGCTGAGGTTGAAAATCACGATGCAGACATCCGTGAGGGCTGCGAGTTTGGTGCGATCAAGCGCCGCATCGACCGGGGACGAGCCGATGGCGAGGAGCCTGTCGGCGGCGGCGGGATCCGCCAGATAATGCGCCAGGCGCTCGCGGTAAACACCGCTGAGGATCTCGCGCTCTTTTTCCGTGGCAGTCCGGGCAAGCGTGAGATGGAGCGCAAGCGCCGCCTCCTCCGCCGGATCGGCTAATCCTTGTTTCAGCACCCTTTCCGCAAGCTTGCGCGCCGCCTCCATGTTGGTGGGGGAATGCAGGGTCATCAGGGCCTGCAGCGGGGTGTTGGTGATCGGGCGCTCCACCGTGCAGATATCGCGGCTGGGCGCATCGAAGATCGCCATGGCCGGATGCGGCGCCGCCCGCCGCCAGTAGGTGTACATGCTCTTGCGGTACAATGCGGCGCCGGTGTCCTGTACGTAAATCTCCGCATGGCTGGGCGGGGCGCTCAGATCTTCCCAGACACCCGGCGGCTGGTAAGGCATGACACTCGGACCGCCGACATCGCGCACCAGCAAACCGCTGACGGCAAGCACCTGGTCGCGTATCGTTTCCGCAGGCAGCCGGAAGGACGGGCCGCGGGCCAGCAGGCGGTTTTCCGAATCTTCGGGTTCAGGCCGGAAACTGGAGTCCTGGCGGTAGGTCGCGGAGAGAACGATCTGCCGGATGAGGTGATGCATGTCCCATCCGCTATCGCGGAAGTCCGCCGCGAGCCAGTCGAGCAGGGCCGGGTGGCTGGGAGCCTCTCCCTGAAGGCCGAAGTTGTCCGCCGTTTTGACCAAGCCCATACCGAAGAACTGCTGCCAGATGCGGTTGACGGTGACGCGGGCGAAGAGCGGGTTTCCGGGCGCGGTGAGCCATTGGGCGAGGCCGAGTCGGTTGGCCGGATAACCATCGAATGGCGGAAGGATTTCCGGCGTCCTCGGGAAGACCTTCTCACCGGGCTGATCGAATTGCCCATGGTTGAGGATGAAGGTTTCGCGGGGCTTTTCCTTCATGATCATGACGAGCGGTGCCGTGGCGTCCGGCACACCCGGCGGATCGCCCGCATAACTGATGAAAGGTTCCGCCGCCTTTTTTTTGAACCCCGCATCACCCGGTGCCCCGACCTCTGCGCTGGTGTTGAAGAATGCGTAGAGCGAGTAGTAGTCGCGAATGGACAAGGGGTCATACTTGTGGTCGTGGCAGCGCGTGCAATCCATCGTCAGACCGAGGAAAAGCGTACCGGCGGTGGTTGTCTTGTCGTTGGCATAGGTGACGCGGTATTCCTCATCGTTGACGCCCCCTTCGATCGAGTAGCCGTGGTTGCGGTTGAAGCCGGTGGCGATGAGCTGCTGCTGGGTCGGGTTCTCCAAGAGGTCTCCGGCAAGCTGTTCGGTGGCAAACCGGTTGTATGGCATGTTGCTGCGGAAGGCATTGATGACCCAATCGCGCCATGGCCACATGGTGCGGGCATTGTCGAACTGGTAGCCGTTGCTGTCGGCATAGCGCGCGTTATCGAGCCAGATGGCCGTCATGCGCTCGGCGTAGTCCACACTGGAAAGCAAACGATCCACCACCTTTTCATGGGCATCGGGGGAAGTGTCGGCCAGGAAACCCTGGATATCCTCCGGTGTCGGCGGCAGGCCTGTTAGATCGAGGGTGACCCGCCTCAGGTAAGTCGCGCGATCCGCCTCGGCGGCAGGTTTGGTCCCGGCAGCCTCAAGCGGCGCGAGCACGAAGTTATCGACGGCATTGCGCGGCCATTCCTTCGCGGCAACGGCTGGGGGAGACTGGCTTTTGATCGGCTCGAAGCTCCAATGCTTGCTGTAAACCGCACCTTCCTTGATCCAACGGACGAGCAGATTTTTCTGCACCTCGCTTAGCGGCTTCTTGTGCTTTGGCGGAGGCATCTGGTCATCCGGATCGTCGGTGAGGATGCGCCTGACCAACTCGCTCACATCCGGATCACCCGGCACGATGACCACGCCGCTCTCGCCACCGGCCATGGCATCCTCCTGCCGATCCAGCCGCAGTTCGCCTTCGCGGGTTCCCGCATCCTGCCCGTGACAGGTGAAACAGCGGTCCGACAGGATGGGCTGGATGTCGCGGCCGAAATTGACCGGCTCCTCGCCACTGCAGCAGGCTGCCGAAACAAAGAAAGCAAAGGCACTTGGTATCCCTCTCTGCATCATGACGGCGTGCGGTTCAAGAACGCAAAGGGAAATAGGGCGATTTGCATCCGTACGGGTACCCTACTCTGCGGTCGTTGTCCAGCTCTCGCGAGCCTTCTTGACCTGCTCCTCGTCGAGGCCGAAACCTTTGAGCACACCGGCCGCCATCATCTGGTTTCCGGCGGGATTCATGTGAACTCCGTCGCTGGTCAGGAGATTACCCTTCCGGTCGGCACCCGCTGCGGCGAGATCGGCCTGCATGGCGGCATTCAGGTCGGCGAGAAGGCACTTCTTCTCCTTGGCGAGTTCGACCAGGAATGCGTTGTAGGGTGCCAGCTTCTGGTTGTTCGGATTGGCGGCGTCCTCACCGATCATGGTGGAGGTCAGGATCATGACCTTGATGCCGGCCGTCTGGCACTGATCAACGATCTTGGTGATGTTCTCCTTGTATTGGTCAAGCGGCACTCCTTTCGCCCCGTGCCAGACATCGTTCACACCGCAGCTAAGGGTCATCCAATCCGGCTTCTTGCTTGAAACGTCCTTTTCGAGGCGCGCGAGCATCTGGTTGGATTTGTGGCCGCTGATCCCGGCCGGGATCGCGGTGGCCTTGATGCCGTTCGCCTCCAGCCCGCTGATCACGAGCGTCACATAGCCGCCGGGCTTGGCTCCGGCCTGGGTGATGGAATCCCCCATGAAGGCGATTTTCTGCCCGTCCTTGACCGCCACTTCCGCAGCATTGACCTTAGAAACACCAAGCGCACCCATCATAAGGGCCGCCACAACCGTCATCGTTCCGATTTTCGACATAGGATCAATACTCGGAGGATACGCGGAACCTTTCTGATTTCTTTAAAAAGTTCATCGTGGGACGGCGGGGCTTGGGGACGAAAAGTCCCGAATCCCAAGAGACGCCCCTACCAAGCTGCCTACGGCGAACTCAATTTTGGAAATGGCGCGCAAAAAAATCCCCCGGACCGGGCCCATCAAGCAGTTCATGGCTTGATTCGCCACGCATGGAAGCTTCAACGGTCGGCGGCTCCGAAATCCAAATACTCCTCCTTTAGTTTTTTCTTGGATACTGTAGCTCATTCCATCCTTACGGGAAAGATCGCTGTGAGAGCCTCGGCTTTGCAGATTTCCTTCTCAGACACACAGGTGCAGCCTCCAGCCCGGGCAAAGACCGATCCCTGCACATACGAAATTCAAGACACTCTGAGTGGGGGTATTTTTGGAACCAATTCATCAGTAGTCGCATTCGTAGCCACCTCCATATCCTCCCTGATAACTGCTATATTGGCTTTGACTGTAGCCTCCATAGGAACCTCCGCCATAACCATGGTGACCGTAGTCGTCATCCCTGTCGCTTGCCAGCGCAAGGCCGATCAGGCCCGCAGCCACGGCTCCTGCAACGGCAACTCCCGGATCCACCGACTGCTGGGGACGCCCATAAGCGTCGTAGGTGGACGTGCATCCTGTCGCAAGGATCGGTATTATCACACACATTCCACCGATCAATGTCCGGCGAATCCACTGGGAAGCCAATTTGTTCTTCATGCACGTTTTGACCGAATGCAGAGCGCCTTATTCGAAAGATACAGAAAAAATTCCGGGTGAGTAGAGAGTTCATCCTTGAATGCAAGGCAGCTCGAATCGGTGAAGCGGAGAAAGGCAGCAAAACGTGGCTGAAATTGGCGGAGAGGGTGGGATTTGAACCCACGGTAGCTGTTACACTACGTCTGATTTCGAATCAGGTGCCATAGACCACTCGACCACCTCTCCTTGATGCGGGGGACGGAAATTGGACGTGGCGCCGGATTTTGTAAAGCGAACAATCGACTACAATTCGTCGAGGAGCTGCTTGTGGATCCCCCCGAATCCGCCGTTGGACAGGACGGCGACGACATCACCCGATTTCGCACCGGCTTTCACCTGAGCGAGGATGGCTGCATTATCGGCGAGATAGTATCCCTTTCCGCCCATCGCTGCGATGTCGGCGGAGAGGCGGACGGGATCGAGCCGGTCGTTTTCGGGGATCTTGTGGAGATCGGGGATGGCGGCAACCACGGCGAAATCCGCCAGCGCCAAGGACTCGGCGAGTTCCTTCTGGAAAACCGCGCGGCGGGTGGTGTTCGAGCGCGGCTCGAAGAGGATCCAAAGGCGCGAGTCCGGATACTTCTGGCGTATGCTCTGCACCGCGAGGCGGATCGCCGTCGGGTGATGGGCAAAATCATCGATCACCTTGATCCCGTTTTTCTCACCCTTGAGTTCCTGCCTGCGGGCGACCCCTTCGAAGGCCAGCAAGCCTTCCCTGATCTCGTCCGATGAAAGGCCACCGAAAATCGCCGCCGAGACCGCCATCGCGGCGTTGCGGACATTGAACTCGCCGGTCATCGGCAAGCTGTAGCGCTCTCCTCCAAGCGTGAAAGAGCTGCTGTTGGAATCGTATCCCAGATCGGTGATGCGCAGGGAATTCCCCTCGCCAAACCCGACGGTCGTCACCGGGCATGGGGCTTTCGCGGCGACATCGAGGCAGTTGGTTTCATCGCCGTTCACGAAAGCCATGCCGTTGCGCGGCACGACGTTGAGCAGCCTTTTGAAGCTCAGCTTGATCTCCTCCACGTTGTTGTAGATGTCCGCATGGTCGAACTCGATGTTGTTCACCACCACGCACTCCGGCAGGTAGTGGAGGAACTTGGAGCGCTTATCGAAAAATGCGGTGTCATACTCGTCGCCCTCCAGCACGTTGATTCCGGAATCGGGGAAATGCGCACCACAGCCGAGGTTTTTCGGAAGCCCGCCTATCATGAAGCCGGGATCGCGCCCGGCATTGCGGAACAGCCACGCGAGCATCGAGGAGGTGGTGGTTTTCCCGTGGGTGCCGCTTACCACGAAATTGCGTTTCCCCCGCAGGAAATGGTCTTTCATCACCTCGGGCAGGGAATGGTAGAGCAGCTTGCGGTCGAGCGCCGCCTCCGCCTCGGGATTGCCGCGCGAGATCGCGTTGCCGATCACCACCACGTCGGTTCCGTCGGGGATGTTTTCCTCACGGAAGCCTTCGGAAATTTCGATCCCCTCGCCGCGCAGGAAATCGGACATCGGCGGATACACGTTCGTATCGCTGCCCGTAACCACAAAGCCCCTCCGCTTCATCGCCGCCGCAACCGCCCCCATCGCCGTCCCGCAAATTCCAGTGAAATGAAAGTGATTCTTTTCTGACATAAAATTCAAAAGGTCGGCGCGGCAACCGTGGCGTTGTCCCGCTCCTCGATGCGGCGGCGGAGGATGCGGTCCGCGGTTTCCGTGACCATCTCCTTGAGCAGCAGCCAAAGGTGGGAACCCTCGCGGTAATCGGCGGGGGCAATGTGCTTCACGCGGCCGGCGTGCGTGGAGAGTTGGAAACATTTCCGGAATGAGCGCCCGCTCTTGTCCTCCGGATTATAGACCGCGATGCCGTGGCCGCCGTTGCGGTTCACCACGGTGAAGCAGGGCACATCGGTCGGTCCGTCGCCGACATAGACCATGTTTTCGAAGGGAATCGGGCGCTGCTCGGCGGGCATGTGGTCGTTCACATCCTGATCATAGCGGAGCATCCCCTTGTTGATCCGGAAAAGGAACTGGGTCTTGGTCGTGTGGGAGATCACCCGCTTCGGGAAACTGATCCGCCCTTCCGCGTCCTCGCCGAACTCGCAGCCGAACATTTCCTTCACGTAGGGCTTGAGCCGCGAGCCGTCGAGCAGCGCCTTGAGCCCGGAGGAAATGATGTAGTGCTCCACCTTCACCCCCGCAAGCTCGTGCTCCGGGCGCAGGGCAGCCTTGGGCAGCGACTCGAAAATTTCCGGCACCCCGGGGAAGAACGACAGTCCGCCGCCGAGTTCGGAGAGCATCGCGTTGGTCACCCGGTCCATGCCGAGGTAGTCGAGCAGGCATTTCATGTAGGCCAGCTCGCCGTCCCATTTCTGATCCTCCACCAGCCCGTTGCATTTTTTCCAGAACTGCAACGGATCGATCCCGAACTTCGGGAAAAGCACGTCGTCCTGCATGTATTTCGGACTCAGCGTCTGGTCGTAGTCATAGACCAATGCGATCGTGTTTTGCGGGGCGGCCATGGAGGATATACAGGCAACCAAGCCCGCACCCAACCGACAAGGCGCAAATTTTCCCAAAAAACAGCGCATTGCCGCATTGACAAGCGGCCCCGGATTCCTAAAGTCCCGCCCCCGCGCCTTCACAGGCTCGCAACTTTCAGCAACCACCGCCATGAGCTTCCGCACTTACCAGCCGACCAAACGTACCCGCAAACAGCAGCACGGTTTCCGCGCCCGCATGGCAACGAAAGCAGGCCGCGATTGCATCAAGCGCCGCCGCCAGAAAGGCCGCAAGCGCCTGATTCCAAAGGGTGCCGAGCTGCACTTCAAGCGCCACATCACCCAGCACGGGCGATAAAAGGAGCGCGGACTTTCATCCGCAACAAAGGGTTTCAGAGGACACCTCAAGATGAAACTCCCCCGCTCCAGCAGCATCAACCAAGCTGCGGATTTCCTCCGCGTCAGAAAAACCGGCCAAGCGAAAGCAGGCCGGTTTGTCATTGTCAGCACCTTGGCAGATCCCTCCCTGGCCGCTGTCCGCCCGGCTTTCATCACCAGCAAGCGCGCTGCGAAGAAAGCCCACGACCGGAACCTGATCCGCCGCCGGCTCCGCAGCTACGTCCAGGCACATGCCCCGGAATTCGCAGATCCCAAGCGTTTTCTCGTCACCATCGCCCGCGCGGGGGCTGCGGCCGCCACCAACGCCGAACTTGAGGCCGACTGGGTGAAACAATGCAGTCGCCTCGCGCTTTTTGTTCAGGATATCAAACCTAAATCATAAAAACCTCTTCATGCTGAGATTTAAAAGTAAGGAAGGCGGGAAGGGGAAACGAACGGGGACATCTGAAATCACCCTCTCGGACTTGATGCCTCAGTCTTCCTTCCTGATTGCTGCTTTCCTCATTAAAAACCGCGAAGTCCGCCAGCGACGTCTAAGCAATTGACCGCAGGCTCCCCAGCACCTAAGCAGCCCCTCCCGGATCGAAAAACCGCCGGGACAGACCCTGAATTTCCCCATCCCATGTACGACCGCAAAACCTGGATCGTCCTCGCCCTCTGTGGCGTCCTGATCGCCCTCAACCTCCATTTCGCCCCGAAAAAAATTCCACCTGCGAAGTCACCCGCGGCCGAGCAGCAGGTCACGGAAGCGGCATCGGACAAACCCGCCGGCCTGAGCGTTGAGACACCTCCCCCGCCGACCGCCGAGGAATTCGTCGTCCTCGAAAACGACAAGGTCGCCTTCACCCTCTCCAACATCGGCGGCGGCATCAAGTATGCGGAGCTGAAAGAGCAGAAAAACGTCGGCAAATCCTCAAAGGTCCGCATCAACCGCCACGGTGCGGGGCCGATCGCGGGGTTCGTGGACGATCAGGGAAAACTTGAGAACTCCACCTACGCATACAAGGCGGACCAGTCCGTCCCCGGCAAGACCGCCGTTTTCATCGCCAAGCTGCCAACCGGTGTCATCGCAAAGAAAACCTTCTCCCTGGAGACCTCGGAAATCCCCGGCAAGGAGTATTTCCTCAAGCTCTCCCTTGCCCTCGAATACACCGGCCAAGGCGATTTCGACCTCTCCCGCTACGGGCTTTTCCTAGGCGCAGCCGCCCCGCTTTATGAAAAGGAGCGCCCCGACTACACCGGCTTCTTCTGGTATGCGGACAACGAGATGAATTTCCACTCCGCCACCGGCTTCAAGGGCGGCTGGTTCTCCTCCGAAAAATCCATCATCCCCAGCGAGGCGGATGGGGATATCCAATACGCCGGAGTAACCGACCAGTTCTTCACCACCGTCATACGCCCGGACAAGTCCGCCAAGACCCCTGTTTGGGGAAAACCCCAGACCGTCGAGTTCACCAAGGGCGGCAAGGAATTCCCCGCCATCCGCGCCGCGATCTCACTGCCACAGCTTTCGCTCACCACTGGCAACTCCATCACCCTCGAATACCGCATCTTCACCGGCCCGAAGAACAACACGATACTCCGCAAGCTCGATAACGCGGAAGGCGCCGGCGACGGCTGGGGCGACATGATGCAATACGGCTTCTTCAGCCCCGTATCCCGCGTCCTCAATGCCGTCCTCAACTGGCTCCATACCCACTTGACCAAGATCTCTTCCCATGAGTCGTGGGGCCTGGCCATCATCTGCCTCACCCTCATCGTCCGCATATGCATCTGGCCGCTCCACGCGAAATCGACCCACTCGATGAAGCGCATGTCCAAGCTTCAGCCGAAGATGAAGGAGCTGAAGGAAAAATACGCGGACGACCCGACCAAGCTCAACACCGAGATGATGGGCCTCTACCGGAAATACGGCATCAACCCCCTCGGCGGATGCCTCCCGATGCTCATCCAGATCCCGATCTTCTTCGGCTTTTTCAAGATGCTCGATTATGCCGTCGAGCTGCGCAACCAGCCTTTCCTGTGGGTCGATGACCTCTCCCAGCCCGACACCGTTGCCGTCCTTGCGGGCATCCCCATCAACCTCCTCCCCATCGTCATGGCCGCCACCAGCGCCATCCAGATGGCGATGATGCCCAAGACCGGCGACAAGATGCAGCAGCGCATCATGATGTTCATGCCGCTGATGTTCTTCTTCTTCTGCTACAACTACGCCTCCGCCCTCGCCCTTTACTGGACCACCCAGAACATCTTCTCCATCGGCCAGACCTGGCTGATGAACAAGATCCCCGAGCCGGAACTCGTCGCCCGCAAGGACGGTGGGAAAAAATCCTGGGTGCAGCGCATGGCCGACAAACAGGCGGAGATGCAGAAGCTCCAGAAGGCACGCGGAAAATCCGGCGGCAACATGCGCGACGTCACCCCGGAGAAGCCCAAGAAAAAGGGACCGCCCCGCACCGGCGGCTGATGTAGTGGTGACTTTCAGTCGCCACACATCTTCAAAGAATCCCACCCGGTTTGTAAGCCGCAGCCTCAGGATATTTCCCTTCCAGCTTCGTAACCACCCCTGCGAAAACCTTCACCTGCTCCCTGGCAGCGCCGACCTCGCGGTCGCCCTTGCGCAGGATTTCCCCGAGTTCGTCCCGCGTAAGCCCAAGCCGTCCATCCTCCGCAAGCCGGTCCAGCAGGTTGTTCTTCTCCACCGCCCCCGTCCGCATGTCCGCGACGGTCGCAACGGCGTGCTCCTTGATCGCCTTGTGCGCCGTCTCGCGCCCAACACCGCGTTTCACCGCCTCCATCATCACGGTGGTGGTCATCAGGAAAGGCAGATAGCGCGCTGTCTCAGCAGCGATCACCCCCTCATAGGCATCCATCTGCCCGAGAATTGTTAGATACGTCTCGAACATCCCATCGATACAGAAAAAAGCATCCGGCAACATCACGCGGCGGACGACGGAGCAACTGACATCGCCCTCGTTCCACTGATCCCCGGCGAGCCCGGCAGCCATCGCGAGGTAGCCTTTGAGGATCACATGGAAACCGTTCACCCGCTCGCAGGAACGCGAGTTCATCTTGTGCGGCATCGCGCTCGATCCGGTCTGGCCCGGGGCGAAGCCCTCGCTCGCCGTCTCGTTCCCGGCCATCAGGCGCAGCGTCTTGCAGAAGGAGGATGGGCCGCTGGCGAGCTCCGTCAAAATGGAAACCACCCGCAGGTCCAGTGAGCGCGGATAGACCTGCCCGACGTTGCTCCACTGCTGCGGAATCCCGAGATGGGCGACCACCCGTTTCTCAAGATCCGCGACCTTTTTGGCATCCCCCCCGAACAAGGAAAGCTGATCCATCTGCGTGCCGACCGCGCCCTTGAGCCCACGCACCGCATATCCGGCGATCACATCCTCCAGCGCATGGAAACCGGAAAGCAACTCCTCGCCAAACATCGCGATGCGCTTGCCCAGCGTGGTCGGCTGCGCGGCGACATTGTGCGTCCGCGCCGTCAGCACCACCTCGTCCCACTGCTCCGCCCGCTCACGCATCCCGTGCAATGCCGCGACAGTTTTTTCCCTGATGAGCAGGAGGCTGCGGAAAACCTGGAGCTGCTCGACGTTTTCCGTGAGATCCCGCGAGGTCAGCCCCTTGTGGATTTCCTCATGTCCGGCCAGCCCGTTGAATTCCTCGATCCGCGCTTTCACATCGTGCCGAGTGACCCGCTCGCGGTCCATGATGGACTGCACGTCCACGCTGTCCTTCACCGACTCATATGCCGCGATGGCCTCCCCGGAAATGTCCAGCCCCAGATCGCGCTGCGCCTTCATCACGGCGATCCAATACTCGCGCTCCAGCACGATACGCCCTTCGGTGGACCAGATGCCGTTCATTGCCGGCGACGAATATCTTTCTGCAAGGACGTTTGGAATCATCCCCGCCAGAAGGCCCCCGTTTCACCCGCCAAGTCCACCCAAAAAAATCCGCTCAGATCCCCTCGCCAGGAGAAATCGAGGGCGACCGCCGTTTCAGCACTGGCAGGTGTTGGGGCATCACGGCGGAGAAAAGGTGCACGATCGGGTAGGAGAGAAGCGCCAGCAGCACACCGGAGACGAACATCCCGAGAAACAGGTTCGCCGCATTGATCTCGCCGACCTCGGGGATATTGAAATGCACCTTGCGAAGGAAGTGCGGCATCGGGAAATGCAAAGAAGTGATCATCCAGTTCCCAAGCCAAACTTGCGCCAGTCCAAGCGGCACGTTCGTGAAAACATTCGAAACCCAACACGCCGCCATCGCAAAGGGCACGTTCACGCGGAACCTCATCGCAAGCACCGCCGCGAAAAGCATCTGCAGCGGCAGCACCAGGATCATCGAGAAAAACAGCCCTATCGCCAGCCCGGAGGCGACTGTGTCCCGGCAAGGAACCCAGAGCTGCCTGTCGAACAGCGGCTTGGTCATGGCACGCCACCACGGCCTGCCGCGTAGCCTCTTGTGCCGCAACATGCGGTAAAAGCCCCTTACCAATCTAAGATACCGATCCTTCATAACTCTCCGCGCCTACCCTCGCACCCCTCGCCCCGCATTCAATCAGGAAAAAGACATTTGGAGTTTGGAACTTGAGATTCGTGGTATGAAACCGGATTCTTCCCACTGATCACTGATCACTCGGCACTTCGCCCATCCCCGGCCTTGCCCTGCACCGTTTCCCTCTCCACCATCCCGCCGAAAATTTATGGAAATCTGGCAAGCGATTCTACTCGGCCTCATCGAAGGCATCACCGAATACCTGCCCGTCTCCTCGACCGGACACCTCATCGTCGCCCAGCGCCTGATGCACATCGGCACCACCACCGGAACTGAAAAGCTCGCCGCCGATGCCTTCGCCATCTGCATTCAGGGCGGAGCCATCCTCGCCGTCCTCGGACTCTATTACAAACACGTCCTGAAGATGCTCATGGGCGTCCTCGGCCGTGATCCCGAAGGTTTGAAACTCGCCATCGCGGTGCTCGTCGGTTTCCTGCCCGCCGCCATCCTCGGCCTGCTGCTCAACGACATCATCGAGGAAAAACTCTTCGGCCTCTGGCCCGTCATCTTCGCATGGATTGTGGGCGGCTTTGCCATCCTCTGGACCGTCCGCTGGAGGAAAAAAAATCCGCCGCGCGGCAATGGCCGCGACATCCTCAAGCTCGCCTGGCAGTCCGCCCTTTTCATCGGCTTCCTGCAATGTGTCGCGATGTGGCCCGGCACCTCACGCTCGCTGATGACGATCTGTGGCGGCCTCATCGTCGGCCTTTCCGTCAAATCAGCCGTCGAGTATTCCTTCCTCCTCGGCGTCCTCACCCTCACCGCCGCCACCGCCAAGAAAGCCCTCTGGAAAATCGAGGGCGCAGGCGCGGACTACAATGTCTGGTTCGGCGGCAGCAAGCTCATGTGGGATCACTACGGCCCTGTCCCCCTTATCCTCGGCATCATCGCCGCCACCGTCTCCGCCGCCTTCGCCGTGAAATGGCTCGTCTCCTACCTCCAGTCCCACGGCCTCGGCATATTCGGCTGGTACCGCATCGTCCTCGGCATCGCCGTCGGCATCCTCGTCCTCACCGAAACACTCCAACCATAACGGAACACGGACTTTAGTCCGCCTCTTAATCTTCCTTGAAAGTTGTGTTTTGAAATTTGAAATTTATGCACCCATTCCTATCCCCCGACTTCCACATCCGCTGGTCCACACTCACCCCGGAAACCATCGTCCCCTCGATCACTCATGCACTCGCAGAGGCCAAGGAAGCCGTCGAGAACATCGCATCCCAGCCCGCCACCGAAGCCACCTACGAATCGAGCTTCATGGCGTTGGAGAATGCCACGGAATCCCTTTCCCACGGCTGGGGCAGGCTCCAGCACCTCGATTCCGTCTGCGACAACCCCGCCCAGCGCGAAGGCCTCAACGCGATGCTACCCGCCGTCACGGATTTCTACTCCTCCCTGTCACTGAACCCGCGTCTTTTCAACGTCCTCAACACCTTCGCCCGTGGCGGCAACCGGAGCGAAGCGGAGATGGAGGGACAAGAAGATTTAACAACTTCCCTCAAATTGCATCCGCCAAGCCAAGACCCCATCATCCAGAGACACATCGAGGAAACCATCGAGGATTTCATGAACTCCGGAGCCGCCTTGCCCGATGACAAAAAGGCACGCATCGCCGCCATCGACTCCGAGCTTTCAAAGCTCACCAAACAGTATTCCGAGCACGTCCTCGACTCCACCAACGCCTGGGAACTCATCATCGACAACCAAGCCAAACTCGCCGGCCTGCCGGAATCCGCCATCGCCGGAGCTGCGGAGAACGCGAAAGCCAAAGGACATCCGGAAGGCACCTACCGCTTCACCCTCCAGTTTCCCTCGATGTATCCCATCATGCAGCACGCGGAGGATGATCAGCTCCGCAAGGCCGTATGGGAAGCCTCGGTCAGCGTCGCCGCCCACGCGCCCTTCGACAATTCCACCCTCGTCTGGGACATCCTGAAACTCCGCCAGGAGAAGGCGGAAATCCTCGGCCACCAGGACTTCGCGTCCCTCACCCTCCAGCGCCGCATGGCCCGCAACGGCGAAACCGCCCTTGCTTTCGTCGAGCAGGTCCACGACCGCATCGCGGATAAATTCAAGCAGGAGACCGAACAGCTTGCCGCCTACAAGGCCACCAAGCAGGGGCTGCATTCCGCTTCTCAACAACCAGAGCCTCTTGAGCCATGGGAAATGGCCTACTACTCCGAGCTCCAGCGCAAGGAAAACTACGATATCGACGACGAGGCCCTGCGCCCCTACTTCCCCGTGCATGGTGTCATGGACGGGATGTTCCTCATCGCCACCCGCCTATTCGGGATCACCATCACCCAGAAGGAAACCGTTTTCCTCGCCCCCGGAGAGATGGGCGAGGGACCGGCCATCGAGACATGGCATCCGGAAGTCACTTTCTATGAAATCCATGACACGGAATCCGGAAAACATTTCGGCTCCTTCTACGCCGACTGGCATCCCCGCGAGGCGAAACGCGGCGGCGCATGGATGAACTCGCTCGTCACAGGCGCAACCGGCGAGCCGCACCTCGGGCTGATGATCGGCAACATGTCCCCACCCGTCGGCGACACCCCCGCCCTGCTCACCCACCGCGAGGTCGAGACGATTTTCCACGAGTTCGGCCACCTGCTCCACGGAATGCTATCTGATGTTCCGGTCAAATCCCTTTCCGGAACGAACGTCCCGTGGGATTTCGTCGAGCTACCCTCCCAGCTCATGGAAAACTTCTGCTCGGAGCGCGAAACCCTGGATCTCTTCGCCCGCCATTACATTACCGGCGAGCCAATCCCCGAATCCCTTTTCCGGAAAATGGCCGCAGCGAAAAACTACATGAGCGCCACCACCTTCATGCGCCAGCTCGCCCTCGGGAAACTCGATCTCGAGCTGCACATGAACCTCGCCAGATACCTAGGCCGCGATCTCAACGAGATCGACCGCGAGATCCTCGCCAGCTACCGCACCCCGGTGAAAACCCAGTCCCCCTCCATGGTCCACCGTTTCAACCACCTCTTCAGCGACCCCACAGGCTACGCGGCCGGCTACTATTCCTACAAATGGGCTGAAGTGTTAGATGCAGACGCCTTCACCCGCTTCCAGAAAGAGGGAATCCTCAACCCCGAGACCGGCATGTCCTTCCGCCGCGAAATCCTCTCCAAAGGCAACTCCGCCCCCGCCGAAGTCCTCTACGAAAACTTCATGTCCCGCCCCGCAGACCCCATGCCGCTCCTCACCCGCGCCGGGCTTGCCTGAGCATCCCCCGTTTCGGAAAATCCTGCTGGAAGGAACGGTTCTCTTCCATTAGCTTACATACATGTCACAAATCCTGGAACTACGCAAAGCCGCAGGCGCACTCTCCACCCAGGAACGCGCTGAACTGGCCGCGTTTCTATTGGGATCATTGGACGAGGTGCATCACTGGGTCGATGACGATGAAGTCGCCCGCCGCTCCGAAGAGCTGGATTCAGGCACCGTCCGTGGGTTGACACGCGAAGAATTCAACCGTGACTGTGGACATTAGGGCTGCGGCATGGATCACATCTTCCACCCAAGCGCAGCGAAAGAAGCACGCAAGATCGAAGGCGGCTACGCGCGAATCTCGGAAGATCTCGCAGACCGTTTCTGGTCGGAGCTGAACGAAGCGGTTGATGAAGTCTTTCCCCGTCCGGAGCGGCAACACTTCGATCCATCGGGTTACAGACGCAGGAACCTCAAAAAATTTCCCTACCATATCCTATTTGAGGCAAGACTGGACTGTATCCGCATCATGGTGATTCGCCATCACAACCGGAAACCTTCATTTGGAATGCGGAGGCGTTGAGAACCAGCTACACCAAACAGCCTGAAAGCCCTTCAATGACATCCCCGAAAAAAATCCTCATCGCCTGCGGCGGCACCGGCGGCCACCTATTCCCCGGCATCGCCGTCGCGGAATCCCTGCTCGCCCAGGGGCACGAGCCGTTGCTCCTGATTTCGCAGAAGAAGATCGACTCCCAGGCATCCGCGAAATACCCGCACCTCACCTTCAAGGTCGTGCCCGCCATCGCGAAGCCCGCCACGCTTTCGCCGAAAATGCTCCCCTTCCTCTGGGCGCTGTTCCAATCCATCCAAACATCGAAAAAGATCATCCGCGAGTTCGGAGCCGATGCCGTCCTCGGCATGGGCGGCTTCACCTCCCTGCCCCCGGTCTACGCAGGGCACCGGCTCGGAAAAAAGACCTTCGTCCATGATTCCAACGCCCGCCCCGGCCGAGCGAACATCCTCACCTCCCGTTTCTGCACCAAGGTCTTCATCGGTCTCCAGCCCGCGGCTGCTTTTTTCAAGGCACCCACCCAACTCACAGGAACCCCCGCCCGACCCGAGATCCTGAATCTCCCTTCCCGCGCCGAAGCTGCGGAACGCTTCGGACTCGATCCAAACAAACAGACCATCCTGGTAACCGGTGGCTCGCAAGGTGCGCTCGGCCTCAACCAACTCACCGCCAAAGCCGCCACACATCTCCCAGAGCAAATCCAGATCCTACACATCGCTGGACCGAACGACCGCGACCGCATCGCCGCCGAAAACCCTGTCCAGCGCCCCGGCTACAAGCTCATCGGCTTCTGCGACCAGATGCCCTCCGCTTATGCGTTGGCGGATCTCGTCATCGCCCGCTCCGGTGCCTCCACCCTAACGGAAATTTCCCTAACCGGCCTCCCCTCCATCCTCGTCCCCTATCCCTACGCCGCCGACGATCACCAGACGGCCAACGCAAAGGTTTTCGCTGATGCAGGGGCATCGAAGCTCATCCAGCAAAGGGATCTCACCCCGGATTCTCTTGCCAAAATACTCGCAGACCTTCTAGCCAGTCCAGGCACTCTCAAGAGCATGTCCGTCGCCGCGAAGTCCCTCGCAGTGATCGACGCACCAGAACAAGTCACCGCCGCCATCCTGCTGGAGCACTGACTTCAGTCGGCGAGTCCCCCACACAAAGCATCCGCAAGAACCTCCTGCGGATAGCTCCGGATCTCACTCAGGGTCGGAGGACGCCTGCACCGTCGCGGATCTTTTCGCCGCCCTCGACACACAGGAAAATGTAACCTGCGGGTGGGGATTGCTCATTTCAGCGCCGTTTCAAATCCATAGGGAGCCAGGCTTGGCGTGACGCACCGGAAGTCACAAAAACCCTCCACTGGCCGCGTTTTGTGGATCCTGTGACTTTTGTGGGCGTTTTCTTTTGGAAATCCCAAGCGACAAACGAATGGCTCCGGTGTTTAGTGCGGACACATGAGCGAGCGTTCTTCGGCAAGCAAAGAGAGGATGGGCTACATCCGGCTATTCCTCTGTCTCGCCTGCGTCTTCATGGCGGCGTATCTGCTCACCGATCATTCACTTTCCGGGGAGCCGAAAAAGGACGCTCAGGCGAAAAACGGGAAGCAACACACGAATCCCTATCCGCACCAGCAGCGGATCCCGAAAACGAAAAAGGGGGATCGGGAAAATATCGGAAATTTTGACGCGAAGGCGCTGGCCGAAGGGGCAATCCCGAACCAGCGCATCATCGTCTTCAAGGACAGGGAATCCATGGAGCGTTTCCTCGCAGGCATGGGCGGCGGACTGAATGTCCTCGGCCGCATCGACAAGCTCAACTCGCTGCTGATCGGCTTCGGCAATGAGAATGATCTGCTGGGCATGCTCGATGGCTCGGAGGAGAAGTCCTACAATTTTCCCGTGAACATCCCGGATTTCGCCGGAGCGGGCGTGCAGGACGGGGCGGTCGCGCTCCGCAACGGGCTTCTGAAATGGCTCGGCGTCACCGGCGACAACTCGCAGTGGGGAACCGGGGTGAAAATCGCCATCCTCGATACGGGGATCGCGGATCATATTGCCTTCAAGAATTTGATCGGGCGGATCAACCTCGTCGCCCTGCCGACGGACGCCTCCGCACTCAACGGCCACGGGACATCGGTCGCGTCCCTCATATTCAGCGACAATCCCCTCGCGCCTGGGATCGCGCCGGGAGCCACCCCGCTCTCAGTCCGCATCGCGGACGACAACGGCAGCTCGAGCAGTTTCCTGATCGCGCAGGGCATCATCGCGGCGGTCGATGCGGGGGCACAGCTCATCAATATTTCGCTCGGCGGATCCGGGCAGAGCGCCATGGTGGAAAGCGCCCTTGCCTATGCGAAACAGGCGGGAGTGGTGGTCGTGGCAGCAGCCGGAAACAGCGGCACGCAAGGCGTGATGCATCCCGCCGCAAGCTCGTCGGTGATCGCCGTCGGCGCGGTCGATGCAATGAACAGGCATCTCGATTTCTCAAACACCGGGGAAGAGATCGACGTCTCCGCGCCGGGTTATGCTGTGAACGCGGCCTATCCCGGCGATAAGGCGGCGGCGGTTAGCGGCACCTCGTTTTCCTCACCGATCATCACCGGAACAATCGCGGCGACGATGAGCAACAGCGGCAACCGTACGTTGAGCGCAACCCAGGCTGCCGCGGCCATGAACTCGAACCTCAATGACATCGGGCTCCAAGGCAGCGATCCCTCCACCGGTGCCGGCGTCCCCGACATGTGGCGCATCCTCAACGGCAACACCCCCGGCATCTACGACGCGGCCATCACCTCCGTTTCCACCGTAGGCAACCAGGTGCAGGTGCTCATCCAGAACCTCGGGACCGAGACCATGGTCAACGCGGGGGTGGCAGTGAAGATCAACGGTGTCACCACCAACGCGAACATCACCACGCTGCTGCCGGGCGACACCCGCATCATCACGGCCCCCATCGGCGGCAGCGAAAACTTGAGCATTACCGGCACCGTGCGACTCTCCGGCGGCCAGACCGATCTGCGCCCATCCAATGATTCGATTTCACAAAGCAGCCCCCCTCCATGAGGAAGCCCAACCGCGAATGAACGCGAATTTCCCATAGATTCTGGATCAGATGATGGATTTGGCTCCAACAAATCCCCTTTCCAAAAGGAAAACCTAGCCATCTCCAGCTTCGATTCGCGTCCATTCGCGTCCATTCGCGGTTAAAAAATATTCCTCCCCCCCCAATGTCCCGATTTCCCAGACTGCTCCCGCTCCTTAGCCTCGCCCTCGCTGCCTGCGCACCCGTCCCGGATTTTTACCGGGCGCAGAACCTTTCCGCAAAGCCCTTCAACCAGCTCGACCTCGCAGGCAACGCCTGCGGCCCCGCCGCGCTGCTGAATTCCTACCGCTTCGGGAACGCGGAATGGAGGAAACTTTCCGAGCAACCGCCGGGCCTCTCCGACCGCGAACGCATCCGCGCCATCGCCCGCGGCCCGGCGATGCGGGAATCCGCCTCCCTCCCCGGCCGTGCCCGCTGGAGCCGGCGCGGGATAAATATCTCCGACCTGCGGGACGTTGCCAACGAAATGTCCCGACCCTCCTACCTGCCCGCACTATCTAACACCACTCTAGTGATCAGCCCCATCGAATCGAAGGAAGCGCACCTTGCCCGGATCCACGCAAGCCTCGCCCGCTCCCTATCGGCAGGCATCCCGCCCATCGTCAGTCTCCGCCTTTACGCGAAACGCAACGGCACATGGTCTGCCATCCAGGCGCATTTCATCACCCTCACCTCCGTGCCCGGCCGCCTCGCACCCGGTGCCACATCCTTCCCCGTCCGCTTCATCGATCCCATCGGCGGGAAATTCAGGGAAGGCACGGTCGGGACCTTGTCCGAGCCCGGAATGGATTTCTTTGCGGAGGCAAAATTCCCCAGCGTCACCATCGGCAGAAGCTCACTCCGCCCCGGAGAGAAATCCTACCTCGCCGTCTCCGCAGCGTTGGGGAAATTCTAGCTCACTTCGGAGCTTTGACGACCTGATACCATGCCTTGTCGCCGAGGAGCGGGCCGCCGGCGGCGGATTTCAGGGCGGTCATGTCAACGAGGTGGAGGTAGCCTTGGCGGAGGCCGCCGAGATCGAGGGTGAGCGTCTTGCCATCGGCGGAGAGCTTGGCGGCTTTGACCTGCATTTCCTGCTCGTCCACTTTCGGTGAACCGTAGGCGGCGTGGTATTTGTAGGTGTGGCTCCTGACCACGATCTTGGCAAGGGTCGCGGGATCGACCGGCTCGGAAAATTTAAGTGCGAAGCCACCGGGAAGCGCCTTCATCGCATCGAGCGAGAAGAACGGCTTGCCGTCCCATTTCACGCGGGCGATGCCCTTGTCGCCGGCCCATGATAGCGCGGTCTTGCCGACATACATCGAGCCATCCTTGCCGAAGGCGATGCGGTTGTTGCCCAGCCCGAGCGGGGAGCCGAAGAACATCGGCACCAGCGCCGTCTGGAAAACACCGTCCACCTCGTCATTGAGCACGCGGACAAGTGTCGGCTGGTTCATCTCACCGATGAGCGTCTGGCCGGCCATTGCTTCGGGAAGCGCGCCCTTGGGAATCACCACCGGCCATGTCGGCGAGTTGGCGAGTTCCCCCTGCGGGAAAAAGCCCGCAGCGGGATGCTGCATCGCATCGAGTTCCTCGACCGGAACCTGCAACGGCATCCTGCCATCCCAATCCTTCTTCCAGACCAGCGACGCCGGATGCCCGTAGAAACCTCCGCGTTTCACATCATATAGCGGGCTGGTCGGCCTCCAGTCGCCTTGGTTGTCGGTGATCAGGAGCCTGCCCGCCGCATCGAAGCCGATTCCATTCGGGGATCGGAAACCACTCGCGTAAGGCTCCATCTTCGAGCCATCCGGCGAGATCTTAAGCACCCAGCCGCGCCAAGGGACGCGGGCATACATTCGACCGGCCTTGTTCTTGAGTTTCCCCCACTCGCCCCCAACGGTCATTCCGGCGCGATCCACCAGCCCGATTTCCGAAAACCCGCCCCGGATTTCCGCCGCCATCGGCGCGCCGTTAGACGCGATGCCGAGCACGATGAAAAGGTTACCCTCCGCATCCTTGGCCGGCCCGTAGGCGAACTCGTGGTAATTCCCCGACATGCCGAAATCGTCGAAGACGGTCTGGTATTCGTCAGCTGATCCGTCGCCATCGGTATCCTTGAGGCGGGTGAGTTCCGCGCGCTGCATGACGAGGATGCTGCCGTCCTTTTCGACAAGCATTCCCAGCGGCTCCTGCAAGCCGCTTGCGAAAAGTGACCATGAGCCGCTTGCCTGATCGAAAATCATCACCTCGCCGCGGTGGAATGCGACGGCGATCCTGCCGTCCTTCATCGTCTCCATCGCGCCGACCTGCGGATCGATGCCGGGAGGGTTCGGGATTTTCTCAAAAGTGAAGTGATCCGCCCATGGTGACGCATGGGCGGTAGCGAACAATGCGAGCAAAAGGATGGCTGATTTCATTTCAGGGAAAAGGTGATGGTGAATTTCGAGGCGTCGGCGGCGGGGATGGTGAGCTTGGAGCCTACCATGCGGCCCTTGTCGGAAGCGATCGTGGCTTTCCCATCGCTTGGAAACTCAAGGACAAGATCGGCTTTCGGCGCAGGAGTTAGCGTGAACGAGCGGACGAATCCCTTGCCGCTTGCCACCGGCGAATAGCCCTCCGTGACCATCGTCGCACCGATGCTGTATCTGAAAACGGGAAGCCCGCCCTTCACCGAGTAGCCGTGGAATTTCGCTTCCTCCGCTCCTGCGAAAGGAGATTTCCCCTCCACGTAACTGACGGTGCCGACGAGCTTGGCGACACTGCTGCCGTTCCCCTGCCAATATGGGAAGCCATCAATGAACCCGCCGGTCCACGCATAGCGCAGGCGGCAGGAGCCGGCATCCCAGCAGAGCGAGGTGCCGTAATCGAGCGCCACCGCGATCGCGGCCGGCCCGGCGTTTGGCATGAAGATCCGCTGGACGCAGGGGCGGGCGGTGTGAATGGGCGAGGCCGCATACGGATCGCCCTTCTTCTGCTCCTGCGCCTTCACCCCTTCGGAAACTTTCATGATATGGGTGTAAACCGCACGCAGCCCCTCTTCCCCCACATGCACCATCGCGGGCATCTCGATCACGTTTTCCCGCTTCTTGACGGGAGCCACGCACCATTTCACGAACTCGTCCGGCTTGCCGTTGTAGAGCGTGCGGATCTCAGCGAGCGACGGCCCGACGACCATCTGGTCGAGCATGTGGCAGGCGGAGCAGTTGGTGGTGAAAAGCTGCTCCCCATCGGGGGCGGCTGACAGCGGCATCAGCGCGGCGGCGGATAGGATGATGATGTGCTTCATGGAAATGGTCGCTGGCACCTTCGGGCGCTGGCGTGTAAACGTCGCGAGCGCGCATTCCCTGTCAAGCCAACCAAACCGAATGACCCACAACGGCGGAAATACCCCTCCCCTCTGGTTGTGGCCGAACCTCCTCGGCCTCGACGCCCCGGCCGTCGCCGTCTCCTGGCAGCTGCTTTTCTCACGGGTCTTCGGCACCGGTTTCCCCATCGTGCTGCATCTTATCCTCGGCCTCAGTGTCTGGTGCATCTATCTTGCGGACCGGCTTTACGATACCGTGCGGACCGATGAAGCGGTCGCGGGCACCGGACGGCTCATTTTCACCAGGAGGCATTTCAAGCCGCTTGCCGTTGCCCTGGGCATCGCTTCCGCAGCGAACCTCGCCCTCATCATCCGATACGTTCCGGAAAAACTCATCCTCTCCGGGCTGGTGACCGCTTTCCTGTTAGGCATCTATTATGCGATCCGGCTGGGAGGCGGGGCAAGGCTCGTTTCCCTCATCCCCCGGGAGATCCTCTGCGGAATGCTGTTCTCTCTCGGCTGCGTGATCACACCCCATGCCTACGCAGCCCCCGGCACCGCCGGTTTGCAGTTCTGGCTGGCTGCGGCTTTCTTCGGGTTCGCCTGTTCCGCCAACTGCATCCTGATCTCCATCTGGGAGCGGGAGGAGGATCTTGCAGCAAACGACCAGTCGTTCGCCACCGCAAGCCCGCGCATCGTCAGGCACATCGGCGCAGCGATCGTCCTGATCGGAGCCTGTTCGCTGGCACTGGCCTATTCAAGCTCATGGGGAATCCATCTCGCAGTTGCACTCAGTGCATGTGCGCAGAGTATCGTCCTCCATTTCGACGACCGCCTTTCGAAACCGATGCTCCGCGTGCTCGGCGATGCGGTGCTGCTTACTCCGCTGCTGTTTCTCTGGGTGTGAGGGAGAGTAGGCTTGAGCCTACCAAGGACAGCGGGTTTCAACCCGCTGTCCTCATTTCTTCCCGGCAAAAGGGGGAGATGCTGCGGGTTAAAACCCGCCCGCCTTGGTAGGCTTAAGCCTACTCTCCATGCGTTTTTTCAGATCCCGAACACTTTTCCGATCGCCCCGAAAATGCCATCCCAGATCCGCGCCGCAGGATTGCGCTGGCCGCCGGTCACCTGCTGCTGGATCACCTGCCCGGAGCCTTGGAAGAAATCATCGAACAGGGAATTTTTCCCGCGCAGGTAGGCGACGAAAGTCTCTGCGCGCCTCGGCGAGTAATTCAGGTGCGGGCTGAATGCCGCGGTTAGATGGGAATTCACGCGCCGCCCCGGAAGCCCGGGAAGCACCGCCTCCACCTGCACCCCGCGCTGCGCCGAGAGAACCAATTTCACCGGCCCCTCAACGATGAGATACCGGAACTGCAGGTTCACCCACGCATGGAGTTTCCCGAAAACCCATCTCGAGCGTATCCTCGGCGGCCTGCCTAACGGATGCGTCACGGCCACGAGGTAATGCGGGCGGAAGACCATAGCCTTCCCTTCCGGGATATTGATCACCGCCAGTTCCTCGGTCGCGTTCTCATGGGTCGAGAGCGTGACCTGCCCATGCTCCGTGCCGATGTTCCTGATCCTCGTGAGGACATAGAGACCCGCCGCGATGCTCGAGAACGGATACCTCCAGTCCATCAGCCATTTCGTCTTTTTCTCGAAATTCCCCATCGATCCCTGGAGGTAATCCACCTTGGCCATCATGACCTCGTTTTCGCCCAGTGAAATGCGCTGCGCGGGATGGCTCGGGGTCGCCGTGATTTCCCCGGAACCCGGCACATCGGAACCCAGGAGGATGGGCTTCGATGACTGAGCCATCGGCGCGATGAGGTAATAGGCGAAGAGTTTCCACAGGAA
>Ga0163144_10002388_pt1 | contig 43501 bp, 34 predicted proteins | sample OliLak19BULKMAT1_FD_123175 | JGI IMG/M metagenome (GOLD analysis project Ga0163144, IMG submission 123175) | Freshwater microbial mat bacterial communities from Lake Vanda, McMurdo Dry Valleys, Antarctica - Oligotrophic Lake LV.19.BULKMAT1 | ecosystem: Environmental > Aquatic > Freshwater >...
TGTCAGTATTATCTGTAATCACCAACAATTCTACAGACTCGTCGCGTGGATCGCCTTCGTTTAAATAACAGCTAACAACTACAGATTAAGAAGATAAACTAAACTCAACTAATAACATTGTAAAAACTATAATTAAATTATTTAATTTGAAAAACTTCATTAATTTTGGATGTGTGAAGGTATCTTAATTAAAAAAGTAACACAATTTGTAAATTAAATTTAATGTTAAATAACCGTTAATTTAAACTACTTGTTTAAGTATTAATGCATTTAAAACTTTTTGCTTACCCTCTTTTTGCAGTTTATTGGCAGAGGAGGTATAATATAAATGTTGTTTTAAAAAATTAATTTGAAGCTGTAACCAGTCGTTTTCATTGTTATTAATTAAACTCAAGTTTTTTAATTCGCTAAACAATAAAGCACTAATTTCTTCGTACTGATTTGTACCTAAATAAAATAAATCGGCATCTTTTATAATTTGTTCAAATAAATTTAAGGGTTGGTAATTAGTTTGAGTTGCTAAAATTACATTACATATAAAATCAATTTGCGTGGCTGAATAATTAAAATTAAGTAAATATTTTTTTGCTAACTCGCATGAATGTTGTTCATGATTTTCCCTCTCAATTAAAAAACCACTATCGTGAAAAAGTGCAGCAGTTAAAATTAAGATTGTTTCTTCTGCATTAATATTTTCTAACCTGCATAATTGCTGAGTAGCATTAAAAACTAATTCTGTGTGATTTACATTATGGTAGGTTAAAAGCGAGTTTAATTCAGTTCTTAATTTACTTAAAACAAAAGTCTTTACTCTGTCTAAATCCATTACAAGAAATTATTCTACTCGCTTAATCGAACAGCCAATCGATTTGGTTTCTTGAATTGCAGGATTTATTCCTTTAACAACGGCATTTAAAGCATCTTTTAAGTATGTTGCTTTTACAGCTGAAGCATCTTTTACATTATCATCAATAGCGCCTTTATATGCTAAACCTTTTGTACTAAATAAAAAACATTGTGGTGTGCGAGTTGCACCGAAGGCGTTTGCCAAGTTACTTTTGGTGTCAACGGTATAAAAACATTTTAAATTTTGTGCGCTATAGTATTTTGTCATTGCATCAAAGCTATCATCTTCAGCACGTTGAGCTTCATTACTGTTTATTAAAATGCAACCAACGCCGTTAGTTAAACAAAAATCACTATATTCTTTAATTCTTGTTTCGCTTAATTTTACGTAAGGGCATGTGTTACAACTGAAAATTACCAACAAGCCTTTAGTCGTTTTTGCATCATTTAAGCTAATATCTTTTCCACTTACATCTTTCATTTTAAAATCGGCTTGTGGCAAAGTTGCACTTATTGTTATCTCATCAAAATTTACTTTGCTTTTTGTAAAAGAATAAATTGAACCAAAAATAATTGCAATTATGGGCAATATTAATAATTTTTTCATTTTTTGATTAAGTTTAAATTAATATAAATTTACGAAAATTAAAGTACAAGATTGTAACCATTTATATAATTTAACAATAATTATTTATAAGCCAGTAATTAAGCCTTTTGTTTAGTTTTAACACAAATAATTTGTATGTATATTTACAGCCTACAAATAATTATTTATGTTTATAAAAATTGCTCAACTTTTTTTAAGTCTTACAATATTGGTTACCCTTCACGAATTTGGTCATTTTTGGTTTGCAAAACGTTTTAAATGCCGAGTAGACAAATTTTATCTATTTTTCGATTTTTTATTTCCATTTGCTAACGTAGCCAATTTTGCAATTTTTAAAAAGAAAATTGGCGATACAGAATATGGTTTAGGCTGGTTTCCGTTTGGCGGTTATGTTAGTATTGCTGGTATGGTCGATGAGCAAATGGACAAATCGGTAATTGATTCGCCGCCACAACCATGGGAGCTACGCAGTAAACCAGCTTGGCAACGTTTATTAGTAATGATGGGTGGTATTTTAGTAAATTTAATTTTAGGGATTTTAATTTTTTGGCTTTCTATTTTTGTTTGGGGTAAACAAACTTTACCAATGGCAAATTTAAAATACGGTTTAGCGGTTGATAGCACAGCTTACAAAATGGGGTTACGCAACGGCGATATTATTACCACGTTGGGAGGTGAGCCAGTAACATCTGTAAATCGTATTCCTATAGAATTAATAATGAATGGTACAAAAACTATTGAAGGGATGCACGCCAATGGTGAAAAATTTACTGTACCAGTTACAAACGATGATAGAGGTTTAATTTTAAAACGTATTAAAAAATCTAATTTTATTGCGCCTCGACATTTGATTGGAAGTATTGATTCGGTAGATAAAACGAGCTTTGCAGCAAATGCTGGTTTTAAAAAAGGCGATAAAATTATTGCAATAAATAATGCACCAATTATTTTCTTTGATGACTATACTGCTGAGAAATTAAAAAACATTTCGAAAAAGATAGATATAAAAGTTTTAAGAGGAAATGATACTATTTCAACCACCTGTAATGTTAGTACTGACGGAACTTTGGGTATTTTTCTTACCAAGCCCGATATTAAGATAGTAGAAACTAAATACAGTTTTTTTGAAGCATTTACCGAAGGTATAAAAGATGGTATGGAACAAATTGTAATGCAAGCCAAACAATTTGTGGTTATTTTTACAGTTAAAGATGCATACAAACAAGTTGGCGGCTTTAGTACAATGGTTAAGCAAATGAGCCCAACATGGGATTGGCAACACTTTTGGATGTTTACCGGATTTTTATCATTAGCATTAGCCTTTATGAATTTTTTACCAATTCCTATGCTTGATGGTGGTTACATTATGTTTATTTTGTGGGAAATGGTTACAGGCAAAAAAGTTAGCGATAAAGTAATTTATTATGCCAATAACGTAGGTTTATTTATTGTTTTAGGTTTAATGATTTTTGCAAATACTGATTGGTTGCGTAACTAAAACTTTTCTTAATATTATATAACTGTAGGAATTACCAAATATTGAAATACATTATTTATAGCTATTTTATTTTTCTAATTGGGATTTTATCAGTAAAATCTCAAAACACGACTATTAATAAAAAAAATAAAGCCGAGCGCGAAATTATTAGTACAAATAAAGTAATGCTTATTCCTTTTGAGCCACGTTTGTATTTAAGCGAAATAGATTACAACATTAACGCTGAAACTAAATTAACTGCTAAAGAAATTAAACATAAATTTAGAGATGGATTAAACGATCAGTTATATTCTGCCTTTAAAACAGCAAAGTTTAGCGCAGTTGATTTAATGGAAGATACAGCCAAATACAAAAAAGATTTAGAGGGTATTTATCAATATTTAAGCTACGATTTTCAAAAAGTACCTAATCAGGATAATTATCAAGCCCCAAAAAAAGAAAAAGAAAAAGATAAAAAACAGTTTGAAAAAGGTCAATTAAATATTGAAACGAATACTGATGCTCGTTTTATGAATGCCAAAGTAACCAATGCAAAAGTAGTACCTTTATTATATGGTAAATATAAAACCAATGTGTTTGTTTTTATAAACCAGTTAGAATTGAAAGCAAGCGGCAGCAAAAACCCTGGTGAATTAGGGGAGGGAAGTGCCAATAGAAAAGTAATAGCGCATTATACTGTTTATACGCTTGATGCTAAAGAAATAAATTCGGGTATTGCCGAACAAGAATTTGAAAGTACAATAAATAATCCAAAAAAAATTATTGATAAGTATTTTAGTAAAATTGCCACTACCATTGTATATAGAGTCAGTAAGGCGCTTATTGTAAAATAATCTAAAAAATAAATGTATTTTTAAAAATACAAATCGCTCGTTTTTAGCTTTAAATACCTTAAAACCGAGGTAAGGGCACTAAATGCAGATATAATTACCCCTATTAAAACAATGGAAATAAATAAAATTACTAAAATATTTTCGTCTTGTAACTGCATTAAATCGGGTATAAAGCGCGTGCTCAAAATTAAAAATCCAGCTAACAAGCCGCCCGCTATTACCCCTGCAATAATGCCTTGGCGCACCCCTTTAAAAATAAAAGGTTTGCTAATAAACGACCTTGTTGCCCCCACTAAGTACATAGTGCGTATTAAAAAACGTTGCGAATAAATTGATAAACGAATTGTATTATTAATAAGCGCAATAGCTACAATTAGTAACGCGCCGCTAAAAATTAAAATAAAAAAAGCAATGGCTTTCGTGTTTTTATTTAACGAATTTATCATATCTTTTTGATAAACCACTTCTTTAATAAACGGTTTTTGTAATAAATTTTTTTCTACATTTTGCAAGGTATCAGTATTGGCATAGTTTGCATTTAACTTAACTTCTAACGAATTTAAAAGAGGATTACTACCTAAAAAAACAACAAAATCTTCGCCCAAATCGGCTTTTAATTTTTGTGCTGCCAGCTCTTTGCTAATTAAAGTTACGTTTTTTGCATAAGCAGCATTGCTTATTTCTTGAATTAAACCATCAGTTTGAGCTGAATTGGCGGTGTCTTTTAAATACACCTGAAAACCAATGTTTTCTTTAAAATGAACTGTTAATTTATTAGCGTTTATTACTAATAAACCCAATGCGCCTAACATAAATAAAACAAGCGATAAGCTAATAATTACTGTAATGCCCGAAGTGCGTAAACGATTTTTGGTTAAGTTGTTGCTCAAATAAATTATTTTTAATGTACAAAGTTATTTTTTATGTAACCAACTAATATACTTACAAAACTATTTTATTAAGAATTAAAAGTTTAAAAGTACTTTTGTGCGATTTTATGCAAAACAAAAAAGCTTTAGCCTGGGTAATATTAATTACGTTATCGTTAGTTTGGGGAAGTTCATTTATTTTAATGAAACGTGGTTTGCAAGCATACAGCAGCGATGAGGTAGCCGCATTGCGTATATCTATTGCTTTTTTATTTTTAAGTCCTTTACTAATTAAACATTATAAAATTAATTTAAAAAAATATTGGAGAGGATTAGTATTTATGGGTGTTTTTGGAAATTTAATTCCTGCATTTTTATTTACAAAAGCAGAAACTCAAATAAACAGCAGCCTTACCGGAATGTTAAACGCTTTAACTCCCTTATTTACAATAATTGTGGGCTTAATTTGGTTAAGAGTTAAACCATCTGGTATAACAATTAGTGGCGTTATTGTTGGTTTTATTGCTGCTATTGGTTTAATGTTATTTAACGATGGCGGACAAACTTCTAATAACATTTTATATAGCTTATTAGTAGTTGGTGCAACACTTTGTTACGCAATAAGTATAAATGGCATTAAAAAATATTTATTGCAATTAAATTCAATTACTGCAACTGTTTGGGCATTTTGTGTAACCGGCCCCATTGCACTTATTTATTTATTTGGATTTAGCAATTTCACTACCCATTTTACGCAAAATCCCTTAGCTATAGTTTCATTGGGATACATTTGTGTTTTGGCAGTAATAGGTACTGCATTATCTGTAATTATTTATAACAATTTAATAAAAATTTCTGGTGCTACATTTGCCAGTAGTTGCACCTACCTAATACCTGTGGTTGCCGTTTTATGGGGATTATTTGATGCCGAAACTGTAAATTCTAAACAAATTTTATGCATTTTAGTAATAATTTTAAGTATTTATTTAATAAATAAACCACAAAAGTTTGCTGAATAAAATATTTTTACTACATTTGCCCTCCCCAAAAAGGGAATTATTAACAATTTAAATTAATAAAAATGTACGCAATTGTAGAAATAGCCGGGCAACAATTTAAAGTGGAACGTGGAAATAAAGTTTACGTTCACCGCCTTGAGGCTAACGAGGGTGCTAACATTGATTTTGAAAAGGTATTATTAATTGATGATGCTGGAAAAATTCAAGTAGGAAACCCAACCGTAGATGGCGCTAAAGTAGCTGCCACAGTAATAAGCCACGTAAGAGGTGATAAAGTGATTGTTTTCAAAAAACAACGTCGTAAAACAACGCAAAAATGGAACAATCACCGCCAGCATTTTACTCAAATTTTAATTCAAGGTGTTTTAGCGAAGGGCGAAACCGTAAAAGAAGAATTAAAAGTTGAAAAACGTGAAGTGCGTTTAGCTTCACCTAAATACATTAAGCCACAAACAGCAGTTGTTGAAGTTGCCGAAACAGAGGTTGAAGAAAAAAAGACCCCAGCAAAAAAAGTAGCTCCTAAAAAAGCAGCAGTAAAAAAAGTAACTAAAAATAAAGAAGATTAAAAAAAATGTTGAATGTTAAATGCTAAATCATCAGCGCAGCATTCAAAATTTATAATTTAACATTTAAAATCAAATAAAATGGCACACAAAAAAGGGGCGGGTTCGTCAGATAATGGTCGCGATTCGCATAGTAAACGTTTAGGCGTTAAAATATTTGGTGGTGAAGCCTGTATAGCTGGCAACATTATCGTTCGCCAACGTGGTACAAAACATAACCCAGGAGAAAATGTTGGTATTGGCAAAGACCATACATTATACGCTTTAAGCGATGGTAAAGTTGTGTTTAAAAAGAAACGTGACGATCGTTCTTATGTATCGGTTGTAACTGCGTAATTTTTAATTAAATTATTTAAAAAAATCCTATCGAACAAAATTCGATAGGATTTTTTTTGCGTAAATTCTTTAATGCACATAATTATTATATTTGAATTGTAACCTAACAGCATTTTTATGAAAGGAGCAGTCTATAATCAATATGGTCCACCTGAAATTGTTGAGTTTAATGACACAGAAAAACCTGCACCCAAAAACAACGAAGAATTAGTTTGTGCACGCGCATAAACCGTAAATCGAACAGATTGCGGATTTAGAAGCGCTGAATATTTTATTGTGCGTTTTTTTGCAGGGTTGTTTCGCCCAAAAAACAAAATATTGAGTACGAATTTGCTGGAGATATTAAAGCCATAGGTATAAATGTAACTTCATTTAAAATTGGCTGCAAAGTTTTTGGTTATAACGATAAAACATTTGGTGCACATGCCGATATATGACTATGGCTGAAGCCAGGCCAATTGCAACAATGCCCACTAATATAACTTATGAGGAAGCCTCACCTATTTTAGAAGGTGGAAATTATGCTTTGTGGGATATTAAAACAGCAAAAGTTAAAAGCGGACAAGCTATTTTAATTAACGGTGCAAAGGTTGTCATTGGCTCGGTCGCAGTGCAAGTGGTAAAGTATTTTGGAGTAACAGTAACAGCTGTGTGTAATACAAAAAATGTAGAACTTATAAACACAGTAGGCGCAGATGTAGTAATAGATTACACCAAAGAAGATTTTACAAAACGTAATCATACATTTGATTTTGTGTTTGATGCTGTTGGCAAAAGCTCGTTTGATAAATGCAAACCAATACTAAATAAAAAAGGTATTTATATTTCTACAGAATTAGGTAAAAATTCTCAAAATTCATTTTTAGCAATAATTACGCCTTTATTAAGTGGCAAAAAATTATGGTTTTCTACACCCACAATTACTAAACAAAATGTTATTTTTTTTAGAGAATTAGTAGGAACAAATAAGTACAAACCCCTTATTGATAAACACCACGTCTTAGATGAAATTATGGAGGCCTAAACTTATTTAGAAATGGGACAAAAAGTTGGGAATGTAGTTATTACTATAAAATAAAATATTTTTAAAAATTCGGTAGCATACATATTATAGCCACTTAATATTTAAACTAATGTTTGAAAGTAATTTAAAATGCTATAAAATATAGCAATTAAACTTCAATTACTTTTTTACTTTTATACTCAATTAAATTAAAATGGTATTAAGCTGGAACGAAATTAAAGACCGTGCATTAAAATTCTCAAAAGAATGGGCTGCTACTTCAAATGAAGAAGCGGATGCAAAACCCTTTTTAGTTGAATTTTTTAATGTGTTTGGGGTAAATAACAAAAAGGTTTCTACGTTTGAACATCGTGTAAAAAAATTAGACGAAAAAGACGGTTACATTGATTTGCTTTGGAAAGGAACTATTTTAATTGAAATGAAAAGCAGAGGCAAAAACCTTTACAAAGCATACCAACAAGCCAAAGATTATACGCACGGGTTAAAACAGCACGAGTTGCCAAAATATATTTTAGTTTGCGATTTTGAACATTTTAAATTATATGATTTAGAAGACGACAAACTAATAGAATTTAAGCTTAACGAACTTGTAAAAAATGTTCAGCACTTTGGATATATTTTAGGTTATCAGAAAAAAATTTATAAAGAACAAGACCCAGCAAATATAAAAGCAGCCGAGCTTATGGGTAAGTTGCACGACCGTTTAAAAGAAATTGGCTACACTGGGCATCCTTTAGAAGTTTATTTGGTGCGTGTTTTATTTTGTTTATTTGCCGAAGACACAACTATTTTTGATAGGCAGCAATTTCAAGATTTTATTACACAACGTACCAGTGAAGATGGTGGTGACCTTGCGGCTAAACTGCAAGAATTGTTTCAGGTATTAAATACACCTAAAGAAAAACGTTTTAAAAATTTAGAAGAACAATTAGCTGTTTTTCCTTATGTAAACGGAAAATTATTTGAAGAAAGTTTACCAACTGCAAGTTTTGATTCGAAAATGCGCCAATCACTTTTAGAGTGTTGCTATTTAGACTGGAGCAAAATTTCTCCCGCTATTTTTGGCTCTATGTTTCAGAGTGTAATGAACCCAATCGAGCGCAGAAACTTGGGGGCACATTATACAAGCGAAAAAAATATTTTAAAACTAATAAAGCCACTTTTTTTAGACGAATTGTGGGCTGAGTTTGAAAAGGTGAGTCATAACCTAACCAAACTAACAAAGTTCCATAACAAAATATCTAATTTAAGATTTCTTGACCCAGCATGTGGCGGTGGTAATTTTTTAATTATTACGTATAGAGAATTAAGATTATTAGAATTTCAGGTAGTAACAACATTACAAAAATTAAATAAGCGTATTCATCAAATGGATTTTATTGATATCTCATTATTTTTTAAAGTAAATGTTGATAAATTTTATGGCATCGAGTACGAAGAGTTTCCTGCACGTATTGCAGAGGTAGCCATGTGGTTAATTGACCACCAAATGAATATGTATTGCAGTATTGAAACAGGTGAAAAACTCTTTAGAATTCCACTCTTAAAATCTGCTAAAATAATTCATGGAAACGCATTGCAAAAAGATTGGAACATATTGCTTAGTGAAGAAAATACAATTGAATTAAATGCCAACAACGCAGAAATTATAATAAATTCAATTGTTAGCGAACCAGAAGTTAAATTCGGTAAAATAAAATTAACAGTTGATAGCTACAAAATAGTTGATAAATTTTCAGAAATTACAATAGATGCAAAGTTTAATTATATTATAGGCAATCCTCCATTTAGCGGTGCTAAAGTAATGCAGCAACACCAAAGAGACGAAATAGTTGCCGAATTTAACAATAGTAAAGGAAGCGGCTTGCTTGATTATGTTGCTGGCTGGTATGTTAAAGCTGCCAAATACATACAAGGTACTACTACCAAAGTCGCATTTGTAAGCACAAATTCAATTGTACAAGGCGAGCAAACAAGTATACTTTGGGCACAAATGCTTAACAAATATAATGTTAAAATTCATTTTGCCCACCGTACTTTTAAATGGAGCAACGAAGCCAAAGGTAATGCTGCTGTTTATTGTGTTATTATTGGCTTTGCCAATTTTGATACCGTCACAAAATTAATTTTTGAATACGATGATATTAAAGGAGAACCTCATGCCATTAATACAAAAAATATTAACCCCTATTTGGTAGATGCTAAAAATATTTTTTTGGAAAAAAGACGTACACCCATTTGTAATGTACCCGAAATATCTTTTGGCTCAATGCCTAATGATGGTGGTAATTTTTTTATTAATGAATCGGAAATAAAAAATTTAAAAAAAATTGAGCCTTTATCTGCAAAATTTATTAAACCTTTTTTAGGCGCTCAAGAATTTTTAAATGGGCAAAACAAGTATTGCTTTTGGTTTGAAAAATTAAATCCAAAAGATTTAGATGAAATGCCTATGTCTTATAAAATAATTAAAGAAGTTGAAAAATTAAGAAAAAAAAGTACAAGAGAAGCTACTAGGAAATTAGCCTTGTTTCCTGCATTATTTGGCGAAATAAGACAGCCTAAAAATGATTTTATTCTAATACCAAGAGTTTCTTCTGAAAATAGAAAAATTATACCAATGGCTATTTATACACCAGATTATATTGTCGGAGATACCTGTCTCTCAATTCCTCACGCAACACTTTATCATTTGGGTATTTTGCAATCGGCAATGCACATGGCTTGGGTAAAATCAGTTTGTGGTAGATTGAAAAGCGATATTAGATATTCTAACGAAATAGTTTATAACAACTACCCTTGGCCAGAAACTATTACCAAAAAACAAATTACCCTAATTGAAAAAGCAATACAAAAAATATTGGATGTAAGAAAAACAATTATTGACTGCCCTTTAGGCAAAATGTATGATAATGGTAAAATGCCCCCTGCTCTAGTAAAAGCACATTTAGAGTTAGATAAAGCCGTTGATTTAGCATACCGCACTCAGCCTTTTGTAAGTGAGGCAAAGCGCTTGGAATTTTTATTTGAGTTATATGAAAATTATTCCGCCGATTTATTTACTAAAGAAAAAGTAAAGAAAATAGCAAAGTTAAAAAACCCCAAAAAATAATTTTCGGGGTTTTAAATTTTATGTTGCTTAAAAAACTAATCTATATTATTGTGTAAAAAAGAATTGTTTGGGCGAATTTCAATTTTCTTTAAGTCCATTAAGCCACCTGCAAATGGGCTAAGCGAGCATTTTTTAGTTTTTCTAAGGCGTAATCTAAAGTAATGTTTAATTGCTTGGCGGGTTTTTCATCGCTAGGTAAACTGTACATTATATCTGTCATAATGGCTTCGCAAATACCACGTAAGCCCCGTGCGCCTAATTTAAATTCTAAAGCTTTATCAACAATTAAATTTAACACCTCATCTTCTACCGTTAATTTACAACCTTCCATTTTAAATAAATGGGCGTATTGTTTTATTAAGGCATTTTTTGGTTCGGTTAAAATACTTCGTAAAGTAGCTCTATCTAAAGGTTTTAAATAAGTAAGCACGGGCAAACGACCAATCAATTCGGGTATTAAACCAAAGGCTTTTAAATCTTGCGGGCTAATGTATTGTAACAAGTTTGATTTATCAACTTCTTCGGCCACCACGCTTGCCGAATAGCCTACCGCTTGCGTATTTAAACGGTTAGCAATTTTTTTTTCAATTCCATCAAAAGCCCCACCACAAATAAATAAAATATTTTTAGTATTTACTTGTATCATTTTTGCATCAGGATGCTTTCGTCCGCCTTGTGGTGGCACGTTTACAATCGTACCTTCTAATAGTTTAAGCATCGCCTGTTGCACGCCTTCGCCACTCACATCTCTACTTATCGAAGGATTATCGCTTTTACGTGCAATTTTATCTACTTCGTCAATAAACACTATTCCTTTTTCGGCGGCGGTAATATCATAATCCGCAGCTTGTAATAAACGCGTTAAAATACTTTCTACATCTTCTCCTACGTAGCCGGCTTCGGTAAGTACTGTGGCATCAGCAATACAAAAAGGAACGTTTAGCATTTTAGCAATGGTTCGCGCTAATAAGGTTTTCCCAGTACCAGTTTCGCCAACTAAAATGAGGTTACTTTTATCAATTTCAATTTCTTCGTTATTATTGTTTTTTGCAACATGTGCAATACGTTTAAAATGATTGTAAACGGCAACACTTAATACTTTTTTAGCATCATCCTGCCCAATAACGTACTCATCTAACTTTTGTTTAATAGCAGTAGGCTTTAAAAGTATTAGAGCTTGCTGTAACTGTTGTTTTTGATTGCCTCCGTTTTCTTCTTTTACGATAGAATAGGCTTGAGTAACACAGCTATCGCAAATATGACCGTTAATACCTGCAATTAATATTTTGGTTTCTTTTTTATCGCGCCCACACATTGAGCAACGTAAAATTGTTTCTTTTGACATTTAGATTAATTAGTACGTAAAGATAGCGTTAGTTTTTGAAAGTTTTAAGAGTTTTGAAAGTTGGGAAGTTTTATGATTTGTAAAATCCAATTTTGGATTTGCTATCTAAATTACTAAAATCTTTTAATTTATAATTAAAAATTTCGGCAAGAGTAAGTGGTTTGTCGGATGGTTTACTTTCGCTATTTTGTAATTGCAATAAATGGTTTGTTTTTTCGAGGCTTAATTCTTTAAACTCATATTTAGCAATTAACCTGCCTTTGCGCAGCAGGGCTTCATCAATATTTTCTAAATCGGTATTAAACGTGCAAATTATTTGTATGTTAAGGCAATCGGCTAAAATACCATCGCTTAAATTTAATATAGTTGATATGGCTGAATTATTTTGATTTATTTCCCGTGCGGTTAAAAGTAATTCGGCATCTTCAATAATTAATATTGAGTTTCGCTTATCTAATAGTAATTGTATAAAATTCGGATCGCCCAAATTACCTGCAATATCGGGCGTTATATAAATTATTGGTTTATTTAAAATACAGCTAATTAAATGCTTTAAATAAAACGATTTGCCTGTGCCAGGTTTACCGTGCAACATAATTATACCTTTATTGTTTTCGGCTTGTAATTGTTTAATTATTAAATCATCTATTTCGTTTAAATCATTATTATAATTTTGCGATAAATTAATTTGCGGGTTATCTAATTCAACTTTTGTGAATGATAATTCAGGATTTTTGGTTAATAAATTAATTTCTGATTTTGTTTTATTACGCGCAGTAAAATCTTTAACAATAACATCAGCAATTTTATGTAGAGATTCATCGCTTCTTAATGGATTATAAAAAATAAATAATTCGTTATACGAATCTGCCCAAAGAATCAATTCCTCTTTTTCAATAGGACAAAAATATTCGGATAATTTGTAGTGTTTACTTTTTAAATCGTAATGACTGGTTTTTAAAAAATTATTTGCTGTTAGGTTGTAAAGTTCTGTGAGGTAATCAAATAGTTTTACAGTATCAATATCGCCTAATTTAAGTATATTTGGTGGCGTTTTAAACAAGGTAGTGTAATAATAAAAAAGCGCGTCGTCTTTTTGAAAATTAATCGTATCCTTAATTATTTGTTGTGTAAGTGTATCTTTAATAGTCATATTAATTTTTTATTTTTAAAGATTAAAAGTGAAGGGCTTTTTTAAATACTTACTTATTACCACTTATAATCCTTAACAATATTAACAAATAGTTTCACTTTTTCTTTATCAATATCGGGGTATAAGCCGTGCCCTAAATTGCAAATGTAATTTTGTTTTCCAAAGGCTTTAAGCATTAAATGAGTTTCGTTTATTATTGTTTTTTCGTTAGCATACAATAAGCACGGATCGGCATTGCCTTGCAGGGATTTACCATTACTAGCGGTTCGTGCCGTTAAAGGATTTATTGTCCAATCTAAACCAATAGTATTACAACTTGTTTCTGAAATTTTTTTAACAGCATAGTGTGCATCCTTAGCAAAAACCGTTACAGGCACTAAGGGAGAAAGTGCATCGCATATTTTGGAAATATAGCTTAACGAAAACTCATAAAACATTTTTTCGCTTAAAACACCAGCCCACGAATCGAATAGTTGCAACAAATCGGCACCCGCAAACACCTGACCTTTTAAATAATTAATGGTGCTTTGGGTAATTTTTTCTAAAAGCTGATGTGCCAATTGCGGTTCGGTGTATAAAAATTGTTTTGCTTTGCTAAATGTTTTACTACCACTACCCTCAACCATATATGCTAGTAAAGTCCACGGGGCGCCTGCAAAACCTATTAATGGCACGCGGTTATTAAGATTTTTTTTAGTTAATTTAAGTGCTTGCATCACATAGTCTAAATCAGTGGCCTCAGCAATTTTTAAATTATCAATATCTGTTTTATTTTTAATAATGTTTACAAAATTTGGTCCTTTCGCTTCAATCATTTGATAGGGTAAACCCATTGCTTCGGGTATTACTAATATGTCGCTAAAAATAATCGCAGCATCAACACCTAATATATCAACGGGTTGTATGGTAACCTCGGCGGCCAATTGTGGATTTTTTACAAACTCAATAAAATTTTTCGCTTTAATTCTAGTTGCTCTGTATTCTGGTAGCACACGCCCAGCCTGACGCATTAACCATACTGGTGCACGTTCAACTTCTAAACCTTTAGCTGCTCTTAATAATAAATCGTTTTTTAACATCGGACATAAAGTTAGGTTTTATTGCTTAAATTAATACCAATTGTTTTACCATATTTAGGTAAAAATCGCCCACATAAAAACAAAGTACTGCCACTTTTAAGTAAGTACTTTCGTATTAACAGTGTTGGGTGTAATTTTACAATAAGATTTAAACTTGTTTTATAAGCGCTACTAAATAAAGTTAAAATTAAAACCTTTAAAAACTAAAAAAATGAGCTATTTAATAAATAATGAGCAAAAAATAAACGATATTGTTTTTGCCAATCGCAACAAAAATTACGGAGCTTATGTTATCCGGTCAAGTTATGGAAATACGCTTGTAAAATCAATAAGCATTATGGCTTTTGGTTTTATAAGTTTAATGGGTAGTGCCTACTACTATACGAATAGGGATAACAAATCTGATGGCAAAATTTCTGAATTTATAATTAAAGATACTAACATTATTACTGTTTGTGATTTAAGACAACCCGAAGATTTAATTAAAGAGGTAAAACCACGGCAAAACCAACAAAAACAAAATACAACTACATCAACTTCTGAATCTACAAATATTGTTGATTCGTTAGCTAACATTACTACTACTGTTGCCACAACTCCAGTAAATACAGGCTTGGCAACAAGTTCGGTTTTGGTTACTGATGGCGGAAATACAACAAGCACAGGCACAAATACTGCCACAGTAAAAAACGATATACCTGCTTCTGGAAATAGTATTAGCCAAGGTTATGAGGTAGATAGTAACCCTGAGTTTGAAGGTGGTTTAGCAGCATTGTACAAATTTGTTGGTTCTAAATTAAAATATCCCTTGTTAGCCTTAAACGAAAACAAAGAAGGTACAGTTTATGTTAAATTTGTGGTAGATGAAAACGGTAAAGTTGGTAATTTAAATTTATTAAACTCTGCCGGTTACGGTATGGATGAGGAAGCGTTGAGGGTTGTAGGTTTAATACCTAATTTTAAAACACCTGCAAAAGTAAAAGGTAGAGCGGTAAAAGTATATTATCAATTACCTATAAAATATAAGGTGCGTTATTAAAAAAAAATTAAAATTAGTAGTATAAAAAAAGAGCTTAGAAATATTTCTAAACTCTTTTTATTTTATAAAAACAAAATATTATTTCACAATAAACTTTTTTGTTGTTGTAGAATTACCGACTTTAATACTAGCAAAATAAATACCTGCCGCTAAACTTTCAACATTATAATCTACTTTATTTTTACCTTCACTTAAAATAATATTTTTAGATGAAATCAATGCGCCTAACGAATTAAAAACTTCAAACTTAGCGTCAGAATTTGCTTTACTATTAATTTTAAACGATGTAAAATCAGATGCAGGATTTGGGTAGGCATCAATTGATGAAATTGAATTAGAATTTTCTGCTAAACCAACATTTGGAGAATTGTACCTTAAAGTAAATTGAACAGAATCACTTGAATTAGTAGTATTAATAAAAGTATATTTAATTACGCTTAAACCAACTGTTGATCCTTCGTCTAAATCAGCTTCAAGAATATTAAAAGAGCCAGATATTTGTGAAGCACTTTGGTTAGCATTTAAAATTATTGGTGTTTGAGAAATTAATACACTATTGCCATAGCATGTACCAGCAAAACAAAAATAAGCAGAGGCACCACTGTTCAAAATTACATCATAACGTTTTGCATTGTATGTTTTTGTAGAAGTGCTTGTATTTTTAATATCAAATGTAACCTTTGTTTGGTTATTGGCTGATGTAATTACATTAATTATTTGGTTAGGGGTAATTGTTCCTCCACCCGTAATGTTAGTAACTAATATGGTATTTTGGGATAACATGACAATTGAAATGCCTGTAAATAATATAAGTAAAATTTTTTTCATAATTATTAATGTTTAAAAAAGCCTTACTATAAAGGTAAGGCTTTTTATTTATATTAAAAAATAATTTTTATTTGGTAACTGTTAATTTTTTAACTGTATTGCCATTATTAGTAGATAAAACAATATTATAAATACCATTACTTAATGTTTTGGTATCAATAGTTACATTGTTAAATCCTTCGTTTAAAGTTACAGATTTTTCAGAAACCAATTGACCAATAGTGTTATAAACTAAAACTTTTGCAGTTGAGGCTGTTTTAGTTGTAACATTTAAATTAGTAAATTCTGAACTTGGGTTTGGGAATAAAATCGCATCAAACTGACTATTAGCGATAGATTTTACTCCAGTAACTAGTTGGCCTAAATTTACGTTATCGATGTATAAATTATTACCATAATCTGAAGTCGCAGTAAATTTAATTAATACACTTGCGTTATTTGAAGCACCTGCAGGTAAAGCTACCACTTCATTACGCCATTGAGTTGCATTTGGTACAAACGCAACTGTAGTTAATGGAGCTGTAGTTAATGTTGTGCCTGCTTTCATATAAATACTAGTCCAAGTTGCGCCACAATTAGTAGAGCAAAACACTTCTAATTCGTCATTCTCGTTACTTGGAACTGCAGTATAAAATGCATAGGCAACATCAAAAGTAATTGAAGGATTAGCAATGGCTGACAAGTTTGATGGAGGTAAAAATAAATCATCTGTATCACCGAGAATTGAATTATTATAAAAATCATATTTTGCGGCACCTGCACCTGATGGAGCAATTCCAGCAGCAGAATTTCGTGACCAAGCAGCAGCGCCGCCATCAGCGTTTGTCATAAACCAATTAACTGGAGGGAAAGTAACAGCAACATAACCTTCAGTTAATGGACCAGGGAAATAATTTTGAACTAAAGCAAAGCCAATTGAACCCATATTATTAACGATATTTACATCGCCGCCGCTAACGCCGTTAATGTTAACAGAAAAAGTATGCGAACCGCCACTAGCAGTATATGTGCTTAAGGTTACTGCTGAGGTAGCTCCAACGGCAATAGTAATAGCAGTTGTAAATATTGTTTGAGCAATACCATCAATGTATGGCGTTATAGTTAAGGAAGTTATTGGGTTTGTACCATTATTTTTAACCGATACAGATGGAGCAATTGAATTAGCGCAAGAAAAAGAAGGGACAGCTATTGAAACTAATTTTGCGTCATTAGCAATAGCTGGTTGAGAAGTTCTCGATGCTTGCCAAACTCTTTTATTAGCATCGTCTTGAATAAATCCTACAAATGCTAATTCAGCTAAATCTCTAACGTAAGTTGGAATTGCACAAATTATAGAAAGAGTTTGTGTTTGCCCACTTGTCCATGTATTTGAAATTGCAGTTCCCATACCTGTAGTAACAGTGCCTGTGGTGGTAGTTGGATACGATTTAATAACAACATCTTCAAAGTCTTTTTCGCCATTAGTACCTGGTGCCGTAACAAAAGATATTTTACGCTCAACTAAACATAATCTAAAAATTGAATTAGTAGTAGTTACCGCAGAAGCAGCATTTATCATTACCGCAATTGTTGCACTTGTCATAGCAGAATTATAAACTGGTGTTAAAGTTATACCAAAAGGTGTAGTTACTGCAGCGGCATTAGAAATTGCAGCATTTGTAAGACTAACTGGATGATTAGAAGCCGCACCAAATACCCAAACGTTTTGCCCATCAATTTTACCTGCTGGAGCTGAATTGATGCCAGCAACAGGTGATGAAGTAGATGTATTTTGGCTTTGATAACCATAGCCTGAACCTAAATAACGCCATCTAATTTCTGACTCATTAGTGCGATATAAAGACCAAGTTGCTGATGGTGCACTAGGAATAGGTACTTGCCATTTTAGTGCAATTACCTTAGTGGAATTTACTGGACTGGCCAACAAAATGTTTAAACCAGGATTGGTTGAAGCACAAGGCGGGCAGTTTTCGCCAGTAAATTCTTCGTATAAAGACATACGGGTTACTTGCGAAAACGAGGTTAATCCAGATAGTATTAAACCAAATGCTAATAGATTTTTTTTCATGTTTTTATTTTTTTAAATTGATTTAGATAAATTCTCTTTAACAAATATATAATGTAAATTTAACATTATCAAGAGAAATTTATTAAATATGTGATTTTGTGAATAAAAATCCCACTATAATTACCTTCTAAATAAAATTAGATGAAAAAACTTAAACATTAACAAAAAACTAAGAATATGCCAAAATCTATTAATGATTTACCAATTTTTACTTTCAAACCTTTATCGTCAAATTATCTCATTTATAAACACTAATTTTAGCTTCTCAAAAAAATGGCTCAAAATTCCGCTCTACTTGGAATTTATACTTCTAAAATCCAAACACTAAACCTTAACCAAAACCAGTGGATACAAGGTTTAAACGGAAGTGCTTTGTCATTTTTTATACAATCGTTACACGCTACAACCAAAAAAACTATTTTATTAATAACAGCCGATAAAGAAAAAGCTGCTTATTTATTAAACGATTTGGAAACCCTTTTGCCTGAAACGCGGCTATTGTTTTTTCCAGAGACTTACCGCCAGCCCTACCAAGTTGAAAAAACTACAAACGCCAACATACAAGAACGTGCCGAAGTTTTAAATTTATTAAGTAAAGAGGCATTTAATGGTATAATTGTTGCTTATCCACAAGCTTTGTGCGAAAAAGTTACTCTTAAAAAACAACTGGCGCAAAATACCTTGCAAATAAAAAAAGGTGAAAAATTAAGTATCGATTTTATTTCGGAGTTTTTAGAATCGTATAGTTTTGAACATGTTGATTTTGTGTTTGAACCCGGACAATTTTCAATAAGAGGTGGTATTGTAGATGTGTATTCCTTTGCAAATGAGTATCCTTATCGAATAGAATTATTTGGAAACGATGTTGATGCTATAAAAACCTTCGACCCAAGTTCGCAACTATCAACCGCAACATTTGATTTTGTAACCATTATTCCCAACATTAACTCTACTTTATTTGCTGAAGATAAAGCCATACTTTTAAATTATTTTGATGCACAAAATTCACTTTTATTTATTGAAGATTTAGAATATACTTTAGATTTGTTTGACAAAAAATTAGAAAAAGCCACTGCTGCTTTTAATAGCCACAAAGGCGAGGTAGCGCAATTAGAACCTGAAAAATTATTTGCTTCGTCTCTCGAATTAAAAGCCCAATTAACGCATTATACTTGTATTGAGTTTGGTCTAAAATCTTTTTTAGGCTCGCCTAAAATTAGTTTTAATCAGCAACCTCAACCATCATTTAATAAAAATTTTGATTTACTAATTGCAAACCTCAAACAAAATAAAACCAAAGGTTATACCAATTATTTTTTAACCGATAACATAAAACAAGCTGAGAGATTAATTACTATTTTTAATGACCTCTTGGCTAAAGAACACCGAACTTATGACACAATTATAGATTATGTTGCGCTTAACATTCATGAAGGATTTATTGACAATGATTTTAAAATAGCAGTTTATACCGACCACCAAATTTTTGAGCGTTACCACCGTTTTAAATTAAAAGAATTAAAATATAAAAGTGCCGAAGCTTTTACAATCAAAGAACTTTTAACATTAAATCCAGGAGATTACATTACCCACATCGACCATGGTATTGGGCGTTTTGCAGGTTTACAAAAAATAAACAGCAATGGCAAAATACAAGAATGTGTAAAATTATTATTTAAAGATAACGATACCTTGTATGTTAGTATCCATTCGCTTCACCGCATTAGTAAATATGGTGGTAAAGAAGGCCACGTGCCAAAGGTAGATAAATTGGGTAGTGGCAGTTGGCAAACCTTAAAACAAAAAACAAAACGCAATGTAAAAGAAGTTGCTTTTGATTTAATAAAATTGTATGCCGAGCGCAAAGCTAAACCAGGCCATGCATTTGCTCAAGATAATTATTTGCAACATGAATTAGAGGCGAGTTTTATATACGAAGATACCCCTGATCAAATAAAGGTAACTAACGATGTAAAAAAAGATATGCAAAAACCTCACCCAATGGACAGGTTGGTTTGTGGCGATGTAGGCTTTGGCAAAACCGAAATTGCAATTCGTGCGGCATTTAAAGCGGTTTGCGATAGCAAGCAAGTTGCGATTTTAGTACCTACAACTATTTTAGCTTATCAGCATTATAAAACATTTAAAAAACGATTGGAAACTTTACCTTGTAATATCGACTATATAAATCGTTTTCGCAGCGCAAAGCAACAAAAAGAAACGCTTGCAAATTTAGAAAGTGGTAAAGTAGATATTATAATTGGCACACATCGCTTAGTAAGTAAAGAGGTTAAGTTTAAAGATTTAGGCCTAATGATTATTGACGAAGAACAAAAATTTGGAGTAGGGGTAAAAGATAAATTGAAACGCTTTAAAGCAAGCATTGATACGTTGACTTTAACCGCAACGCCAATCCCAAGAACGTTACAATTTAGTTTAATGGGCGCTAGAGATTTGAGTGTTATTTCTACACCTCCGCCCAATCGTTACCCGGTGCAAACTGAATTACATACCTTTAGCGAAGAGTTAATTAGAGACGCTGTGAGCTTTGAGTTAAGTCGTGGTGGCCAAGTGTTTTTTGTGCACAATAGAGTAAATGATATTGCCGAAATTGCAGGTATTATTCAACGCTTAGTTCCCGATGCCAGAATTGCTATAGGACACGGGCAATTAGATGGCGATAAGTTGGAAGACGTTATGCTTGGATTTATGGAGGGCGATTACGATGTATTAGTTGCTACTACTATTATTGAAAGTGGCCTAGATATTAGTAATGCCAATACAATTATCATTAACCAAGCGCATAATTTTGGCTTAAGCGATTTACATCAAATGCGTGGGCGAGTTGGCCGTAGCAATAAAAAAGCATTTTGTTACTTATTAGCGCCATCGCAGCTTTTATTAACGGGGGAAGCTCGTAAACGCCTAAAGGCAATTATAGATTTTAGCGATTTAGGCAGTGGTTTTCAAATTGCGATGCGTGATTTGGATATTCGTGGAGCTGGAAATTTATTAGGAGGCGAACAAAGCGGATTTATAAACGATATGGGCTTTGATACCTACATGAAAATATTAAATGAAGCAATGGAGGAGTTGAAAGAGGAAGATTGGTATAAAGATGCAGTTGGAGAAGAAGGCAATTTAGATAAAACTATTTTTAGTCGCCAGTTTGTAAAAGAAACAGTTATTGAGACCGATTTACAATTATTAATTCCCGAAATATATGTAAGTAGTTTAACCGAACGATTATTATTGTATAGAGAATTAGATAATATAATTAAAGAAGAAGATTTAATAATTTTTGAAAATAATATGCGTGATAGGTTTGGACCAGTTCCAAACGAAGCTGTAGAATTAATAAGTTTGGTGCGTATGCGCTGGCAGGCAATGAAGTTAGGCTTTGAAAAATTGACTTTAAAAAACGGCAAACTACTTACCTATTTTTTAAGCAAGCAGGATAGTGATTATTTTGCCAGCCCCATGTTTAAAGCAGCTTTGGCTTTTGCTCAAAAATTTCCGAATCGTTGTAAGTTAAAAGAACAAAATAATAGGTTGTGGTTAACAATTGAAGATGTAGATTCAATAAAAAAATCGACAAATGTGTTGAGTTTAATTGAGGGTTTGGTTAACATGACAAGTTAAAATACTCAAACTATTAATTTTTTACTTTTTCAGTATGTACATTATTAAAGGTATTTCTGATTATTTATTTTGTTGAGAAAGGGAGTTAAATATTAATTATGAAATTATAACTATTTATGTTGAAAAAATAAATAATTTACGCTATCCAAATTGTTTTATGTCGAATTCGGTAATTTCTTTTCCACCTAAAATAATAAGGCGTTCAATTACATTTCTAAACTCACGTATATTGCCTGTCCAACTGCGTTTTTTTAAAGTAATTAGTGCGTCGTTTGCTATAGTTTTTTTTGCAATTCCCATTTCTTCGCAAATCAATTCTAAAAAATAATCGGCTAATAATGGAATGTCGTCTTTTCTGTCATCTAAACTTGGAACGTTAATAGGAATAACGGCTAGGCGATGAAATAAATCGCGTCTAAAATTACCTAACTCAATTTCTTTTTCTAAATCTTTATTGGTAGCAGCGATTACACGTACATTTACTTTTAATTCTTTATCGCCGCCAACTCGTGTTATTTTATTTTCTTGTAAAGCGCGCAATACCTTAGCTTGAGCGCTTAAGCTCATATCTCCAATCTCATCTAAAAATAAAGTCCCTCCTTCAGCTAATTCAAACTTGCCTTTGCGTTGCGCTACTGCACTGGTAAATGAGCCTTTTTCATGCCCAAATAATTCGCTCTCAATTAATTCGCTGGGTATTGCAGCACAGTTAACTTCAATTAAAGGCCCGTTGGCGCGAATACTTTTTTCGTGTAATAATTTTGCTACCAATTCCTTTCCGCTTCCGTTGCCACCAGTAATTAAAACACGCGCGTCAGTGGGCGCCACTTTTTCAATCATCAGCTTCACATTTCCTATGGCTTGTGAACTTCCAATTATTTCAGTTGATTTTAAAATTTTCTTTTTTAAAATTTTAGTTTCTGTTATTAATTCTGTTTTTTCTAAAGCATTTTTTATAGAAACCAGTAAACGATTAAGATCAATAGGTTTTGCCAAATAATCGTAAGCTCCTTTTTTTACTGCGTTAACAGCAGTTTCAATTGTGCCGTGCCCACTCATCATAATAATGGCACCATTAATATTGTTTTCAATTAATTTGTTAAGCAATTCTTCGCCATCTAATTTTGGCATTTTAATGTCGCTTAAAATAATGTCATAATTATTTTTTAGTGCTAAGTTAAGAGCTGTTATGCCATCTTCAGCCTCATCAATACTATGTTTTTCAAATTCTAAAATTTCTTTTATAGAGCGACGAATTGCTTTTTCATCATCTATTACTAATATTTTTGCCATTTTTTTAAGAATTATTTTTTTGAATAAAATCTACCAAAGCCCCTTCTTTTAGCGAATAAGTCGATACTCGCATTTTAGTAGGTTGAAGCGATTTTAAAATAAAGTTTATTAATAAGCACGAAATTACTATCATATCAAAACGCATCGGTATTAAACCTTTAATTTTTTTTCGTTCTTCAAGATTGGATTGTATAACCATGTTTGCAATTATGTTATAATCGGCTAAATTAATATTGTAACATACTTTTTCTTTAACTAAGGTTTCGCCATTTAGTTCGCCATTTATCATTTCAATAACAGAATCAAATGCACCCGAAGAGCCTACTAATTCTATTGGTGGAAATAATTTTATAGCAATAAACAAAGGTTTAAGTTCAATTTGTAAATAATTATTTAATTCATTTATTTCATTTTCGGTTATAGGATTAGAAATTGTAAATCGTTCTAAAAGTCTTGCGGCTCCTAATAAAAAACTTTGTTTCCAAAAAATTTCATTTCCATTTGCCAAAATAAATTCCGTGCTTCCACCTCCAATATCCATAATTAAACTTGTATGAACGGTAAATTGGGCTGCTTCCTTATTCCCATAATAAATCAATTCAGCTTCGCGATTGCCGTCAATTATTGTAATATCAATATCTAAATCTGTTTTAGATTTAGTTACAAATTCTGTGCCATTTTTAGCATCACGAATTGCAGAAGTAGCGAAAGCAATAGTTTTATTTACTTTATAATTTAATAAATGTATTTTAAATTCGGCTAAAGCGTTTATGCCTCTTGCAAATGGCAACAAATCTATATAGCCTTTGTTAATTGTGCCTTCTCCTAATTTTACAGCAATTCGGGTATTAAAAAGTTTGGTGTAGGAGGTGTTTTTGACCTCAACTATTAATAAGTTAAAAGTATTAGTACCACAATCTATAATCGCTAAAATCATAAATTATAAAATTAACAAAAAAATTACACAAGCGGTTTTGCTTATCTAATAATTAATTTGTATTTTTATTCAATTAACTAAATACACTTATTGATGAAAAAATTTTTATCCTTTATTACATTTGTAACACTGTGTAATATAACTTTAAGCCAAACTGTTTACAAATATCAGGTAGATGGTGAAATTTACATAAAGTTAACCCCAGGCGCTTTAAAATTTGTAGCAAAAGATAACCCAAATAATATTCAAATTACTAAGTTAGGCAATATTAGTAAAGTATTATTTAAATACGGAGCTACAAAGGCTTATAAACCATTTTATCAAGCTAATGATGATGCAAAATTACCATATATTTTAAAGATTGAGTTTTCGCAAATTAATCAAGTTGAAGATTTAATTCTTGAATTAAAAAGTCTTCCTGGTGTTGAGTATGCCGAAAAGGTTAGTTTAAACACTGTAGATATTACTCCGAATGACTTAACGCTTCCTCCACACTTAACTCAAATAAATGCACAAAATGCTTGGGATGTATTTAATGGCAATTCAAATATAACCTGTGCCATAGTTGATAATGCGGTGTCGTGGACTCACTCAGACCTGGTTGCTAATACTTATACAAATACAGGTGAAATTGCAAGTAATGGAATTGATGATGACAATAATGGCTATATAGATGATGTAAACGGTTGGGATGCAGCCGATAATGATAACAATCCAATTCCTTCAAACACAGCAATGAATCATGGTTCGCATTGTGCTGGCATTGCTGGCGCCAGAACAAATAATAGCATTGGTATTGCATCAATCGGTTGGAATATAAAACTAATTCCAGTAAAATGCCAAACAAATGGAGGAAGTACTTCAGGAATATCAAATGGTTATGGTGGAATTATATATGCGGCTAATGCTAAATCACGTGTTATTTCTTGTTCTTGGGGTGGCCAAAGTGCATTTTCAATAGCAGAGCAAAATGTTATTGATTTTGCTTGGAATAAAGGATGTATAGTTATTTGTGCATCAGGGAATGATAACAACAGCGTTTTACATTATCCAGCAGCTTATAATAACGTTTATAGCGTTGCTTCTGTAGGTTCAGGTAATGTTAAGTCTAGCTTTAGTTGTTTTGGTACTTGGGTAGATATTGCTGCACCTGGAGAAAATATTTTAAGTACAGGTACAACAAATAATTATTTTAATTCTTCTGGCACATCAATGGCAACGCCCTTAGTAGCTGGTTTAGCTTCGTTAATGTTATCTAAAACTCCTTATATGACTCAAAATGATGTTTTAAATTGTATTTCAAGTTCTGCTGCTAATATTTATACGATTTCAGGCAATTCGGCTTTCGTTGCGGGGAATCAATTAGGCGCTGGTAGAATTAATGCTTTTGGAGCAATGAATTGTGCTGCAAGTTTTTCAAATACGCCTGTTATTTCTAACTTTTTTGCTTCAATAAAAAATACATGTCCAAGTACGCCAATTGTATTTACCGATAGTTCATTATATTTACCTACAGCTTGGAGTTGGACTTTTCAAGCTGGTATTCCTGCAACATCTACATCATCTGCACCATCTGTTCAATGGGCAGCACCTGGTACTTATTCAGTGGCTTTGCAAGCAACAAATGCAAATGGTGGAAGCACTAAGGTTAAATTAGCTTATATTACAGTAGCTGGCCCGGTAGCTTTACCATTAAGTGAAGGTTTTCAAGGTGTTGCGTTTGCCCCTGCAAATTGGACAGATGTTAACATTGGAAATAATGTGATGAAATGGACAAAAATTAACTATACTGGTGGTTTTGGAGCAAGCACAGCAAGTGCATTATATGACAACTATAATTTAGATGCTGTTGGTGAACGTGATGAATTGCGAACACCTAAATATGTTTTTACGAGTGTAGCAACAGCAACACTAGGATTTGATGTGGCATACAAACAATATAATAACCAATATTCTGATACCTTAGAAGTTAGATTATCGACAAATTGCGGTACTTCGTGGACGAGTATTTATAGTAAAGGTGGTTCAGTTTTATCAACTTCAGCTGGTACTCTAACAGCTAGTACTTTTACACCATCTGCCGCAGCGTGGCGCACTGAAACCGTAAATATTAGCGCATTAACTACTGGGCAAAGTAATGTAATGATTAGTTTTGTAAACCGAGGGCATTACGGCCAGGCTTTATATTTAGATAATGTAAATATTGCAACAACTGCTATCACAAGTCCAACTGCTAATTTCAATTTAAATAGTCCAATTTGTTCAGGTGCAAGCATTACACTAACTAATACAAGTGTTGGTGCAAATATTTATAGCTGGACTATTACTGGAGGTACGCCTGCTACTTCAACCGCAACAAACCCAAGTATTAGTTATGCAACAGCAGGTATTTATAGCATTACACTTGCTGCATTTAATGGTACCCTCACTTCAATTGTAACAAAAACAATAAGCGTAAATGCAACACCAACATTAACTGTTAATTCGCCAACAATATGTTCGGGTAACAATACAACTTTAACAGCTGTTACTGCGGCGGGTTATTTATGGAGTACAGGAGCAATAACTAATGCAATTATTGTTACCCCATTAAGCACAACGCCTTACACCGTTACTGGTAATAATGGAACTTGTTCTACTATTATTACAACAACAGTATTTGTAAATGCCACACCAACAGTTGTAGTAAGTAACCAAACTATTTGTGCGGGTGGCACTGCTACATTAACTGCAAATGGTGCCTCAACATATTTATGGAATACCGGATCTACAGCAAACCCGCTATTAGTTAATCCAGGTTCAAATACAAATTATACGGTAACAGGTACCACTGCTGGCTGCACTAATACTAAAACATTAAGCGTTACTATTGGTTCGGCATTAACTATATTGTTTACGCCAACTAACCCTGCTGTTTGTGCTGGTGGTAGTGTAACTATTACTGCAAGTGGTGCTTCAAGTTATACTTGGAATACAGGTTCGAACTTAGCTAGTATAATAGTAGCACCAAGCATTGCAACAAATTATAATGTTGTTGGTGTTAATGCAGGTTGTAATGGTACAAATACTGTTTTGGTTGGTGTAAACGCTAATCCAACAATTACTACTGTAAATGTAACCAATGCAACATGCAATGGTATTTGCAACGGTAGTTTAACTGCTTTAACTTCTGGAGGCACTCCTTCTTATTCTTATTCTTATTCTCCAGGCGGAATAAATACAAGTTTATGTGCAGGTTCTTATACAGTATTAGTAAGTGATAGCAAAGGTTGTACCGCATTAAATGTTGCAACAGTTACTCAGCCAAATGTTTTAACTTCTACAATTAGCGCAATAAATAGTTCTTGTGGCTCATGTAACGGCTCTTCATCAATAACTGCAGGCGGAGGCACTTCTCCTTATACTTATATTTGGAGTAACTCTTCACCAGCACAAACAATTAATGGTTTGTGTTTTGGGAATTATAATTGCACTGTAACCGATTTTAAAAACTGTGTATCAACCAAAACAATAAATGTGTTAAACTCAACCTCTATTACAGCTACATCAAGCTTTACAAATGCAAGTTGCAGCACCTGCTCTGATGGAGTAGCTTTTGTTAATGCAAGCGGCGGTGGCGGCGGCTACACTTATTCTTGGAGCCCAACAGGCGGTTCGGCTTCAACTGGGTTTGGTTTAACACCAGGTTGCTATACTGTAAATATTAACGATTCGCAAGGTTGTACTGCAACTTCTTCAATTTGCATTGGGTTTTCAACAGGAATTAAAAGCGCAAGTGTTTTAAATAATTCGTTACAAATTTATCCTAACCCAGCAAAAATTCAAGTTACTATTAATTATGTTGGAGACGAATTTAATTATTCAGTCTATAATAACTTAGGACAATTAATTGATACTAAACAACACAATTTAAATAAAGCAACAATAAATTTAACTAATTACGCTAAAGGTATTTATGTAATTGAGGTAAGTGTTGGAAGAGAAACTACACATAAAAAATTAATTGTTGAGTAAAAATTAATTGTTGAGTTAATATAAAAACGGTCGTAATAATTTTACGGCCGTTTTTATTTACCTAAGGGAATAATGCAAATTATAAACCTTCTAAGCCTCTTTCCGCATTCTACCTACTGGTATGTCTAATTGTTCGCGATATTTGGCTACAGTTCTACGCGCAATATTGTAGCCTTTTTTGGTTAGCTTTTTGCAAAGTTCATCGTCCGTTAAGGGATGTTGTTTATCTTCATTATCTACATAATTTTTTAAAATATCTTTAATTTCACGGCTACTTACTTCTTCACCACTATCCTTACTCATACTCTCGCTAAAAAAAGTTTTCAATAAAAATGTGCCATATGGTGTTTGTACGTATTTACTGTTGGCTACACGAGAAACGGTTGATAAATCTAAATTTACGCGGGTAGCAATGTCTTTTAAAATCATTGGCTTTAATTTACTTTCATCGCCAGTTATAAAATAGTCGTCTTGCAATTCTAAAATACAATTCATACATAAGGCTAAAGTAGCGTATCGTTGCTTAAGCGCGTCAATAAACCATTCGGCAGTTTCAATTTTATTTTTTATAAATCCAGTTGCTTCTTTGGCATTTTTATCTTTATTTTTAGAATATTCTTTTAGCATTTCAATATAATCTTTACTAATTTTTAAATCTGGTAAATTGCGACCGTTAATAATTAATTCAGGTAAACCATCGCTTACAGTAACTATAAAATCAGGAATTATTTCACTAGAAGTATTTTCTTTACTATCGTTATTGCCTGGACGAGGGTTAAGGTGTTTTATTTCTTCAATAATATCCTTTAACTCATCATTATCAATACCTAAACGTTTTAATATTTTATCGTAATGTTTTTTACTAAACTCTTCCATATGGTGTTTTACCACTTCAATGGCTTGAGTTACCTCGCGTGTTTTTAAAGGTTTACGATTTAGTTGAATTAATAAACATTCCTGTAAACTTCTTGCACCAACGCCAGCAGGGTCAAACGTATGAATAATTTTTAAAACATTTTCAATATCGTTTACCGAAACAATTAAGTTATAATTAAATGCCAAATCATCAACTATTAATTCTAAATCACGACGGATATAGCCATCCTCATCCATACAACCAATGAGATAGACGCCTACAGTGTACTCAGTTTCGTTGATATCGCGTAAACCTAATTGTTGCTCTAATAATTCTTGAAATCCTGGGCCCTCGACTACGATAAACTCACGGGTTTCATCATCGGCGCCTTTGTTGCTAATTTCGTATTTGTAAGAGTCTAATTCTTCAGCATCCATATAGTCTTCCATTTCAACATCGTTAGTAGTAATAGATTCATCTTTAACGCTATCCCCGTTATCGTCAAATTCTTCATCACTAATTTCCGTATCGGTATTTTCGTAGAGCTCTTCGTCGGTTGACGTTTCTAAATCTTCTTCTAAGGCCGGATTAACCTCAAGTTCCTCTTTAATACGTTCTTCTAAGGCAAGGGTAGGCAATTGCAACAACTTCATTAATAAAATTTGTTGCGGCAATAATTTTTGCGAAAGCCTTAAATTTTGCGACTGCCTAAGTGCCATTTTAATTTACAACAATTAAAAAATAATTTTTTTTGCCTTTTTGCAATAAAATATATTTTTGATTTATTAAATTGTTTTGGCTTACCTGCGTTTCGTGGCTTTGCATTTTTTGTTTATTAATACTAATACCACCACCAGTAATTAATTTACGGGCTTCGCTTTTGCTTGGCGCTATTATAGTATGTTCAGCTAATAAATCAATTATATTAATACCAAGTTGCAAGACGTTAGATGAAATTGAAAATTGAGGTACACCTTCAAAAACATCTAAAAAAGTAGTATTGTCTAATTTTGCTAAATCTTGTATTGTTCCGTTAAATAATACTTGGCTAGTTTCAATTGCTAAATTATAATCTGCTTCGCCGTGTACCATTAATGTTACTTCTTTACACAACGTTTTCTGTAAAATGCGTTTTCCTTTATCTAAATTATGTTCGGCAATTAATGTTTCTATTTCTTGTTTTGATAAAAAGGTAAATAGTTTTATAAAATTTTCGGCGTCTTCGTCAGGTGTATTAATCCAAAATTGATAAAATTTATATGGACTCGTTTTAGTTTTATCTAACCAAATATTCCCACTTACACTTTTTCCAAACTTAGAACCATCTGACTTTTTTATAAGTTGAGTAGTTAATGCAAATGCATCACCTCCATTTTTACGTCTAATTAATTCAGTACCGCTGGTAATATTTCCCCATTGGTCGCTACCACCCATTTGAAGCTTACAGTTTATATGCTGATTTAAGTAATAAAAGTCATAGCCTTGCAACAGTTGGTAACTAAATTCGGTAAAACTCATACCCGTTTCTAAACGGTTTTTTACCGAATCTTTTGCCATCATATAATTTACCGTTAAAAATTTACCAATATCACGGATAAAATTTATGAAGGAATAATCTTTCATCCAATCGTAATTATTAACTAATTGGGCAGAATTTGAAGAAGAGTTAAAATTTAAATATTGCTGTAATTGTTTTTTTATTCCTTCAACGTTTTTATTTAAAGCGTCTTCATCCAATAAATTCCGTTCGCTGCTTTTTCCACTCGGATCGCCCACCATACCAGTAGCACCACCCACCAAAGCTATAGGTTTATGCCCTGCTTTTTGAAAACGCATTAAAGTAATAATTTGAAGCAAACTGCCAACATGTAAAGAATCTGCGGTAGGGTCAAAACCTATGTAACCCGAAACAGATTCTTTAGAAAGTAATTCTTCAGTTCCCGGCATAATATCGTGCATAGCACCGCGCCAACGTAATTCTTCAACAAAAGTGTGTAACATAATAGGCTAAAATTACAAAAATGTTTTGATTATGATATTAAGATTAATCCTTAATAAACTTATTTACAATGCCATTTATATTTAAAAAATAAACGCCACTTTTTAATTGTGAAACGTTTAATTGATTTTCAAAAATTAATTGCGAAAGTATTAGTTGTCCAAATATGTTATACACCTCAGCATTTTCGATCATATTTGTATTTATAAATAAAATAGTGTTTACGGGGTTTGGAAATAAAGTTATTTTATTTTTAGTATTTAAATTTTTCACATTTAAAATAGTACCAACATTAATACTAAGCCTTGTTAGAACTCCATCATCGTTAAACCCATAAGTATTTTGAAAAGCACCAATTGAAGTTGGATAGTTGGCCGAAGTTGATTTACCAACTAAAAACACACTATTATTATTTACTTCAATATCATTAGCTAAATCATAATCTAAGCTAGTGTTACCAAAATAACTGCTATAATTTGGCATTAAATTAGTGTTAAATCTAATAATAGCAAAGTTTTGAATACCAGTTAAAATACTATAAGTTGAAATGCCAAATAACGGCAAATTTGTAGATGCTGTTGTAGCAAAAGCGTATAATTGATTATTATAAAATTTTAAACGTGCAATAGCGTCATTATCAATACCACCATACAAAGTGCTATTTAGCAAATTGCCCATTGGAGAAAATTTTGCCAAAAACATATCTTTCATTCCAGCTAAAGTTAATTGGTATGAACCTGCGGTTGTAGTAAAGTTTGAGCTTGCAGTTAAACCTCCTGCATAAATATTACCACTATTGTCTGCCGCTAAGCCTCTGCAATCGTCAGCTCCGTTACCACCCATATACGTTGAAAATATTCGTGTGCCTAGTGAATCTAATTTTATAAGATAACAATCAAATCCTATATCTTTGTTGGATTGTAGGCAGTTAACCGATGTGCTTAAATTTATACTATTACTTTCGCCACTGCCGTATACGTTTCCAAAAATATCGGTAGTTAATGCGTGTATATCTTCCGAGCCGCTACCTCCATAATAAGTGCACCATTTTAAATTACCAATGCTACTAAATTTAGCAATAAAAGCATCGGTATTGCCGCCAAATGTTTGTTGAAATGATAATGAGTTTACAAACAAATTAGTGGAAGTAGTGGTTCCGCCAATAAAAATATTACCGTTAAAATCGCATGCAATATCGTACGCTAAATCTGAATTAGTTTTGCCAAAGTAAGTTAACCAAATTAAATTACCATTTGGTGTAATTTTTCCTAAAAAACAATCCGTTTGCCCAGCAAAATAGGGCTGAAAACAAGTTGCTGTTGTAGTAGGCAATCCACTATCTTGCACATAACCAGTAAATGCAATATTTCCATCGGGGCAAATGGTAATTTTTTCGCCACTATCAAAACCTGTAGTTCCTAAATAAGTACCCCAAATAAAATTACCACATGAATCAAATTTTGCAATGTAAGCATCGTAAAAGCCAACTAAAGTATCGCTAATTAAACCAGGCGTAACAGTTAACGAAGGGCTTTGTGTTTGCATAATAATATAACTATTTTTTATATTATCAACCGCAACTCCTTTTATTTCATCTGAATTTACTTTTCCTAAATAGGTACTCCAATAATTGCAACTAATTTGGCTTTTGCAAAGGCAAGATAAAACTAAAAATATATAAAGCAATTTTTCCATAAAAAAATAAATGCCCAATAGAAATGTATTGGGCATTTAAGTTACAATTATTTTTTATTTAATTAATGTTACACTTCCATTAAGCGAATGTGATTTACCATCTTTTGTATAATTTATTTTATAAACATATACATTGCTTTCGGCCAAGGTTCCTTTAAACATTCCATCCCAGCCTTTATTTATGTCGCTAGATTGATAAACTAAAGCGCCACCTCTGCTAAAAATTAGCATTTCAAATTTACCAATGTTATTAGCAACCGCTAAAAACACATCGTTTTGTCCATCGCCATTTGGGGTAAAAGCATTAGGAACAAAAAAGCCACTCACATCTGCAATAATTACCTTTTTTGTAATTGTATTTTCACAACCATTATCTGTTTTTACTTTTAAAGTTACATTATATTTACCGCTATCTTGGTAAGTGTAGTTTGGGTTTTGCTGGGTAGAAGTTGCATCTACGTTTAAGTTAAATACCCAACTCCAATTTGTTATGTTACCGTTAGTGGTTAAATCGGTAAAATTAACCTGTGGATTAATCCACGTTGCATTTGGTGTATTACTAAAGTTAGCAACAGGTACAGAATAAACCTCAAGTGATTTAACTTTTTTAGCATCGCAACCATAAGCATTTGTAACCGTAAGTGTTACATTATAGATGCCTGATTGTGTATAATTAATATTTTTAGGATTGCTAGTGTTATTAATAGAACCATTTCCTAAATTCCAAACATAAGTTATTCCATTATTAGCACCATTAATGATAGCATTAAGTTCAACATTATTAACTGGCGCACAACCTGATTTTGCTTTGCTCATATCTATGTCAACGTTTGGTTTAGGATTTACTAATACCGTAACCTTTCCTACCGAAACACAACCTAAAGGGTCTGTCATAGTAATAGTATATGTGCCGCTATTTGCAGGAATTGCATCTTGTAGTGCTGTATTCGCAGTATTTGCTGTATATCCATTTGGACCTGTCCATAAATAAGATGCTCCTCCGGCATCTAAAGTTTCTAAATAAACTACACCATCTTCACAAACTGTACCTGTACTTTTAGGATTTAATACTTTTGGCGCTTGAATAGAAACGTTAGTTGTAGCAGTTTGAGTACAACCTTGTGGCGAAGTTATAGTTACTGTATAAATACCACTTGCCGATGAAGTTGCACCAGATAATAAGGGGTTTTGCAGGTTTGATGTGAAACCATTTGGTCCTGCCCAAGCAAAGCCCCCAAGCCCACTAGCATTTAATTGCATATTGTTACCCGAACAAATTGGGCCGTTATTACTTGCGGTTACATTTGTTGTATTTACAATAACTGCTGTTGTGCCACTAGCCGAACAATTGCCAATTAACGTTGCGGTTACTATATAATTACCACTGGCTAATGCCGATGTTGGTGTAAAAACAGGGTTTTGTTGGTTGGATGTAAACCCGTTTGGTCCTGTCCAGTTATAATTACCAAAACCACTTGCATTTAAATTTATACTACTTCCAGCACAAATAGTACTATTGCTATTTAAGGTTAAAGGTGCTTGAAACGTTGCAACATTTACATTGGAGGTTGCAGTACAGCCATTTACCGAAGTAACTGTGCAATTATAAATACCTGCCATAGCAGCTGTAGCATTATTAATTATGGGGTTTTGCGCAGATGATAAAAATACGTTTGGTCCACTCCAATTATAAATATTACCATTTGTTACTGTATTTGTAAATGAAATAGCACCACCATAACAAACAGGTGTATTCACATTAATTATTGTTGTTGGATTAGGGTAAACCTGAACTGTGTAAGTTGTGGTTAAGGGCGCACATGTTCCGCCGCCACTTTTAATAAAAGTTACAGTGTAGATACCTGCAGAGGTATAACTATGACTTGTTGGATTACTTGTGCTTGTTGTCCCATCACCAAAACTCCAATTATAATTCATGCCTACCACCGAATTAACATCATTAAATGTAAAGCTTGGTGAACTTAAACAAGTATTTGGTGTAATAGTTACGTTTGCAGCAGGTAGTGTATTAATAACATTTACACCAACTACACCTGGTTGGCTAATAGGGCACGAATTTGGTATACAACATCCTAATTTAGCCGCCATAAAAACCGAACCGGCTGGTGCAGTTACAAAAGAATTAGTTGTATTTCCAAAAACCATAGGATAAGCCCCCGGACCAGAAGTTGCTGAGTAGGATATTATACCTCCTAAACTAATGACTTTATAAATAAAATAAACAGAAAAAGTTGTTGTTGATGTTAAGCTAGGTATGTTTATAACAGAGGCTGAGGTTGAAGCAGGAACAATAGTTGTAGTTACGCCACCTGGTAATACAGGATTAGTGGCTACAAAACTATAAGATGGTACAATTGTAGTTGTTGCTTCGCATGAAGGAAAGTTTGGTGCACAAGTATTAGGGCAAGAACCCAGCCAAGTTGGTGTTAAAGCTGTTCCACCACCACAAAATATGGTAGGTGGCATTGCATTTAAGCCTAAGGTTAAAGCTCCCGCACCTGGAGGAGGTGCAATGCCTGGTACAGTAAATGTTTGAACTGCCGTCCAAGGACCTGTATTTCCTCCGCCCATAACCATTTCGCGCGAACGGATATAATAAACTTTGCCAGGGCATAAATTACTAAATGGGATAAAATTGGGAACGTATGGTTCGCTCACGCAATTATCAATCCAACCGCTGCCAATATTATAGCCTGGCACATTTAATAATGTATTAAAATAAGGAAAGCTAACATAAGAGGTCGCTGCATTGTTCCAATTAGTTAAAGTATTTGTTAAACAAGTAGGTTGTGTACCTTGAAAAGCTGGCGTACAAGCAAGTTCTGTTTGTAACCAGTATGGTCCGCAACCGCATGTTGCTGGGTTTGAGCTTCCATTTATAGTTACGCCTGTTGCGCCAATGGTTACTAAATAATTTTGGAGTGGCAAACCATGGCAGGCTTTAGCTTTATATATACTTATACCAAAAGCAATAATTAATAATGTTGTTTTTAAATGTTTCATAATTTGTTATTTTTCTGAGACAAAATTACGTTCAAATAAAACACAAAATTATGTTAATGAGTGAAGTATTCGTATTAACTATTAAAAGAAATAATATTAATAACTATCTATAGTTTTAATGATTGAATAACGATTTAGACTGATTAAATATTTTAAAATAAAATATTTATTGCGAATTAACTGCGAGAATTTTTAGTTCTTAACCTTAAATACAACTTGTAAATTTGTTTCCTAAAAATAAACCCTATAAGCAAGTAGGGCACAGCCATTAAATATAAAATGCCTGAATTTAAACTACGCGCCATTGAATGTGGATTGTTTTTTAATGAACTTTCGGCTGCTTGTTTACACATAGCACATTGTGCTGTAGCATTAGTATTTAAAAACACTATTACAAGTAATATTAATAAAACTAGAAAATATTTTTTAAACCTTAACATACTATATAGCAAAGGTACGAGTTTTTAATATAAATTTAAGCCAAATGAATAAAATATTAGCTTTATTTAAATAATTTTTGTAATTTTATATTTATTCTTTTATATGAAAAAATTTATATTTTTTATTTTATTTACAGGTGTATATTTTACAACTTTAAAATCGCAAGTAGTTTATAAAGACGTAGCAGGAATTTTTTATGCGCGTTGCACCAGTTGTCATAACAACAATTCATCTCATTATCCGTTTATGAATTATACGCAAACGGCTATGTTTGCTACGCTTATTTTAAGCGATTTAAATTCTGGTAAAATGCCGCCTTGGGATGCAGACACTACCTACACTCGTTTTTTACACGAACGTATAATTACTGCAAGCGAAAAATTAAAAATTGCAAGTTGGGTAGCAAATGGCGTTTTAAAAGGCGACACAACTTTAGCACCACCAGCACCAATTTATGCATCTCAACAATACCAGTTAGTTGGCACACCCGATTTAGAATTGAGCATAGGTAATTTTACTAGCACATCTACCTTTAGCGATAAGTATTTTTGTTTCTCCATTCCATCTGGTTTAACACAGGATAGAATTATTAGAGCTTTTGAAGTTGTGCCTGGTAACCCAGCTATTGTTCATCATGCTGTAATTACTGCGGACACTACTGGCACTTATGCAAGTGACTTAACAGGTAACTGTTTTGGAATACCTGGAAATTTAGGTATTGGTACTTATGCTCCGGGTAGTAGAGCAAATGTATTTCCTAGCCAAGCACCCATAAAAGCAGGCATGGTATTAAAGGCTGGAAGCAAAGTGATTATACAATTGCATTACCCAGCAGGAAGCGCAGGACAAGTTGATAGCACTAAAATAAGAATGTTTTTTTACCCCATAGGCACAACAGGCATTAGACGTATTTATTCTGAAACACCTTTGCAAAATTGGTTTTTGCCAATACCTGCCAATACAGTTGTGGCGTTTTCGGCTACAACGCCTAATTTAGCTACTGCCCGTTCGGCATTTGCAGTAATGCCACATTCACATTTAATATGCAAAAGTATTATTTATTATGCAGTAAACCCAGGTATTGATACAATACCATTAGTAAAAGTTAACGATTGGGATTTTAAATGGCAAGAGTATTATACATTTAAAAAATTAGTTAAAATACCTGCTGGTTATAAATTGTATTCAAATCATGTATTTGATAATACCACTGCTAATCCTAATAACCCAAGCAACCCTCCAGTAGCAGTTAGCGCAGGACTTTCAACATTTAACGAAATGTTGTTTGACGGAATGATGTATTTAAATTATCAAAACGGTGATGAATTTGTGGACATTGAGGCAATGATTAATAGCGATCCTTTGTTGGGTGTAAAAGAAAATGTAAATAATAAAATACAGCTAAATTCAATCGCCTTTCCTAATCCTTTTAACAATTCGGTTACAATACGTTATTTATTAAGTCAGGCATCTAATGTAAGCATCGAAATTATGGATATAGTTGGCAGAAAAATTTGTGCTTATAATTTAGGAAAACAAATCGAAGGTTCGCACGATTGGGAATGGGATGGTAAAGATTTAAACCAAAATAAAACAACAGCTGGCATTTACTTTTATAAACTAAAAGCCAATAACTTTACGTTTGAAAGTAAAATTATTAAGCAAGATTAATAGATAACCTTAAATTATTTTAGGTTATTTTTATTTAAATCTTCTCAAAACGTTTTATTTTTTCTCCATTTACTATTATCGTTTCAGTAAACATAGTTAAAGGCCGCACCCATAAATTTTCGCCTTCGGGTTGATAGGTAGCTTTGTAAATAACTAATTTTTCTAAAGTTTCGCTGTGTTGGGCAACATCAATTACTTCATAAATATTGCCTTTATAGTGTTTGTATAATCCAAGATCTAGCATTTTTATTTAATTAAATTTAAACACGAATTAACACAAAATCTCAGTAATATTAATTTAAGTAGGAAAAATATTTTCTTTTTAAAAATTTATACAAATGCTAAAAATCTACTTAAAAAATAATTAAACCTTTTACAATACTAACTGTAAGTTTAGGCTTACCTTCTATCTGGGTTAATTTTATATAAAATAGAAAATTGCATTCTGTTTTCGTTTAATCCTAATTTAAAAAATTGATTATAGCTTTTTATATAATAATTGGCTTTTAAATCAATAAAAAAATGTTTTGATAAATGATAACCTGCTCCTAATGTAATAGCCTCGGAGGTATAGGTGTTAAATACACCCCTATAATTAGAAAGCAAACCTCGTTGCCGAAAAGTTGAGTAATTCTTATTATTAAATCTATTATAAGCATAATTAACCAAATAGTAACCATTTTCTCTAATAAATGTGTAACCCACACTAATTTGAAATAGTTTGTGTTTTTTAGTTTCTAAATTTTTATAAAAACCTATATAATCATAAGCACCTGTGCCACTTACTGGGGCAATAAAGTTACTAGGGCTTAAAAATAGCCAATGGGTTTTACGCAACTCAAAAGCTATTTTTTTGTTTTTATTATAAAAATCAAGCCCAAAAGTTATGGCTTTACACACTCTTGGAAAATCGTTATTTAAGAGATTATTATAAAATGGATTTTTAAATGCTGTAATTCCAACATTTACATTTAAATCGGTAATAAGTTTTAATTTTTTTTTGTTTTGTGCAATGCTATAATTAAAGCCCAACACTAAAAAAATTACAACTTTAAGTTTATAGGAATTTCTAAACATAATGAAAATTGAGTCCATCTAAAAATATCAAAATCTCTTACGTATCTTGAGTATGCTACCGTTTGACCTATTATTTGAGTTTGATGCCTAAACGCAACATTTAGCCATTTGTATTTTGCATAAAAACTGTTTTCTAAACCCATGTAATGACCAGATATTATAAAAAAATTTTTATCTCCTGATTGATTAAACCTTTCGTAATATAATGCTAAGCCCCACTTGTATTTATTTTTTTTAAAATACTTATTAAAGCCCAACAAACTTGTGTAATTTGTCATTCTAATATTATTATTTTTACCTTGATAGTAACTATTTGGATAAACCGTATCTTGAAGCGGAGGAACCGTTGGCGAAAAATGAAAATAGTTACGTATAAAAAATTCGTATTTACTATTACTTTTAGGCCTGTAGTTAATGCCAATGTTGCTTGCTACTTTAGGTCCCATTTCAAAACGTGAGATAAAAATCCTTAATCCTAATGATAAATTAAGTGTTGGTTTATTTTTTATTGTATCATTGGCCAAATTTTGGGCAGTTGTATTAAAAAATAACACTAAGCAAATAGCAACTACTATTTGCTTAGTGTAAATAAATTTAAATAAAGCTTTTATATTAATAACGCACACAATCAATTTGATTACCATTATAAATTAAAGGAATATAACCAACGCCATTAGCGGTTACAAAAGAGTTTGCCAAAGGCGAAGCGCCTATGTTAAAACCATGTACATTATAAATATCGCTAGCTAAAGTTGCCTGATACTGGAACGGTGTACCGCCTGCACTGCCTGGATTTGGCACTAATATATTTTTAATACCTACAAACCAATCGTGTTCATAAGTTATAAATAGAATATTAGTAGCATTTGTTGTACCTGTAGAAACTTTTATTCCTAAAGGGGTATAGCAAGTACAATTAACAACATTAACTGGTACAAGTGCAGTAAATATTCCCACACCAGCTCCAGTCGAAGCCATATTCCTATATACTTCACTAGCTCCGTAAGCTTCGTGATGTTGGCTAATATTCATCCCATTCCATATCACATCACCAGATACATTAACGTTAGAGCCACTTCCGCCGCCAGTGCCCCCAGTACCACTTCCACCACCAGAACCGCCACCGCCACTGCCGGCGCAACCTCCGCTAATAACGTCTCCAGTATAAATTCCACCACTGCCATCATTTATATTTGCCATTTGCCAAACATATCCTTCGGGGGATATAACCTGAGTAGTACCATTTTTTACTAATCCGGGCGTAAAAATAAATACAGGTATATTAGAGTTTTTGGCTTGGTTTTCAGAAATAAGCTCCAATTTTATTTGCCCATTTTTTTTAAATTGCCAACAGGGTATTAATTTACCTTGGCCTGTAGCGTTACCGTTACCATTATTATTGCTTTCGGGGGCATCGGTACCTAATGCCATTCTAAAGCCACTATTCATATCTAATAAAGGATTGCCACAGTTACCGCCGCCATTAAATAATTCCATTACAGGTTGGTATTGGGTTGTGCCTTTATAATTCATTAATTCTAAAGCTATTGAGGTTGCGTGATCGGTTCCGTTTGGTCTTTCCGGGCACAGTAAATCAAGTTTTGTATTAAAAGTTTGTTTGCATAAGCCATAGTGGTTTAAAAAATTTGTAACAACAATGCCTTTTTTATTTGTGGCATTTAAATTATTTAAAAGAGTTGTAAAAATTTGCGGTGTTTGTAAATAAATTTCTCTCATACCCTCCATATACTGATATAAACCTCTGTTCATATTTGTCATTTGTGGGTCGGTTGGAAACGCAATGTAATCCACCATTGTTTTGTTGTTAATTGTTTTTGCACCGTTTAAAGCATTATTGTTTAACTCGGTATTAGCTGTGTTGTCCGCTAATGTAGGGGGGTGTTTTTTTACATGCTACAATGCCAACTATAAGGGCTACTGAAGCATAAATTTTAATTTTTTTCATATTTTTAATTATTAGTTTGGGCAAACATAATGTTACAAATGTTAAAAGAAAATTATATTTACTTTTAATTTTAAAAAGTTTTTAACAATTAAACCCTCTGCAACTCCATTAAAGTAATTTCAGGCCAAATACCTAGTCTGCCAGGGTAACCTAAAAAGCCTAAGCCACGGTTAACATATAAAAATTGATTATCTTGCTTATATAAACCTGCCCAGTTTTTATAAAGGTATTGCACCGGACTCCACTTAAAGCCAGGAATTTCAATACCAAATTGCATACCGTGTGTGTGGCCACTTAAAGTTAAATCAATGTGAGGATATTCTTTTATAACCTGCACATCCCAGTGGCTAGGGTCGTGGCTCATTAATATTTTAAATGGAAAATCTTCAGCACCCTTGTAAGCCTCATCTAACTTTCCATAACGCGGAAAACGTAAACTACCGCCCCAATTTTCAATTCCAATTAAGGCAATTTTTTCGCCGTTTTTTTCTAAAGCAACGTGTTCATTTATTAATAGCTTCCAACCGCTATTTTTTTGAACCGTTTTTAGGTCCTCTAAGTTTTGTTGTTTTGCTTCTTTACTATCCCACTCTCTGTAATCGCCGTAATCGTGATTTCCTAAAACCGAATAAACCCCATAAGGTGCTTTTAATTTGCTGTAAATGTTTTCAAATCCTTTTGTTTCGTTTGTTTGCGTATTTACCAAATCGCCAGTAAATAAAATAAGGTCGGCGCCTTGCTGCATTACAATTTCAAAAGCTTTTTCAAGCGCATTGGTATTTAAAAACGAACCCGTATGTATATCGCTAATTTGTACAATTTTAAAACCATTAAACTCTTTTGGGATATTTGCCGAAGGTACTTTAACTCTGTGAACTCTATATTTATAAGCTCCACGAACCATACCATATAAAAAACCAACAGCAGGCACAACGGTAAATGTAATAGCTAACTGACTCATAAATTTTAAACGCGAAATTTTATGAATGGTTTCAACAGCTTCATTTGGGTTAGATTTAAAAACCGAAAAACACCATCTAAATAAACGAATAACATCGTCGATTATTAAAAAACTGCAACCTAATAATTTACAAATTATTAAAATTAAACCTGCTGATGATATAAATCTAAAAAAGCCATTCCATTGCGGTGGAGGTAAAAACAAAGAGATTATGCCTATTAAAATATTTATTCCTGCAAAAAAATAAGCTGTATAAATAATAGCATTTTTTTTACCAGTACTAAAATCTTGCACAAAGGTTTTTACAGCCTGAAAAAAATAAAATTCAACAATTAATATTAAGATAAAAAAAATAAAAAACCGAAAAAACATACATGCTATTTAGGCCTTAAATTTACATATTATTAAACCGTTTTTATTTATAAACCAATGTTAATTAATTCCAAATTTTATAAGTGGTTTAAATAATTAAACTTTAAATTGAACTTATTAAGAAATAGAGTGTACAGACTTATAAATTAGCATAGTATATGGCGGCTAACCAAAACGCATTTTGTATTTATAACGATGAAGAATTAATGTTATTTATAACAAATGGCGAAGTGTTAGCTTTTGATACGCTTTATACAAGATATAGCAAACCATTAATGAGTTATTTTTTTAGAATGCTAAATTTTGATAAAAATTTGGCAGAAGATGCCTTACAAGATTTATTTTTAAAAATTGCCGAAGCACCTGAAAAATTTGACAGAGCACGTTGTTTTAAAACATGGATTTTTTCAATCGCATCTAATACATGTAAAAACTATTTTCGGCATAAAAAGGTAGTTAATAATAGCCATGCCGAATTAGAGTATTTAAAAAATCAAGCACTTAATTACGAATTTACAACTGCAACCTTTAAAATAGATATAAATTTATTTAATAAACAATTAGAAGAAGTTTTAAATAGGTTGCCTTACGAAAAAAAAGAAGCTTTTATTTTAAAATATCAAGAAGATAAAAGTATTACAGAAATTGCCGAAATACAAGATAGTCCCGAAGGTACTGTTAAATCAAGAATATTTTATACCACAAAATTATTAGAAGAAAAATTAATTGCATTTAAACCCACGTTTTAAAAATGGAAAATTTAGAAGATTATTTAAAAACACAATTGTCAGCATATAACTTAAAAGTTGAGCCGCCTGCTTTAGGTAAATTAGAATTAACCAGAAAAACGGTTGCCTTACGAAAAACTGTTTCGCCCGAGCGCGAAGATATTTTTTGGCTACTTGCAAAATTTTTAAACTTAAAAGTAAAGTTATATCATATAATCTTAATTGCTTTTGTTTTTGGAGGAGTTGCGTTATTTTACAACAAAGCTAAACCGGTAGAAACTGAATTAGGTACAGAGAGCAAACAAGAGTCAACGATTTCAAGCGTCAACAGTTCAACTTTAATGGCAAGTACAAAAACATTTGGAATTAGAAATTATTAAAAATTAAATATTATGGAAAACCATATTCAAGAAAATATAGAACAAGTAAAATTCAAATATTTTCCATTTTTTAATACTAAACAACCTTTTTTTATTTTAATTGTACTAGGAATTATTTTTTATTCAACATCCTTAAATAACGAATATGCTTTAGATGATGATATTGTTATCCATCAAAATAATAATGTTATAAAAGGTATTGCTGGAATACCTGCAATTTTAACAA
>Ga0163144_10002390_pt1 | contig 43485 bp, 36 predicted proteins | sample OliLak19BULKMAT1_FD_123175 | JGI IMG/M metagenome (GOLD analysis project Ga0163144, IMG submission 123175) | Freshwater microbial mat bacterial communities from Lake Vanda, McMurdo Dry Valleys, Antarctica - Oligotrophic Lake LV.19.BULKMAT1 | ecosystem: Environmental > Aquatic > Freshwater >...
GCAGCGCGACCGCCAGCAGGAACCACGCGAGGGGCTGGAGAAACAATCCCGCGAGTTCACGGCGCAGGATCGCCGTGTAGCCGCTCACGGTTTGCCCTCCGGAGGCGGCGTGGGCTTGCGCGGAGGCGGCGCGCCGAATCCCTCGAAGGGGTTGAGCGTGCGCATGCGCGGCGCGGCGTCGGCGGGCGGAGGCGCTGGCGCAGCCGGAGCAGCCGCCGCGCCCGCAGCAGCGGCAGCGGCAGCGCCCGCAGCAGCGGCAGCAGCCACAGCCGCGGCAGCAGCCACAGCCGCGGCAGCATCCACAGCCGCGGCAGCAGCCACAGCCGGAGCGCTCTTCGGCTTGAACATCGCGTCGAGGTCGATCAGGCCCCCAGCAGCGGGCCCAGGCGCCGGCGCGTCACTGGCGGAAGCCGCGGGCACGCTGGATGCGGGATCGATCTCGCCGTCCTCGCCCAGCGCAATACGGGCAAAGAGGCGCTCGAGCGTCGGCCGCTGCCAGGAGAGCTCGCGCAGGCTCCAACCCTTCGCTGCGCACAGGGCGCCGATGTCCTCGCGCACGTCCCCATCCCCCTCGATCCGCAGCGTCCAGTGCAGGCCGAGCCGCCCGTCGTCGTGGACCGCGCGCACGCCGGGCAACTGCGCGAAGAGGCGTTTTGAGAGCGCGAGGTCCGGCGTCGCCACTTCCACGCGCACGTGGGAGCGACCGCCGTGGCGTTCCGCGAGCGCTTCGCGCGTGCCGTCCGCGACGACACGGCCGCGCGACAGGATGATGACGCGCGGGCATACCGCTTCGATCTCCGCGAGGATGTGCGAAGACAACAGCACCGTGTGTTCCGTCGCGAGTTCCCGCACCAGCCGGCGCACTTCGATGCGCTGCAACGGATCGAGGCCGCTTGTCGGTTCGTCAAGGATCAGGACCTCGGGCCGCGCGAGCAGCGCGACGGCGAGCCCCGCGCGCTGGCGCATGCCGCGCGAGAGCGCGCCGATTGGGGTGCGCGCGCGGTCGGATAGGCCAACACGCTCCAAAACCTCGGCCGCGCGACGCCGCGAATCCGCGCGCGACATCCGGTGCAAGCGCCCCTGGAACTCCAGCATCTCTTCGATGCGGTGCTCGCGGTAAAGGGGCACACTTTCGGCGAGGTAACCGATGCGCCGGCGGACCTCGAGGGACTCGCGCAGGACGTCAAAACCCGCCACCGTCACCGATCCGCGCGTCGCCGGCAGGAAGCCGGTCAAGATGCGCATGGCGGTGGTTTTGCCCGCGCCATTAGGGCCGAGGAATCCGACGACTTCGCCGCGCTCGAGGCGGAAGGTGACGTCGTCAAGAGCCAGTGTGGCGCCAAAGCGCCGAGTCAATCCACGGACATCGATCACAGCGCCCACGAGGTTAGCCCCTCGGGCGGTCCGGCTCAAACGGCATGCTCGGGTCCCCGCCGATCCGTTCGCGGCCCGGGCCATCGCGGCCCCCAAAGTGCCGCGCGCGGGGCGGACTCGGAAGCGCTCCGAAATCCGCCCCGCGCGCAACCCGTCGCTCGGGTGCGGTCAGCACCTTCGCGCGGACGTCAGCCTTTCACTTCGAAGTCGGCGTCCACAGGCTCGTCGGCTGCGCTCGCCGCGCCGTCGGGCGCGCCCTGCGGTGCGCCCGTGCCGCCGCCGCCCGGGGCACCCTGCTGCTGTTGGTAGAGCACCTCACCCAGCTTCTGCGCGCGCTTTTGGAACTCGGCCAGGGCGCGCTCGATGGCGCCCTTGTCTTCGCCCGCCGCGGCGGTCTGCAGGGCCTGCTTGGCCGTTTGGATTGCGTCCCGATCGGCCTCCGAGAGTTTGTCCTTGTGCTCCTCCAACTGGCGGTCGGTCTGGTGCACCACGGCTTCGGCCTGGTTTTTGAGCTCGACGAGCTCGCGCTTCGCCTTGTCCTCGCCAGCGTGGGCTTCGGCTTCCTTGCGCATGCGCTCGACCTCCTCCGCGGAGAGCCCGCTCGAGGATTCGATGCGGATCTGCTGCTTCTTGCCGGTGCCCTTGTCGACGGCGGTGACGTTCAAGATGCCGTTTGCATCGATGTCGAAGGTGACCTCGATCTGTGGCATGCCGCGGGGCGCCGAAGCGATCCCGTCCAGCATGAACTTGCCCAGCGTGCGGTTGTCCTTCGCGAACTCGCGCTCGCCCTGGACCACGTGGATCTCCACGCTGGGCTGGCTGTCGCTGGCGGTCGAGAACACCTGGCTCTTCGAGGTCGGGATCGTCGTATTGCGCTCGATCAAGCGTGTTGCGACACCCCCCATCGTCTCGATGCCGAGGGAGAGCGGCGTGACGTCGAGCAGAACGACGTCCGACACTTCCCCGGCGAGGATTGCGCCCTGGATCGCTGCGCCGAGCGCCACAACTTCATCGGGATTGACGCTCTTGTTGGGCTCCTTGCCAAACAGCTCCTTGACGAGGTTCTGCACGGCCGGGATGCGCGTCGAGCCACCGACAAGGATGACCTCGTCGACCTGGCCCGCGACCAAACCCGCGTCCTTCAGCGCCTGCTCGCAGGGCCCGCGACTGCGTTCGACGAGTTTCTGGGTCAAGGCGTCGAACTTGGCGCGACTGACGCTCACCGCCAGGTGTTTCGGCCCAGACGCGTCCATCGTGATGAACGGCAGGTTGATCTCGGTCTGCATCGTGCTGGAAAGCTCGCATTTGGCCTTCTCGCATGCTTCCTTGAGCCGCTGGAGAGCCATCGCATCCGCGCGGATGTCGATGCCCGAACTGCGCTTGAACTCATCGGCGACGAACTGGATCAGCGCGTCGTCAAAGTCGTCGCCGCCAAGGCGTGTGTCGCCGTTCGTCGCGAGCACCTCGAACACACCGTCGCCGATTTCGAGGATCGAGATGTCGAACGTGCCGCCGCCGAGGTCATAGACGGCGACGCGGCCGGACTTCTTCTTGTCGAGGCCGAACGCCAGGGTCGCCGCGGTGGGCTCGTTGATGATGCGCACGACCTCGAGGCCGGCAATCGTGCCCGCGTCCTTGGTCGCCTGGCGCTGGGAGTCGTTGAAGTACGCGGGGACCGTGATGACGGCCTTTTCGACCTTCTCGCCCAGGTGGCGCTCGGCGGCCTCCTTCAGGGCGGCGAGGATCATCGCGCTGACTTCCGGCGGTGTGTAGGACTTGTCGCCGATCTGCACCTTCACGAGCTCGTCGGCGCCGCCGACCAGCTTGTAGGGCACGAGTTTTTCGTCCTTGCCGACCTCCGCGTGACGGCGGCCCATGAAGCGCTTGATCGAAAAGACCGTGCGCGTGGGGTTCGTGACCGCCTGGCGTTTGGCGGGCGCGCCCACGAGGCGGCCGCCGTCGTTGGCGAATCCGACCACAGACGGGGTCGTGCGGGCGCCTTCGATGTTGAGGATGACTTCCGGCGAGCCACCCTCCATGACGGCCACCACTGAGTTGGTCGTCCCAAGGTCGATGCCGATGATCTTGCTCTTCTTGCTCATGGGTTCTCCTCGCACCCACTCGGGTGCGCACTGGGCGGGATCAATTTCCGTGCCAGGGTCCGCGGCGCCCGGGCACCGCGCTCGCGGCGCCCAAACGGCGCCCCCGCGGACGGCCTTGGATCCGACGGCTGCCAGAGCGGCAGGCGCCCCCGCGCCACGGGCCACCAGGCCTGCCTGTGTGGCAGGCGCACGAATCCGATCAGGTCAGGCCGTATTCCTTGATCTTGCGGTAGAGCGTGCGCTCGCCGATGCCCATCACCTGGGCCGCGCGCTGGCGGTTGCCCTCGACAAGCTCCAGGTTCGCGCGGATGAGGTCGCGCTCGACCTCGGCGAGGGAGCGGCCGCCGAGTTCGTAACCCGTCCGCGGCGGCGGCGCCTGGGCGGCGGCTTCCTGAAGGGAGTCGGGCACGTCGCCGAGTTGGATGACGTCCCCGTCGGCGAGCAGAACCATCGTTTCGATCGCATTGCGCAGCTCGCGTACGTTGCCCGGCCAGGGGTGTCGCAGGAGCACCGCGCGGGCCTCCGGCGCGAGCGCGCGCTGGGGCCGCCCGTGGGCGCGGGCGAACTCGACGAGAAAGTGGTCGATCAAAAGCGGCAGGTCTCCGCGGCGGTCGCGCAGCGGCGGAAGTTCGATCGTCACCACCGCGAGGCGGTAGAGCAGGTCCTCGCGGAAGCGGCCCTTCGCGACCTGCGCGCGCAGATCGCGGTTCGTCGCCGCAACGAGCCGGATGTCGACCTTCTGGGTACGGTTGCCGCCGACGGGTTGCACTTCCCGCGTCTCGAGCACACGCAGGAGCTTCGCCTGCGTCTCAAGGGGCATGTCCCCCACCTCGTCCAGGAAGAGCGTCCCGCCATCGGCGTAGACGATGCGGCCCTCCTTCGCCGTAACCGCACCCGTGAACGCGCCTTTTGTGTGGCCAAAGAGCTCCGATTCGATCAAACCCTCGCTCAGTGCTGCGCAGTTCATCGCGACGAAGTGGCGCTCCCGTCGCGGGCTGTTGAGGTGCACCGCGCGGGCGACGAGTTCCTTGCCGGTGCCGCTCTCGCCGAGCACGAGCACGGTCGCGTTGGTCGGTGCGACCTGGCGCAGAACCGTGAAGACCTTTTGCATCTGCGGCGAGTTGCCGATCAGGCCCTCGACGCCGTAACGCTCGTCGAGTTGCGCCCGCAGTTCGCGGTTGTCGCGCCGCAGCCGGCGGGTTTCAATGGCGCGTTCGAGGCGCGCGCGTAGCTCGTTCAGTCGCACGGGTTTTTCGATGTAGTCCGCCGCGCCGCGGCGCATGGCGTCGACCGCCGTCTCCACCGAACCGTGGCCGGTGATCAGCAAAACGGCGGCTTCCGGCTGCAGCCGTTGGGCGTTTTTGAGCAGTTCAAGCCCGTCGAGGTCGTGCATGACGAGGTCGGTCAACACGGCGTCGAAGGATGCTTCACCCAGGCGCTCGACACCCTCGCGACCCGAGCCCGCGAGGGCCGTGGTATACCCGTCGAGCTGCAGGCTTTCCGCCAGCGCCTCGGCATGCGCTTCGTCGTCGTCGACGATCAACACTCGCGGCCCGCGGCCGTCCGCGGCACTCAAACCGCACCCCCGGCCGCCGGCGGCCTGCGAGTCAGCTCGACCGCAAGCGGCAGCGTGAACGCAAACGACGTCCCACGCCCCACTTCGCTCAGCACGCGGATGGCCCCGCCGTGCTCTTCGACAATGCGGCGTGTTGTCGGCAACCCGAGTCCCGTGCCGCCCCGCTTGTCGGACCAATAGACGTCGAAGCAGCGCTCCAGCTGCTCCGTCCGCATGCCCGTGCCCGTGTCCGTGATCGAAACCTCGGCCTGGTTGCCGACGCGGCCCACGCGCACGAGCAACTCGCCGCCGTCGGGCATCGCCTGGCGTGCATTGATTAGCAGATTCATGAGCGCTTGCTTGATTTGGGTCTCGTCGACCATGACGAGCGGCAAACCGACCTCGAGGTCCGCGTGCTGGCGGATGCCTGCACGATGGTTTTCGGGCTCGACAAAATCTAGGACTTCCTGCACGAGGCGCGCGAGGTCCTGCGGACGGCGGTTGACCTCGCCGCCGCGGGCGAACTCGAGGAACGATTCGAGGATCACCTCGAGCCGCTGGACCTCGCGCTGCAGGGTTCGCACACGCTTCACGACGCGCGCGTCGCGGGGGCTAACTTCGCCGCCCCCCGGGCGCTCGAAGTCCTCTTGCAGCAACGCAAGGTTGATGGCCATCGTGGAAAGGGGGTTTTTGATCTCGTGAGCGAGGCCTCCGGCGAGCTCCGAGAGCCACTCGCCGCGCTCTGCCGCGCCGCTCGGCGGACGCGCGGCGCCCCCGGGCTGGAATGCGCGTGCACCCCCGCTGGCTCCCGCTTCGGCGCCACCCGCCGCGTTCGCGGCGTCCCGCGCTCCGCCTGCGCTCGCTCCCTCCCCGCTGATGCTTTCGGCCATGGCCCTCCCCTTTGGGGCCCGTTCAAAGGCCTTGGAGCGCGGCAACCCCGGGACGGCCCGGGTTCGACACGCGCCGCAGCCTTGGGGCGCTCAGGTTGGGCCGCTACGTTATCAACGCCTGCGGAGGGCCTCCATGCCGGACATCCATCCCGACACCCCGCGCGTCGCCGGCCAAGACGCCGCGCCGCGCGCGGAGCTCATCGAAGCCGTGCTCCGGCCGGTCGAGGCGGGGCGTTTGGTCGCGCTTCCGAGCGAGACCGCGTACCTGATTGCGACGCGGGCCGATTCCCCCGCGGCACTCGCGCGCCTTGGCGCCGCGGCCCAAAGCGCACTGGCGACGGGGTCCGAATCGGAGGCGCCCGCGCTGCTCGTCCGCGGTCCGGCGGCGCTCGCCGGTGGCTTTCCCCTCGCCGGCTTGGCCCGGCGGCTGGCGGCGCGTTATTGGCCGGGGCCCTTGGTGCTCGAGCTCGAAGGCCTTGATTCCCTTGCCCCGGCGCTCGCGCGGGAGGGCCGGTTGCGCCTGCGGTCGGTCGCCCACCGGGCCACGGCGGGTCTTGTCGCACTCGCGCCGATGCCCCTTGCTGCACTCGAAGCCCCCGGCCCGGGTGGCGCGTTGCTCGTGCGTGCGGACGACGTTGCCGCCGCGCATCCGACCGGCATCGACCTGATCGTCGACGGCGGTCCGTCCCGGCTGGGTGAAGCGAGTGCGGTGCTGGGGCTCGGAATGGGCCGTTTCGAGCTGTGCCGCGAAGGCCTTTTGCCGCTCGAACAATTGCGCGAAACGGCGGGGCTCGCGATCGGTTTTGTGTGCACCGGCAATACCTGCCGCAGCCCGATGGCCGAGGGTCTCGCGCGGGCGGAGCTCACGCGTCGGCTGGGGTCGAAGCGCCTGGGCGATTTTGGCTTCCGCGTGGTGTCCGCCGGTGTGCACGCGGCGATCGGCGCCTCTGCCGCGGGCCACGCGATCGACGTGCTCGCGGCGCGCTCCATCGACCTGCGCGGCCACCGCGCGCGGGCCGCCATTCCCGAGGAGATCGCGCGCCTCGACCGGGTTTACTGCCTGACGCGGGCCCACGTGGAAGCGCTGGTCATGGGGCTGCCCCCGGGCCGCGCCGGCCACGTGGTGCTGCTCGACCCCGACGGACGGGATGTGCCGGACCCGGTCGGCGGTTCCAAAGCCGATTACGAGCGCTGCGCCGACGCGCTGACCACGGCCATCGCACAGCGCGCCGACGACTGGTGCTGACGGCCGCCGCGGCTGGCGCCCCACGCGCAGCAGGCCGCGCGCCGAGTTCAGCTTTCCTTCTCGGCCGCTCGCAAAAGGTCCCAGGCGGCCTGCCCGTCCGCCGCGGCGAGCAGCGCCTCGCGCACTTCCTCGCGCCCCAGGGTCCGGGCGGTGTCCGCAAGGGTGCGGATGTGGAGCAGCTTTTGGCTGCGCGGGATGAGCAGCAGGACGATCAACTGGGTCGGGCGTGCGTCGATGCTTTCGAACTGCAGCCCGCCTGCGCTGCGGACGACACCGAGCGCCCCCACCACCCCGTCCAAGCGATCGACGGCGGCGTGCGGGATCGCGATGCCGCGCTCCATGCCCGTCGACATGCTGCGTTCGCGCGCGAGCACGAGGTCACACAATTCCTCGTAGCGCTCCTTGGGGACACGCCCCGTCGCGACGAGGCGGCCGACCAGTTGCTCGATGGCGTCCCACTTGTCGCGCGCCTCAAGGGGCAGGACACACTCCGCGGGGCGCAGGAGTTCGAACAGCTTCACGTCAGCGGCGCCCGCCCGGGCGGATCCCGATGGCACGTGCGATGGGGATCGCGGCAAGACCCACCAACCCACTGAAGAGGGCACCCATCTTCGCTTGACCTTGGAGCTGGGGGTCAACGAACGCCGCGGTGGCGACAAACAGCGCCACTGTGAGGCCGAGAGCGGCCACGAACCCCGCCATGATCGCGTCCTTGAGGGTCATCCCGGTGGGCAGCGGGAATCCGATCTTCGTGCCGATGAACGCAAGGCCGCCGATTCCGATCGTCTTGCCGACCACCAGCGAGCCGAGGATCAGCCACGTCATCGCGCCAATCGACGCAAACTCGACCCCGGCGTTCGCGAACGCGAAGAAAAACAGGCCGAAGTCGACGAATGCTTTGAGCTGGTGCTCGAACGCGTCAAGGGGCGAGTGGTGCGGGTGAGGCACGGGAACGGGCGGATTCTTCGCACCCAGGGGCACGTCGATGGCGCTGACGGGTTTGGGCCCTGGGAGGAACGGGATGATGAACACCAGCGCCAGGGCCGGGTGCATGTTCGCAAGGAGCAGGCCGGACCACGCGAGGGGGCCGCCGATTGCGACGTAGGGAATCCAGCTCGACACCCCCATCCGGCGCAGGATGAAAGCCGCGCCCATGCCCCCCACCGAAAGCAGGAGCCAGGCGGGGTTCGCCGGGTGCAGGGGGTCCCCGTAGAAAATCGCGATGATCACGAGGCCGATCGCGTCGTCCACGACCGCAAGCAGCAGCAGGAAGTTGATGGCCGGGTGCCCCGCTCCAAACACGGCGCGCGCGACCAGCCACGCAAGGGCGATGTCGGTCGCCGTCGGAACGCCCCAGCCGCGGGCGACGTCCTTGAGGGGATGCAGCAGCCCCCCCCCGTTCGTCCCGAACACCCCCGATGAGTGCAGGCCGTAGAGCACCACAAAGAAGAAGGCCACCGGCCCGACGACCCCGCCGAGGGTGGCAAACAGCGGATTGAGCGCTTTGCGGAAGGGGTTGAGCGAGCCACCGGGCAGGGCGGCAGTGGTGATCTCCTTTGCGGCGACCCCGAAGAAGAACACCATGAAGATGTCGTTGATCAGGAAGTGAAAGTCGACCTTATGGCCAAAAATTGCGAAGTCCCCGAGCAGCTTCCAGTGGACGATGTCGTGGTAGGCGTGGGGCGCGACGTTGGCGAACACCAACGCGGCGACCACCCCCAACATGAGGGGGAGGGAAACCTCGCGAGCCCGGGTCAGGAGGGACTTGGGTGCGCCGTGGGAAGCAGCGTCGGACGCCATCGAGTTGAGGGGTTCGGTTCGTGCCCGGCGCGGGGCGCTGAGCGGGGGGGACGTCCCGCACGGATGCCAGGGCAACCCTGAGCGGGGTGGCGCCGGCCCGCGCGCGGGTCAGGGTGGTTCGAGGGGCCGTAGCCGGGGGGATCGGCCGTGGGCGGGCCCAGCGCCGGACACTACCCATTGGTCGCGTCCAGGGACAAGCACGGCCGCTCGCAGTGAGACTCGGACCGGGAAGAACGTCCCCGCTCCGTCGTCCTTATCGACGGTCCCCTTTGCTCGCACACGAGCAGATCCGAGTATTCGCGTTAGCGGCGGCGCGGCCTCCGGTCCCGCGCGTTGCTCCGGGCGCCGGAAGGCCACTCCTTCGGCGTGGGTCAACCGCGCGCCCTGGGCTAGAGTGCCCGCCCCCGAGAGGTTTCGCTCCCCCAGCGGGCGACTGTGCCCCCCCTGGCAGGCGACCACACGCTGTGGACCCGCGAAGTCCGCTTCCCGACGCTCACACCCGGCCTCCGCCCCCCCCACCCACTGCCCATGACGCTCCGCCAGATCTGCACCGCGCCCACGAATGCACTGGGGCCCCTTGTCGCATTCGGGCGCTTCGCCGCCCTGGGCCTCGCCGCCCTAGCGCTGTTCGCGGCTGGCTCCGCGAATGCGGCCGCGCCGCCCTGGCAGGACGCCCGCCCGGCTGCGGCCGGGGCCGCGCAGGAAGTGCCGCGGATCCAGGATGAGGGCGGTGTTTACGTCCTCAACTTCGCCGAGGAGCAGGGCCGCGGCATGAAGTTGATCGAGTTCGTCAAGCGTTGCCAGGAGGTTACCGGACTGAACCTGATCGTGCCCAAGGAGTCCCAGGGCGTCATGGCCCAGGAAGAACTCCAGATGCTCGGCCCGAAGCGTGTGCCCAAGGAGGACTTCTACAGCTTCTTCCAGATCATCATGTTCATCCACGACTTCGCCTGCGTCGAAGTCGGCCCGCCGGGACTGAGCGTCATCGTCATCCAAAACCTCAACCAGCAGCGCCAGCCGGGCAACATCAAACAGCGCGCGGTCTACGTCGCGCCCGAGGACCTCGACCGCTACGCGGACCAGCCCGCGACGCTGATCACGACCGTCATCAACCTGCCCAACGTCGAAGTGCGCGCGCTTTCGAACTCCCTGCGCGCGCTGCTGACGGACAACAACACGCAGAATATGCTGCCCGCGGGAAGCAGCAACTCCATCGTCCTGACGGGTTTTGGCAGCAACATCGTGCAGCTCGCCAGCTTGCTGAAGCTGATCGACGCCGCGTCCGCGGTCGAAACCGCGCGCGCACCGGTGTTCGACCGCGTCCCGCTCGAGTTTGCATCCGCCCAGGACGTCGCGAACATCATTACTGAGCTGCTGCAAGCCAAGCAGCAGGCCCAGATGCGCCTCAATCAACCGCGGGCGGTCGAGGGTGGCATGGTCGACCCGGCCCGCGCGCAGATCGAGTCCAAGATCATCGTCGATGCACGCACCAACTCGTTGATCGTCATGGCGCTGCCCGAGGAGCTGCCTGACCTCAAGGACCTGATCGCGCGCATCGACACGGAGGTCATCGAGCCCGAGCGCAACTACCACGTCTACGCGCTGGAAAACGTGGGCTCCGAAGAGTTGGCCGAAACGCTCACGACGTTCCTATCCGAAGCCCGCGCGGTGACCGCCAGTTCCGGCGGAACGGGGGGCCGGGCGCCGGCTGCCGCCGGACAAGCCTCCGGCACGGGCGGTGGATCCACAGACGAGGTCGTCGTCGTCGCGGAGCCCTCGACCAACTCGCTCCTGATCGCCGCCAACAAAACACGCTACTCCGAGGTCATCGACCTCGTGCGGCTCTTGGACAAACGTCAGGACCAGGTGCTGATCGAAACGGCGCTGATCGAACTGACCGGCAACGACTTCCGCGACATCGGCGTGGAACTCGGCCTCGCCGACATCCCCGGCGTGGGGTCGACCGGGGGCTTCGGCCTGACGTCCTTCGGGCTCTCCACCCTGGAAGACCTGGACGGCGACGGTGTGCCGGACGCGCGCGTGCCCGGCTTCGCGGAAGGCATCACCGCGGGCATCCTCGATGGCGACAACTTCTCGCTCCCGTTCCTCGTGCGCCTCTTCCAGCGCGTGGACTCGGCCAACGTGCTTTCGGTGCCCTCGATCTTGGTCAACAACAACGGTTCGGCGACGGTTTCGACGGTGGACGAGCAGCCGACCACGACGGTGACTGCCTTCGGCGGCGCCGGCGGCGGCCAGACCCAGGAGAACTTCAACGGGTACCAGGAGGCGGGCATCAGCTTGACCATCTCCCCGTCCATCAGCGCGTCGCGCTACCTGCGCTTGCAGATCTCCCTCGAAGTTTCGAATTTCCTCGGCGAACAGGTGGGCTCGATCCCGCCTGCGCGCGTCACGCGCCGCATCGACACGGTCGTGAACGTGCCCGACGGCGATACGATGGTCGTCGGCGGTGTGATCACGAACAACAGCACGGAAACCCGCCGCAAGACACCGTTCCTGGGCGATATCCCGCTGATCAAGCACCTGTTCCAGCGCAGCGTCGATTCGGAGCAGCGCCGCACGCTGTACTTCTTCGTGACGCCGCACATCATGGCGGACCGCGACTTCGCGGACCTGGCGGAGCTCAGCTACCGCAAGAAGCTCGACGCGTCGAGCGTCATCGGAGCCGAGCGTGTGCGGGTCATCGACCCGGACTTCGGCCAGCGGGACGTGGAACCGGAGTTGGAAGCGTTCGAAACTCCGCTCTACTCCCCGCCCGAAAGCGGCCAGGTGGACGCCGGAGACGTCGGGCTCGACGATCCGGTGCGACGCGCGGAGCTCCTGCGCAATGCGCGCGAGCGCAGCCAAGGCGGGCTCCCCGCCGGCAACGGCGCCGCTCCCGTGGAGCCGACCCAGACTTCGCCCGAAGCCCTGCCCGCGCCGCAGGAAGACGTGCAGGACCTGCCGGAGACCCAACCCGAGCCCGCGCCGGAGGCTCAACCTGCAGACCAGCCGGCGCAGGGCCAACCGCGATGAGCACCGCCGCCGAATTGCTGCTTGAAGCGGGGTTGACCCGTGAGCGCCTGGAGGAATGCCGCCGCGCCGCAGCCTCCACCGGGGAATCCTTAGATCGTGTCCTGATCCAAAAGGACTTCCTGTCCGAGAACGTCGTGCTCGACATCTACGCGCGACTGCTCGGGTACGAGTTTCGCCCGACACTCGACGGTGTGCGCGTGCCGCCGAACTTCGTCAACCAGATCCCGGTCCAGTTTTCGCGCAACTACAGCCTCGTCGCGCTTGAGCCGACCGCGGACGGCGCGATGCGGGTGGCCACCGCGCATCCCTTCGACCTCAACCCGATGGACGATCTTGCGTCCATGCTCGGGGTCGAGATCGAACCCGTGCTCGCCCCCCGCCAGGAGATCAACACGCTGATCGCGCGCGCGTACCGCCACAAGGCGGACGGTGTCGACGAAGCGCTGGCGGACGTCGCCGAGGACGGGGACATCGCGGGGCTCGCCAAGGTGCTCGACGACGCCGAGGACGTGCTGGACGTCTCGAACAAGGCGCCCATCATCAAACTCGTCAATACGATCCTGTTCCAGTCGCTGAAGATGCGCGCGTCGGACGTGCACTTCCACCCGTATCAGGACCGCACCCAGGTGCGCTTTCGCATCGACGGCATCCTGTACGACATGGATTCCATCCCGCGCAAGGCGCACGAGGCCATCATCAGCCGCGTCAAGGTGATGGGCAAGATGGACATCGCCGAGCGGCGCCTCCCCCAGGACGGCCGCGCATCGATCCGCTTGGGCGAAGGCGAGGTCGACGTGCGCATCAGCTCGGTCCCGACCAGTTTGGGCGAGCGCATCGTCATGCGTCTGCTCGACAAGACGGCGCGGGTCTACACGATGGGCGAGATCGGCCTCGACCTGCGCAACCAGGCGATCCTAAAGGAATACCTCAGCTGGACGAGTGGCATCGTGCTGGTCACGGGCCCGACGGGCTCCGGCAAAACGACCACGCTCTACGCGGGTCTGACCGAGGTCGACACGACCCAAAAGAACGTCCTCACCATCGAGGACCCGGTCGAATACTCGCTGCCCGGCATCAGCCAGGTGCAGGTCGCGGTGAAGAAGGGCCTGACGTTTGCGTCGGGCCTGCGCTCGTTCCTGCGCCAGGACCCGGACGTGATGATGGTCGGCGAGATCCGCGACCTTGAAACCGCCGAGGTCGCTATCCGCGCCGCGCTCACGGGCCACCTCGTTCTTTCTACGGTCCACACCAACGACGCCGCGAGCACGATCACGCGCATGGTCGACCAGGGCGTCGAACCGTACCTGGTCGCAAGTTCGCTGATCCTCGTGATCGCCCAGCGCCTCGTGCGCACGATCTGCCCCCACTGCCGGGCCCTGCACCCGATCACGCCCGAGTGGACAGCCAAACTGAAGAAGCTCAATCTCACGGCCGAAGACATCGGCGGCGAAATCTCCTTCGGCGACGGCTGCGACGAGTGTTTCCACACCGGCTACAGCGGCCGGACGGCGATCTACGAGTTCCTCCCGGTCGACGAAGTACTGCGCACACAGATCATGGAAGGCGCAACTGCCAGCCAGATGCAGCGCAGCGCCATCGAACGGGGCATGGTGACCCTGCGCATGGATGGCAGCGACAAGATCCGCCGCCGCGTGACCACCCCGGACGAAGTCCTGCGCATCACGCAGGTGGAGATGGTGTGATCCCCAGCGCGTGCGTTACCACACTGCTTCACTGCGGGTTCTGTGCCCGCGGAGCGCGCCGTGCCGATCTTTGAGTACAAGGCATACGCCCCCGGCGGCGCCACGCGCACGGGGGTCGTCGACGCGGACACACCGCGCGATGCCCGTCAACGCCTACGCAAGGACAACCTGCTCGTCTCCGAGCTGCGCGAGGTGGCCCGCAAGGGCAAGAGCGCGAACCTGAACGCGTCCAAAGTGGGCGCGCCCAAGCCGCGCAAGAGCGCGTTCGCAAAGCTGGCGGAGATGCGCAGCCGCGGCCAGAACGGGCCGACCGGCCGCGACGTCGAACTCGTCGGCGCCATCACTCGCCAGCTCGCCACACTGCTCGGCGCGGGCATCCCGCTCACCGAGGCGCTGCGGGCGATCATCGAGCAAGCGGACGTACGCCGAATCGAGACCCTGTTCCGCGAGATCCGCGAACGCATTACCCAGGGCACGTCCCTTGGGGACGCGCTGGGTGAACACCCGACGCTGTTTTCGGACATGTACGTCAACATGGTCCGCGCGGGCGAAGCGACGGGCCAGGTGGACGGTGTGCTTGCGCGCCTCGCAGACTTCCTCAACCAGCAGCGCGCGCTGCAGCGCAAGGTCGTGTCCGCGCTGACCTATCCGCTGCTGATGGTCTCCCTGGGTGTCGTCGTCGTGGGTGTGCTGATGACCCTGGTGGTACCGAAGATCACCGGCATGCTCGAGGACACCGGTCAGGAGCTTCCGCTCCCCACCCAGATCCTGATGTCCACCTCCAAGGTGTTCCAGGACTACTGGTGGGCTGGCTTCCTCGCCATAGCGTTCGTTTCCTGGGCGATCGGCCGCTGGTACCGCACCCCGGGGGGCCGACTGTTCCTCGACCGCTTCAGCCTGCGTGTGCCGATCATGGGCGAGTTGCTGCGCAAACGGGCGATTTCGCGCTTCGCGCGGACGTTGGCAACGTTGCTGTCGTCGGGTGTTCCCGCCGTGCAAGCGCTCGAGATCACGCGCAACGTCGTGGGCAACCAGATCATCGCCAACGCTTGCGAAACCGTCCGTGTGAAGATCCTCGAAGGCGCGGACTTCGCCACTCCCCTTCGTCAGACCGGTGTATTCCCCTCCGTGGTGGGTTATATGGTCAGCGTTGGCGAGCAGTCCGGCGAGCTCGAGGTGATGCTCGACCGCATCGCCGACGCGTACGACGAGGAAATCGAAGTCGTGACCGAGCGCGCCACTTCGGTGCTCGAGCCGATCATGATCGTGTTCCTCGCCGTCATCGTCGGATACATCGTGATTTCGATCATCCTCCCCATCCTCCAGGTGGGCGCCATCGGCTGAGACCAGGACCGCCCGCGCGCGCCGCGGGCCACCTTCTAAAAGCCCCTCGCACCATGAACCTACCCCACGCCATGAACATCCAAGTTGCCGCGCGCGGCGGTCGCCGCGGCGGTTTTTCGCTCGCCGAACTGATGGTGGTAATCGTCATCATCGGACTGCTCGCCACACTGGTCATGCCCAACGTCATCGGCGCGCTCTTCAAGGGCCAGCGTGGCAAGATGAAGGCGGACATCTCCCAGCTCGTGATGGCAGTCGATAACTTCTACATCGATAAAGCCCGTTACCCCCAGTCGCTCGAGGAGCTGGTCACCAGCGAGCCGAGCTACCTGAACAGCTCGCGCGTGCCGAACGATCCCTGGAAAAACCCCTACCAGTTCGAGCCGCCGGTGTCGGGCCAGAAGTACCGCATCTACTCCCTCGGCCGCGACGGTCAACCCGGCGGCGAAAGCGAGGACGAGGACTACGACAACACGATGCTCCAGGATTGACCCGTGAACGTCGACACGAGCCCATACCGCGACATCCGTTCGACACGCAGCGCAGCGGCCGCCACGGGTGAGCCGGTGCGCGCGCGCGCGGGGTTCTCGCTCGTCGAGCTGCTTGTCGCCCTCGTCATCCTCGGGTTGGTCGCGGGTGTCGTCAGCGTGGCCTGGGATTCGATTCTTCCGGGAACGCGGCTTGAATCCGACGTCCGTGGACTCTCCGCGCGCTTGCACGGGACGCGCTCGGACGCGATCGCCAGGAACGCGGAGTTCTGGCTGCTCTACGACGTCGAGGCCCACGAGTACTGGGTGCAAGCGCCGTACGACGAAGAAGGCAGGATCGTGCTCGACCCCCGCGACGGGGTACGACTGCACAGCACGCGGCTGCGCGACGGAGTGCGTTTTACGGAGATCACTATCGACGGCCGCACCTACCGCGACAACATCGGGGGTTTTCCGTTCGTGCGGTTCGACTCCCTGGGTGCGTCGAACGACCACACGGTTGTGCTCTACCAGGAGCGCTACGACCGCTATTTCACGGTCGAGGTGCTCGGCTTGACGGGCCAGATCCGCTTCCACAAGGGGCTGTACGTCCCCGAGCCGCCCAAGGACGTGGACTTCCAATGACACTCCCGATCAAGCCTATCGTCCGACCGCTGCGCTGCTTGGGTCTCGCCGCACGCCCGCGCTCGGGCTTCACTCTCGCGGAAGTGGCGGTGACGATCGTCATTGTCGGGATCGCGGTCGTGATGATGCTGCAGAGCCTCAACCGCGCGAAGCTCGAGTCGGCGCACACCCGCAACACGAAACTCGCGCGCGAGCTTGGGCTTCTGACCCTTGGGCAAATCGAGTCAGGCCTCTTTCGGGACGATCTCGGGCGCGGCCTCATCGGGAGCTACTCCGACGAGGGTTACCCGATGTTCGGCTACGAGGTGATCTCCGGCGACGAGGTCTTCCTGGAGTCGACCGGCCCCGACGACGGGCGCTTCGACACCTTCGAAGACCGTCGGCTGAAGGCCGATGAGGCCGCCCGCGACGCGGGCACCGACGAAGACGAGGAGATGCGCGAGCCTTACGAACGTGTGCGCGTGAAGGTCACGTGGCAGTTGGCCGTGCAGGACCTTCCGACGGAACTCGTCCTTGAGCGCTGGATTCCCTGGGATCAGGCCTACGGACCCGCGGAAGAAGAAGCGGGCGGGGCGCGATGAAGTTCCGCAGCCCACTGCGGCGTGTCGCGAGCGCGCGCAAAGACGCGGGTTTTTCGCTCGTCGAGATCCTCGTGGTCATGCTGATCATGTCCGGAATCCTCGTGACGATCACGCAACTGCTCAACGGCGCCAGGACGACCCGCGACCAGATCCACAACATTCAGGAGACCCAGTTGGCGGGCCCCGCGATCCTCGACCGCGTCGAGCGCGACCTGCGCGGCCTCTTCACCTACGACCGCAACCCGTTCGAACTCCTGCGAGTTCGCGACCGCGTGAGCGCGGGATTGGACGCGGACAGTCTCGAGTTCGTCACGGCAAACACGGCCTTGATGGTGACCGAGGACATCGCGCGCCATCAATTCCTGCGACCCGACTACGTGGCCGTGGGATACGTACTCCGGGCCAACCCCGCTCTCGACGATTTCCTCGAGATGTACCGCCGCGAGAGTTTTGGAATCGGCGAGTCGGTCGCCGAGGGCGGCCGCTACGGATTCCTCCACGACCGCATTCGCGGTTTCGACATCAAGGTGTTCGAGGACGACGGCCCCGACGCGGATCCGCTGGACGACTGGTGCGACGGCGACCGCGACCAAAAGGGCCTGCCCGCACGCATCGAGATCACGCTGAGCCTCGAGCTCAGTCCCCGCCTCGTCGAGGAGCAGAGCGCGATCGCGCTGACCGAGCGCCGGCTGCTCCAGTATCGGCGGATCATCCGCTTCCCCGAAAACCTGCGCCACGGCACGACCGTGCAGCCCGTCGCTCTGATCCCCGACATCCAAAAGCCGGCCGACGGTCCCATCGGGGGCGACGTCGGGGGCGATCCTGGGCAACCCGGCATTCCCGGAGCGCCGGGTCAACCCGGTGGTCCGCCCGCCTTCGGCCCCGATCCCTTCAACCCTTCGTCCGGCGGCGGCGGCGCGATCCCGCCCAATCCCTTCGGGATCGGCGGCGGCTGACGCGGGAGGTAGGCCGCGAGCTAGCCCGGGTTCTTCATCAGGTTTTCGAGCAGACGAGCCCAAGTCGTCGCCTGGTGGTGCTTTGCGGCCGCGGGATCCACAGTCGACCTTGAACAGGTCAACGAGGGACGCCCGTGGTCGCAAAGTGCCGCCAAAGGGCGAAAGGCGGCCGAAGACCGCCGGTTGGGCCGTCCGATCGCAAAGCTGGTGGACAACTCGGGCTAGGCGGTCAAAGGGCGGCCGAGGACCTTCGCGCCGCCCGTGTACGGCTGCAGCGCCGCGGGCACTCGCACCCGGCCGTCTTCCAACTGGTGGTTTTCGAGCAGCGCGATCAGCATGCGCGCGCTCGCCACGACGGTGTTGTTGAGGGTGTGGCAGAAGTGAACCTTGCCGTCCGCGTCGCGGTAGCGCAGTCCCAGCCGCCGGGCCTGGAAGTCGTGGAAGCGCGACGCGCTGTGGGTTTCGCCGAAACCGCCGCGGGACGGCATCCACGTCTCGATGTCGTACTTTTGGATCTGGCCCTGTCCGAGGTCGCCACCGCACACGTTGACGACGCGGTAGGGCAAATCCAGCGCCGTCAGCACAGCTTCCGCGTGACCAAGAATCGCTTGGTGGTGCTCGATGCTGCGCTCGGCGTCGGCGCTATCGATGACCACCTGCTCGACCTTGAGGAATTGGTGCACGCGGTACAGGCCGCGGGTGTCTTTGCCGTACGTCCCCGCTTCCCGGCGGTAACAGGAGCTCAGCGCGACGTAGCGCAGCGGCAGACGCCCATAGTCGAGGATAGATCCGCCGTGGAGCGACGTCAGGGGGACCTCGGCGGTTCCCACCAGGCACAGGTCGTCACGCTCATCACAGCGGTACGCCTGGTCCTCACCGCCGGGGAAGTACCCGGTGCCCACCATCGCAGCGGTGCGCACGAGGGTCGGCACACTGACCGGCGTGAAGCCCTTGGCGACCATGTGGTCGAAGCCAAACCGCAGCACAGCGTGCTCCAACAGGGAGAGCTCGCCGATCAGGAAGTAGTTGCGACTGCCGGAAACCCGGCCGGCCGCTTCGATGTCGATCCAGCCCTGCGCTTCCGCGAGAGCTACATGGTCGCGCGGAGTGAATCCAAAGGCGGGCGGGGTGCCGACCCTGCGCACCTCGACGTTCTGACTGTCGTCAGCCCCCTCGGGGACGCCGTCGGCGGGCGGATTAGGCACGCGCAGGAGCATCCCCTCTAGTTCCTTCTCGCGCGGGCCCTGGTTCTCCTCGAGCGCCTTCAACTCGGCCTTTTGCGTCCGCTGGGCCTCTAGCAAGTCCCCGCGCTCTGCGGCGGTCGCTTCGGCGATGCGCTTGCCAGCAACCTTCTGTCGCGCGCGCAGGTCGTCCATGCGCTGGCTGATCTCGCGAACGCTCGCATCGAGCGCGAGGATGCGGTCCACGTCGCATGCAATGCGCTTCTTGGCCGCTCCGCGCCGGAAAAGGTCCGGGTCCTGTCGCAGCAGTTTCAGGTCGATCACCGAGCGAACCTCATTTCCACGAGCTCTCCAACTTCCCGAACAGGGGGTGCTTCTTCTCGCTCACCTGAACTTCGACCTCGACGGTGCCAAAATCGTGCTTGAGCTCGAGATCCATCGGGTACCACGCCACGGCGAGGCCCTTCTCGTTGACCGTGCTTTGGTCGAGCACGATCGGCATCTTCTGGGGGCGCTCCCCCTTCTTGGCGCCGACCTTGCGCAGGCTGACCTCGGGCCGCAGCGGATAACCCCAGAGGCGGTGGTAACGCTCACCGGCTTGACCGGTAACCGTCATGGTGTTGGCCACCAACCGGACGTTCTTGTCGGTGACGTTCGCGCGGAAGTCGATGTCGAAGGGCGCGCCGACGGCAAACACCGTGGTTTTGCCCTCTTCCACGGCAAACCCGGCTTTACCCTCGACGCCGAGGATCAGGGCCTTGGTCACCTGCAGGCGCCGTCCCTCGCGCACGACACCCTGCACGAGGCGGTACTGGCCGATGGGCAGGTCGACGCCGCCTTTGCCCGCCGCAAGGTCGAAGTAGCAGTTCTCCAGCGGGCCCGTCCCGCGGACCACCACCGAAAACGGCGACAGACCCTTCGCCTCAAGCTTGACCTTCCCGGTGCGCAGGGTGGCGGGTTGCCAGGCGAGCTCCAAACCACCGTCGATGGATTCGAGCCGGACCCACTGCTTGCCGATCTGGATGAGTTCGCTGAAGGGTACGAGGCGCTTCGCCGAGCCGATCGCGACGCCGTCCACATCCGCCTGGAACTCCCCTTCCTTGATGCCCGGATAGCCCCAGGTGAGCGCGCCCGGACCATACACACCGTCCATGTTGTCGTCGAACACACGCACCTGTGTGCCCACGACCTCGTAGCGCATCGCCGCAGCAGGAGCGACCGGCAGCGTCATCTGGTCCGGGCTCGGTTCATAGTTCACCTCGAAGCCCTGGTAAAACTCCTTCTCCGTCGGCACGGTCGCGAGGAACGCCCACGGGCGCGGTTTATCCGCGGGCCCGACGGTCGTGCGCACGAGTTCGATATTGCCGGTGAGCGGCAGCGGGGTCGATTCGCCATCGACGCCCTTCACTTCGGCGCTCGACGCACCGGTGCGCAACAGCGTGGGTGAGTTGGACATGCCGCCAAACTGCACCGACGTGTCGACGCGGCCCAGGAAGAGAGTCGGCCACGCCATGTACACGGCGTCGTGGCCGTATCCCAGGCGCTCGAAAGCATCGATCTCAGGAATGGCTTCGAACGTCCCCGCGACACGTGTCGCCGGGCCGACACCCACGCCTGCGATGGGCGAGGCCGTGTCCACCGAGTCCGCGCCCGGGGGCACCACGAGCGGTTCCAGTCGCGCCACGTCGATGGTCAGATTCTGGAAGACGCGGTCGCGCAGGTCGAGCTTCTTGCGCGCCTCGAGCGACGCCTTCAACAGCGCGTACGCCCGCGGTGCATCCGCAGCCTCGTGCACGACGGTCGAATCGACGAGGTATCCCGCATTGTGGTAAGCGCCCGAGGAGTAGTACAGGTCCTTCATCTCCTCGAAGGCCTGTGCAAGTCCCTCGAATTCGGCCGACAGGGCCGCCGCGCGCCCTGTGCGTTCGGGGCTGTGCTCTTCGGCGAGCAACTTGTGAAAGGGTGCGGACTTTAGGTTGAACCGATCGCGCAGTTCGCGCCGCGTCCGGCGGACCTCCGGCGTCAGGCGCGCGAAATAAGCCTCGAGGTTGTCGAAGAAGTCCGAGTCGAACGCCGCGCGCCAACCCGTACGCAGGATCGTCATGTCCTTCGAGACGGCCTCGCTGGGTGCCTCGCTCGATGCTTCGATCACCCAGATGATCCAGATGATCGTGTTTTTGGGGTTATTGCGCAGCAAGGTCGCCACACCCTGTTGGTCGCCGATCGCCACAGCGCGCCGGACCCGATCCTTCAGGTCGATTTCGTTGAGCGGGTCGTCTTGGACGGCGACGGAGGACCGCGGGGCGCTGGGATGGGATACTGCGGCGTTGCGGGGGGCGAAGGAAAGACACAGGGCGAGGCCCGCGGCAGCGACGAGGGCGGGGCGCGATTGAATTCGGCTCTTCATGGCGGATAGCGGGCGGAGCGACCGCCCGTAAGAGGCTAGCAGGCTTCCCACGCCTCCCGATGGCCGGGCCCCCATTCGCGTCCCGGGCGCCCCCTTCGGACCCCGCCGCAGGGCGGTCAGGGCCGCTTGGACATGCGCTTTAGGAACTCTCGATCCGCGGAGTCGAGGGCATCGATGCCCTCGCGGTGGATCCGGGCGAGCAGGGCGTCGAGCCGCCGTTCGTCGTCGACCTGACGCGCGCTCTCACGGCGCCGTTTGCGGCGCTCCAACGCTTCCACCGGGTCGATCCAGACCCAGTGGCGCCGGACGGCCACGAAGCCGAGCACGGCGCCCGCAAGGTGCGCGCCGTGGGCCGTGCCACTTGAGCGACCGATGATTTCCTGGAACAGACCAAAGGCGTCGATCGCCACGAGCCCGATGGCCAGCCACTTCAGCGGAACTGGGATGAACAGCAGGATGACGGGAGTGTTCGGCTGCATCGTCGCCAGTGCGACGAGAACCGCGAGGATCGCGCCGGACGCGCCGATCACCGTCCCCGTGCCGAGCGTGAGCCCGAGGAGCAAACTCGCAAGGCCCGCGGCGAGCAAGCCTCCGATGTACAGCGCAAGGAACCTGCGCCCTCCTAGCAGACTCTCAAGGAGCGTGCCGAAGAAGTAGAGCTGCAGCATGTTCCAAAGGATGTGCCCGAAGCCGTGCACGTCGTGCAGCCAGCCGTAGGTGAACAGTTGCCACATGGGCAGGTACACCGGCCCTTCGAACCAAGTGCCCGCGGAGACCCCAAGCCAACCGATCGCCGACCCGGCCGCCGTCGGCGACGCGGTGAACGTGAAGTAGAGGGCGAGAAACACACCCAAGTTCACGATCAGGAGGAGCTTCACCACCGGGGTGAGCGCGGGCAGCGCGAGGCCGCCGCCTTGGAAACCATCGGTCCGCAGCGCCATCGTCAGAACTCCGGCTCAAATCGCGCGCGGCGGTTTGCGGCGAGCAGGGTGTTGGACAGGAGCATGGCGATGGTCATCGGCCCCACACCACCGGGAACCGGAGTGATGCAGCCCGCATGGGGCGCCACTTCGGCGAACGCGACATCGCCGACGAGGGTGCCATCGGCGCGGCGATTGACCCCCACGTCGATCACCGCGGCCCCGGGCCGGACCCAGTCGCCGCGCACCATTTCCGCGCGCCCCACCGCGGCAACCACCACGTCGGCGCCACGGCACAGGGCGCCGAGGTCACGCGAGCGGCTGTGGGCGATTGTGACGGTGGCGTGGCGCGCAAGCAGCAGCGCAGCGAGCGGTTTGCCTACCAGCAGCGAACGCCCAATCACCACCGCGTGCGCCCCTTCCAGATCCACACCCGCGCGCTCAAGCAACACCATGCAGCCCGCGGGTGTGCACGACACAAGCCCCGGCTCGCCCATCCACAGGGCGGCGACGTTGGCGGGGTGCAGCCCGTCGACGTCCTTCGACGGGTCGATCGCGCGGACCACCGCGGCGGAATCCAGTCGGCCCGGCAGTGGCAACTGGACGAGAATGCCGTCGACGTCGGGGTCGCGATTGAGCTCTTCAACCTGCGCGAGCAGCGCCTTTTGGTCGGTCTGCGCGGGGCGGTGCAGCGTGCGCACCGCAAAACCAGCTCCAAGCGCGGCGCGGTCCTTGTTGCGCACGTAAACGTGGCTCGCGGGATCGTCTCCCACCAGCACGACCGCGAGCCCGGGCTTGCGCCCCGCACGTGACTCGAAATCCGCCGCGCCGCGGCGCACATCGTCGCGCACCGAAGCTGCGATCGCCTTGCCGTCGATCACGACCGCGCCCACGAACGTCCCTCCCCGCGAGCGGCCAACACTTCCCCGAACTCGAGCGTCACCACTTGCGACCGAGGACGAAGCCACCCAGTTCGAAGAGGCCACTGCGCAGCGCGGAGGGCGGCAGTTTGGCGAGCCGCCCGCGGGCGCTTGCCACCAGCTCCGCCGCGCGCGCGTGGGTGTATTCGATGCCCGGCGAAAGGTCGCATTCCTCGCGCAACAGCCGTGCCCGACCGCTCAGCCCGGGTGCCATGAAGATGTCGCGGATGCGCGCGCGTGTCGCGGCGTCAGCCCGCGCGAAGGTGTGCAGCACCGGCAGCGTGACTTTGCCGTCCTCGACGTCGGTGCCGACCGTTTTGCCCACCTCCGCTTCGTCGCCCGTGATGTCGAGGCAGTCGTCGATCAGTTGGAACGCAAGCCCGAGTTCCCAGCCGAACTCGCGCATCGCGCGCCCGAGTTCGACGTCCGCGGGCTCGTCCTGCCCCATCCGGTAGCTCGCCCCGAGCTCGCACGCGGCGGCATAGAGACTTGCGGTTTTGGCGCCCGCAATGCCTTCGAGCTGCTCCTGGCGCATCTCGAAGTCGTAGCGGCGTGTGCTCTGCTCGATCTCCCCCACACACAACCTGCGCGTGGTGTCGGCGAGGACGCGGCTCGCAAGGCGCGAACTGAGGTCGGTCGAAAGTGAAAAGGCGCGCGCGTAGACAAAATCGCCGAGCAGCACCGCGATCTGGTTGTCCCAGCGTTGATTGACCGACGCCACACGGCGCCGCACGACGGCTGCATCGAGGATGTCGTCGTGGACGAGCGTCGCGAGGTGGATCATCTCGACGACCGCGGCGACGGCGGCGTGCTCGTGGGAGAGATTGCCGCTCGCGCGGCCGATCAGGAGCACCAGCGCACCGCGCAGTTGTTTGCCGCGGAACCGGCCCACGTGCGCCGTCAGGTCCCCGACGGCGGGAGAACGGTCTTCGAGCTGGACGGCGATCATGTCGCGCATGCGCTCGAGGTCCCCCTGGATCGGCTCCAGCAGGTCCGCCAACTCGGGAATTCCAGCGCTCATGGGGCGACGGATACGGATCGTGCCCGTTCGAGGGCGCGCGCCAGGTCGGCGGGTCGGTTGAGGTTGTCGCACAGTCGCGCCGCCCGGGCGATGTCGTCCGCGAGGCGCCCAACGGGGATCCGCGCGAGGACGAGCGGCGTGCCGTCGGTTGCCAAGGCACTGAAGTAGGAGTCCATCCTCCGTTCGCCCCGCTCGAGACTCGCGCGGATCGCCGGCGCACAGCGCACGGAATACACGCCCAGGAGCGGATGGTCAAACCGGTCGTCGCAGGCGAACGCGATGTCAGCGCCGCGGGAAAGTTCCACGAGGCGGCCGATCGTGCGCGCGCAGACGTTGGGCATGTCGCAGGCAAGCACGCACAGGCGCTGTGCACCGCGGGCCTGTGCTGCGACAAGCGCGGCTTCGAGTCCCGCGAGCGGTCCCGCGTCCAGCCCCCAACGGGGGTCGTCGTGCACTTCAACCGCGCCCAATCCAGCCGCGATCGATGCGTAGCGGGGCGCAGCGCCGCTAGCGACGAACAGGCCCGCATCGACGTGGTTCCCGTGGTCCGACAGCGCCTCGAGGGCGCGCGCGAGCAGCGTACGGCCGCCCTCGACGAGGAGGGCCTTGTCCGTCCCCATGCGACGGCTCCGCCCGCCGGCGAGCACGGCGCCAGCGAGTCCCGAACCCGTCGATTCTGCGGGGGTGTCCTTCGCGTTCACCCGCGATCCTCGCGGGTCGCTCCGGGATGCACCGGCCGCGCGGGCGCGCCGGGGCGCTCCGCGACGCCGTCAACACGGCGCGGCGACGGGTCACCCTTGCTGTCCACTCCGTCGTCCAGGTCCCCGCCGTCCTCGCTGTCCTTCAGACCGCGTTTAAACTGGGAGATGCTGCTGCCCATGGCGCGGGCGAGATCAGGCAACTTGCGCGCACCAAACAACAGCAACACGATCAACGCGATGATCCACAGTTGGGTGGGCCCGGGCATTGCGAGGAACGTCATGGTTCGAGGGCGGACGGGCCGCCGGGGTGGACGGGGGGCCGGGGGGCCGGCGGGGCGCGCCGCGGCGATCCATCCTAGCCCATGGGGGCCTGGTCCCAAGCCTGCGGATGGCTAACGCGCAGCGAGCGACACCCAGGGGGTCCCATGGGGCGCCGTTGGCCTCGCGGGGAGCGCGCCCCCGAAAACAGGACACCCCGCGCAGACCGTGGACGCGGGCCACACGCCAGCCGCGCGCGGTGCCGCTCCAGCGCCGCAAGGCGATGGGCCAAACATCATCTGGCAGCTACTTCGCGTCGGCCTGCCCGTGTTTTTCTCTCAAGCTGTCAGCAAGCGGGGATCAATCGGAGCCTTGGCCGATTGTTGCCCGCGAACGAGCTCCAGCGCCGCAAGGCGATGGGCCAAACATCATCTGGCAGCTACTTCGCGTCGGCCTGCCCGTGTTTTTCTCTCAAGCTGTCAGCAAGCCCGCGTCTTCGAGGCGTTTTTCCATCGTTGCGCCGAGCTGCGCCGGGCTGGGGGTCATCCACACACCCGCACGTGTGAGCGCCGCCACCTTCTCCGCGGCGGTGCCCTTGCCACCGGAGATGATCGCACCCGCGTGGCCCATGCGCCGGCCAGGGGGCGCGGTTTCTCCCGCGATGAAACCGACCATCGGCTTCTTCACGTGCGCAGCGATGTAATCCGCGGCCTCTTCCTCGGCGCTGCCGCCGATCTCGCCGATCATGACGATCGCATCGGTGCCCGGGTCCTTGTTGAACGCCTCGAGGCAATCGATGAAGTTCGTGCCGTTGATCGGGTCGCCGCCGATCCCAATACACGTGGACTGGCCGATGCCGCGGCTCGTGAGCTGCCACACAGCTTCGTACGTCAGCGTGCCGGAGCGCGACACCACACCGACGCGACCCGCTTTGTGGATGTAACCGGGCATGATCCCAATCTTGCATTGGTCGGGCGTGATGATGCCCGGGCAGTTCGGCCCGATCAGACGCGCGCGCTTGCCGGCCATGAACTCGCGTACACGCACCATGTCGAGCACCGGAATGCCCTCGGTGATCGTGACGACGAGTTGGATGCCCGCCTCGACCGCCTCGATGATCGCCGCGGCGGCAAACGGCGGCGGCACGTAGACCGCGCTCGCCGTCGCACCGGTCGCCCTCACAGCGTCGGCGACGGTATCGAACACCGGCAGGCCGAGATGCGTGGTGCCGCCCTTCTTCGGGGTCACGCCACCCACCATCTTCGTCCCGTAGGCGATGGCCTGTTCGGAGTGGAAAGTGCCCGTCTTGCCGGTGAAGCCCTGACAGATGACCTTCGTGTTTTTGTCGACCCAGACGCTCATGGTGTTCCCGTTGATTCAGCGCTTGCGCGCGTTGATTCGGCGCGACGCCGCGGTGGTTCAGCGCTTCAGCGCGGCGACGATCTTCTTGGCGGCTTCGTCCAGGTTGGACGCGGTGATGATCGGCAATCCCGATTGTTCGAGCATCGACTTGCCCTTTTCGACGTTGGTCCCTTCAAGGCGCACGACGAGGGGCACCTTGAGCGCGATTTCCTTGACCGCGCCGATGACACCGTCGGCGATCACGTCGCACTTCATGATGCCGCCGAAGATGTTGACGAGCACCCCTTTCACCTGCGCGTCCGAAAGCAGGATCTTGAAGGCTTCCTTGACCTTCTCCTTTGTCGCGCCACCACCCACGTCGAGGAAGTTCGCGGGTTCACCGCCGGCGAGCTTGATGACGTCCATCGTTGCCATCGCAAGCCCCGCGCCATTCACCATGCAGCCAATGTTGCCGTCGAGGGCGATGTAGGAGAGGTCGAACTTGCTCGCTTCGACTTCCTTCGGATCTTCTTCGTGGAGGTCGCGCAGCGCGACGACGTCCGCGTGGCGCCACAGGGCGTTCGAATCGAAGTTGATCTTTGCGTCGAGCGCGATCAGGGCCCCGTCCTTCGTTTCGACGAGCGGGTTGATCTCCATCAGCGAGCAGTCGAGCTCAGTGAACGCGCGCGCGAGCTTTTGCATGAACTCGACGCCCTTTTGCACCAGCGCTGCGGGCAAGCCCATGCCCTTGGCAAGCCGCTCCGCATCCGCGGCCGCAAGGTCACCTTTGGACCCGAACGGCGCTTTGAGGATTTTCTCGGGGGTCTTGGCGGCCACCTCTTCGATGTCCATGCCCCCTTCGCTCGACGCCATCATCACCGGCCCGCCCGCGGCGCGGTCGACGACGATGCCGAGGTAGTACTCCTTCGCGATCGCGGAGCCCTTCTCGACCCACAGACGGCGGACTTTTTGCCCGCCGGGGCCGGTTTGGTGCGTGACCAGCGTCTTGCCGATCAGTTCGCGTGCGACGGCCTCGGCCTCGGACGCGCTCTTGACGAGCTTGACACCCCCCGCCTTGCCGCGGCCACCGGCGTGGATCTGGGCTTTCACGACGGCAACGGGGCTGCCCAGAGCGCTGAACGCCGCGGCCGCCTCTTCGGGTCGGGTGCACTCGCGGCCCTCGGGCACGGGCACGCCATAGCGGGCGAGCAAACCCTTGGCCTGGAATTCGTGGATGTTCATCGCGAAAGGATGGCGGCAGTAAAACGGCGTTGCGGGCGCGCGCGGGGCCACACGAGCGCGCGCGGCGCCGCGGTGCCCCGGCTGTCGGGGGGCGCGAAGGGCGAGAAGTGTAGCGGCGGAGCGTGCGCGCGGCCATATGGGTGGCAGCGCCCCTTTCGCCGCTCGCTCCGCCGCGTCACCATGGATCCATGCGACGTCCGGCCGCCCCCAGCCCAGCTCCCACGACCCCGGACCAAGGCACTCCGCGAGCCCCCGCGGATATGCCCCGTGCCTCCCCGCTTGCCCCCACCGCCGCCGACGGGGGTGTCGGAATCCTGGTCGACCGCGAACTCAAAGCGCTTCTCGGCTCGGCGATCCGCGTCCGCCCGGGGGCACCCGCCATCCACGCGCGCCAAGTCCAGCCCGCGAGTTTCGACCTGCGGCTTGGGGACGACATCGCCAGCCTGCGCTGTGGCTTTCTGCCGGAGCGCGTCACGGTGGAGCAGCGCTTGAGCGAGCTCGCCCTGACCCGCGGCGAGCTTGCGCCGTTGGGCGCTGTGCTGAAGCGCGGGCAGATTTACCTCGTGCGGCTCGAGGAGGAGCTCGAACTGCCGCCCGGTGTCGTCGCGCGTTTTAATCCGCGCTCGACAAGCGGCCGCTGCGACCTCTTTTGTCGGGTGCTCGTTCCGGGACATCCGCGCTTCGACGAAACACCGCCTGGGTACCGCGGCCCGCTGTGGCTCGAGATCGTGCCCCTTTCGTTCCCCGTGCGCCTCGGCCGCGGCGATCGCCTTGTCCAACTGCGATTGCAGGTCGGGGAACCGGCGCTGTCGCGGGAAGAGCTGCGCGAGGTGTACGCGCGGACGCCCCTGTGTTTTGAAGGCGATCGGCCGCTCGCATTGGACGAAATGCGCTTCGACGAGCAAGGTGCGCTCGAACTGCGTGTTGGCCTCGAGGGGCGGCGCCCCGCGGGGTGGCGCGCTGCCCTGCACACGAAGGTCCTCGAGTTCTCCGGCGAGGGTGTCCACGACACCTTCGATTTTTGGGAGTCCATGCACGCGACCCAGGGTGCGTGCGTGCTGGACCCGGGGCGCTTCTACATTTTCGCGAGTCGCGAGCGGTTGCGCGTGCCGCCGCACCTCGCGGCCGAGATGCTGCCGGTCGACGTGGGTTTTGGCGAGCTGCGCAACAACTACGCGGGTTTCTTCGACAACGGCTTCGGATGGCGCGAAGAGAACGGCGTCCCCACCGGCAACGGCACTCCCGCCGTGCTGGAAGTGCGCGCGCACGACGTGCCCTTTCTCGTCGAAGACGGGCAGGTGTTTTTCCGCCTGCGCTTTTACCGCACGCGCGGACGCCCCGATCGCCTGTACGGCGAGGGCCGCCCCGGCGCCTCCTACCAAAGCCAGGACCTGACCTTGGCACGCCCCTTCATCCCGCGGCCCTGACCAGACGACGCGGAATTCTGCGGTTCACCTGTGATGCGAATCCTTCGCGGGCATCAAACGCGTGGCCACGATAGGGTCATGGCCGCGCTGACGCGTCGGGTTCGTTAGCCCCGGGCCCGGGCCGGGATCAGAAGTTGCCGTGGCGCGCGCGCTGGCGGGCGTTCGTCTTGCGACCGCCCTTCGTCTTCTGGCGTGTGCGGTAGCCGGTCTGCTTGGCGTGCTTCTTTTTCGAACTGCGGATGTTGGTCTTCATGGCTCGGCTTTCGCGGAAGGGCGAGGAGTCTAGCGCCGAACCGCGTCCTCCGCCAGCGCAGACCAGGGCGGAACCGCAGCCGGCCAGGAACGCCGGCCTTCGGGCCCGCCCTGGAGCGAGCCCGGCGCTCCGTCGAGTTCGCAGGTCGGCCCAAGGCGGGCCTGGAGGCCCGCGCTCGCGGCCGGTCAGCCCTTGCGGGGCCCCACCATCGTCGAGGGGTCGACGGCGCCGTCGAACGCCGCGCCGGTCATCAGCCCGAGAGCGACCACGGCCTCGCGCAGCGTCGTTTTGTCCTGGTACGCTTTTTTGGCGACCTTCGCGGCGTTGTCGTAGCCGATGTGGCGGTTCAGAGCCGTCACGAGCATCAGCGACTGACGCATCAGCGACTCGACGCGCTCCGCATCCAGTTCAAGCCCCGCGATGCAGTTCTCGCGGAACGAATCGCACGCGTCGGCGAGCAGCGCGATCGATTCGAGCACGTTGTGCACGATCACCGGCTTGTAGACGTTGAGCTCGAAGTTGCCCTGGCTGCCCGCGAACGCGACGGCGGCGTCGTTGCCAAACACCTGCACACACACCATCGTCAACGCCTCGCACTGGGTCGGGTTGACCTTGCCGGGCATGATCGAGCTACCGGGCTCGTTCTCGGGCAGCTTCAGCTCGCCGAGCCCGCAGCGCGGCCCGGACCCGAGCCAGCGGATGTCGTTGGCGATCTTCATCAGCGCCATCGCGCACTGGCGCAAGGCCCCCGACAGGCCGACGAGCCCGTCGTGGCTCGCGAGCGCCGCAAACTTGTTGGGCGCGCTTTTGAACGGCAACCCCGTCAGTTCCGCGATGCGCTTCGCGGCCAGCTGCGCGTAGTTGGGATGGGTGTTGAGGCCCGTGCCGACCGCGGTGCCGCCGAGGGCGAGTTCGCACACCGGCTCGACACCACGCTGGATCGCGCGCTGCGCATCGTTGAGCTGCGTGACGTACCCCGAAAACTCCTGCCCGACGGTCAAGGGCGTGGCGTCCTGGAGGTGCGTGCGGCCGATCTTGACGACGTCCCGCCACGCGGTCGCTTTGGCTTCGAACTCCGTCGCCAACTGCGCGAGCGCGGGCAGGAGGCGCTCGTGAACACACTCGGCGGCGGCGACGTGCATCGCCGTCGGAAACACGTCGTTGGAGCTTTGCGAGCAGTTGACGTGGTCATTGGGGTGGATCGGCTTCTTGGAGCCCAGTTCGCCGCCGAGCACCGCGATCGCGCGGTTCGAGATGACCTCGTTGGCGTTCATGTTTGTCTGCGTGCCGGACCCGGTTTGCCAGACAACCAGGGGAAAATGTTCGTCCCAGCGGCCATCGACGACCTCCTGGGCCGCCGACAGGAGCGCTTCCTGCTGGTTCGCGTCCAGCATGCCGAGTTCGCCGAGCTCGATGTTCGCCTTCGCGGCGCATAGCTTGACGATGCCGAGGGCGCGGATGAACTCGCGCCCAAAACGCTGGCTGCCGATCTTGAAGTTTTGCCGCGAGCGCTCGGTTTGCGCGCCCCACAGGCGGTCGCCCGGGACTTCGATCGGGCCAAAGGAATCGGACTCGGTGCGGTGGGTCATCGTCGCTTGGGTCATGCGGTCACCAAAGGCCGCGATCGCGCAGCGCGTCGATGTCGCGCTGCACTTCGCCGGCGGTCTTGTTCAAGCCGATGCGTGCCTCGGTGTCGAGGGGCAGCTCGACGATGCGCTCCACACCGTGGCGGCCGAGGATGCAGGGCACGCCAATCGGCAGTCCTTCGATCCCGTATTCACCGTTGAGCTCGACGGTGCACGCGATCAGACGGCGCTGGTCCAATAGGATCGAGGCCGCCATCATCACGGCACCGGCGGCGGGCGCAAAAAACGCGCTGCCGGTTTCCAGCAGTTTGACGATCTGTGCGCCGCCGTGGCGGGTGCGCTCGACGGCGGATTCGATCTTGTCCGCGCCGAGCAGTTGTTTGATCGGCACACCGGCCACCGTCGTGGATCCACACAGGGGCACCATCGAGTCCCCATGGGCGCCAAGGACCATCGCATCCACGTCCTGGATGCTCGCGTTGAGTTCGCGCGCGACAAATCCGCACAAGCGCGCCGCGTCGAGCGCTCCCGCCATGCCGATCACGCGTTGGGTCGAAAAACCGAGGCGCCGCCGCATCAGCCCGAGCATCGAATCGAGCGGATTGGTCACCACGATCACGATCGCGTCGGGCGAGTTGGTCCGCAGCCAGGTTGCGACCTCGGCGACGATGCGGCCGTTGACTTCGAGCAGGTCCGAACGGCTCATGCCCGGCTTGCGCGGGCGCCCCGCCGTGACGATCACGAGGTCGGAGTCGGCGGCGAGCGCGGGATCCTTGCCGCCCGTGATGCGCGCGCCGAATCCCTCGATGGCACCGGCCTGGGTGAGGTCCAGCGCCAGGCCCTCCGCGCGCCCGCCGAGCACGTCGAGCAGCACGATCTGCGACGCCAGATCCTGCTGGGCGGCGAGGTGGGCCGCGGTCATGCCGACGTACCCGGCTCCGACGATGGTCAGCTTGCGCGGAACGGTGCTCATGGTCGCGCCCGGGCCCCGGATCGGGGCGCGCCGCGGGGGTTCGCGGCTGTTGGGGGGGCGCAGGAGGTTAGCGTCGCCGCCCGGGGTCCTCAAGCGGCGCGGCGCCCGTGCAGACGGCTGCCGGACCCCGGGGCCCTAAAATCAGCCTCCCGTCCGCGCGAGGCCGCCGTTGCGCCGCCACCACTCGCGCCATTCCCCCACCTGGCGGCCGCGCTCGGCGGTCGAGCCTGCCGGGTCAAACGGGATGTTGCGCCCGGTCAGGTTCCGCAGGGCGATGAGCGCGGCCTCCCGCACGCTCACTTCCCCGTCTTCGAGCGCGTCGATCAGCGGCGGCACCGCGCTTGCGCTGTGCAGTTCGCCGAGCACCCGCGCGGCCGCCATGCGCACGAACAGGTCCTCGTCCGCGAGCAGCGCGATCAGCGGTTCGGCCGCAGCCGGATCGCCGGTCGCACCCAGCGCCTCGATCGCCGACCAGCGCACGAGCGGGTCCTCGCTCGCGAGCCCCGCAAGGTGCTCGGTGAACGCCGCGGCCACGGGCGCGGGCGCAACGTCAGCCGCGTCGCCTTGACCTTCGCCTTTCTCGAGCGAGTCCAGCAGGGAGCGCGCCATGATCCCAAGATCCGCCTGCACCTGGGCGAGCTTGCCCTCGAGGCGCTCCATGCGCTCCGGCGTGTCGTCGCCCGTGCTTTGTTCGTCCCGCTGCGCAACTTCGCCACCGACGCGGGCGAGTTCGCTCGCAACCTGCGCAAGCGACGCTTCGAGCGCTGCGAGCGACCCATTCAACCCCGCCAGCGCCGCAGCGCGCTCCGCATCCCGCGCGCGCAGTTCGTCCAGCGCCGCACGCGCCGATTGCTCTTGCACCGCCACATGGGCCGCACTCTCCGAGCGCCCGCGCTCGATCGCCTGCGCAAGCAGCCCCCGTTGGGACGCTTCGCGCCCCACCGCGCGGTCGACCTCGAGCCGCGCGAGGTACGCCACCGCTCCTACGCCGATCAGCGCCACCGCAGCCAACACGGCGGCGACACCGCCTTCGCCCCGCGACACAGCGAGGGCGCCCGTCGCGCTCGATCCCGCAGCGGTGGTTGACACCCCCACTCCCCCCGGCAGCACCGCCCCACCCGGCAGCACCGACTCGGCAGGCCGGCTCGAACTCATCGCGAGGTCACAGGGCGCGCAGACCACACGTCCGTTGCGCTCGAACGCACGCCCGAGTGCGAGGTCCGCGGCGGGTACCGACTCGTTGCAGATGTCGCAGAAGCGGATTTCCATGGGGCGCGACGGGCCTGGGCCCAACGGGTCGGCGGCAGTTGGCCGCGGGGAGGGGAGCGGCGCGCTCGGAACTCGAAGCATTCGCCGAGCGCGAATCGTTGCTCGACGAAGTTAGCGCACGGCGCCCCTGTCGCCCGCCTGCGCGGGGCGCCATCCCCATTTAGCCGCCGGACCCGGCGGGGATACACGGGGGCGCGGACCGCAAGGTCCGTCGGAGCACGACAGCGCATCCCACGACCCTCCCCGGGCCATGCAGGCCCCCCCAGCGCGGGACGGACTTCGTTACCCTGGCCCCGTGACGCTCGATTCGCTGCCCCTGGACGCCCCGCTGCGGGCGCGTTTTGAGCGCTTGGGTCAGGAGTTCTTGGCGCGCTTTCTCGGACACGCCCTTGAGCGCCAGCCCGACAACATGGACGCCCTGTTCGAGCGCGCCCAGGTCCTGACGGAACTCGGGCGCCATGCCGAAGCCCTTGCGCTCGACCGCCGACTCGTGCGGTTGATGCCCGAGGAGCCGACGAACCACTACAACCTCGCGTGCTCCCTCGCGCTGGTGGGCGAACGGGAAGCGGCGCTCGCGGCGCTCGAGCGCGCCGCGAAGCTCGGGTACTTGGACTCGGCGCACCTTGCGTCGGACGAGCACCTCGCGAGCCTGCGCGACGAACCGCGCTTTCGCGCGCTGGTGAAATCACTCCAACGGGATTGATCCCCCGCGCAGCGCGCCGAAGGACGCCGAAACTCGCCGTTCAGCCTAGGGACGCGGGCTGCGCCGAGTTGCGGATCGGGTCGCCCGTGCGCGCGAGCCACCAGCGCTTCCAACGCTCGAGCGACTTCTCGCGCGACCCGTCGTCCCCGCGCGGGTCGAAGCCGTGGCTTTCGCCCGAGGCCTCTTGCAGCGCTTGGATGGCGAGCGCGCGGGTGTACACGCGGGAGTCGCCCAGGCCTTCGATCAGCACCGGAACCTCGCTCCAATCGCCGAGGCGGAGCAGCGTACGCGCGCGCTCAAGGCGCAAGTCACGGCCGCGCGCGCCCGACTGGCTGTCGGCGGTGCGGATGTGCTCGACGAGGCGCCGGTCGCCGGTCGCGCCGAGTGCGGAGAGCGCTGCAGCCGCGACGTCGTCGCGCGGATCGGCGGACAGCTCGAGCAGCGTTTCGTAAGCGGGCTCGCCGATGGACGCGAACCAGCGGATCTGTTCAATGCGCTCGATGCCCCGTGTCCAGGGCAGGCGCGCGGCTTCATCGACCATCTGCTGCTCGAGCAGCGGCGACGGTGTAAGCCAGTTGGCGGCGCTGGGTTTGCCTTCGCGAGCGTCGCGGGTCGAACCGCACCCGGTGACGAGGGCAAGGGTGAAGAGGGCGAGGGCGAGGCGGGTGGAACGTTGCATGGCGGGTCTCCTCCGGGTCGATCGAACGGGGGGTCCACCCCCGCGCAGCTTCATCGGAGCGCGCCCGGCCGCCCCTTGATCGCCGACCCGCGGGGCTCCCGCACCTGCGACAGGGCCCCGCTCGCGCCCATCAGCAGGCCGACGCCGAGCAACCAGGGCGCCAAGGGGTGCGGGCCCCGGGGGCGCTCGGCGGGCGGCGCAGCCGTCGGCAGGTCCCCAGGGCCGACCCGCGCGCGGGCCCCGAACGGGTGCACCTCGGCGGCGAGCGGCGCCAAGAGGCCCAGGTACGGCGCAGGCCCGGACCCCTGGCCCAGGGCGTCGGTGGGCACGTCCAGGCGCACCGCGCGGCCGGGGGGCACGTCGATCGCGGGCCAGTCGGCCTCGCGGCGCTCGAGCGCGAAGGGGCTCGGGCCGGGTCGCAGCACCACGCGGGCGAGCTCGCGGCCGGAATCCGGGTCGCGCAGCGCGGCGTCGATCACAGGGGCGGCGCCGGTCGGGACACCCCGCAGGACGATTCGCGGCCGCCCCTCGGCGTCGCCTTCGAGCTGCGCGGAAAGCTGCGTGCGGGGACGTTCCGCGAGGAAACCCAAAAGGCGCGCAAAAACAGCGGGCGCGAAGGCCGCGGGTGGAGCAAAGCCCTCGAACGGCCCGCCGGCGAAGGTCGCGACGCGGCCAGCTCCGCGCCGCGCAATAGCACCAAACGGCGCGGGAGGTGCTGCGTCGTCCGGCGCGCCGCCATTCAGCCGCGGCTGGCCCACGAGAAACACCTCGGCACCCGATGTGGTGCGCGCGAGGACGTGGCGCTGGAGCGGACCGGGTGGTGGCCCGTCCCCACGCACGCGCGCGGCGAGCGGCCCACCGGCCACCCACTCGAGCGCCACACCCCGGCCGTCAAAACGCTCCGCCACCACTTCCTCGCGCACGGATGTGGGTAGACGTGCGAGTTCCTCGTCCGCGAACTCGAGCACACGTCCGGGGGCGAGCCGCTCGAGGGGCCCGATCAGGCGGTCCGGTCCGAGGGCGATAGCGATGAGCTCCACGTCGAGCCCCTGGAGTGTCTTCACGACCTCCGCCGCGCGTTCCGACGCACGCGGTGGGTCGCCCTCTTCGCGTCCGTCGGTCATCAGGAACGCGAGCGCGGGCCGTGCAACGGACTGACGCTCCGCCGCGAACTGCTCGACGGCGGCGAGCAGCGCAGTGGGGCCGCTGGGTGGGCGCGCGCCGAGCAACCGTCGCGCCGCGCGCGCGCGGTCCGCGCCATCGAGTTCGAGCGCTCCGAACAGCCGTCCGGTGAAAAACTGGACGAGCACGCGGTCGCCGGCGGGAACGGCGTCGAGGACTGCCAGCGCGGCGCGCTCAAGAGCCGTGACGGGCTCGCCGGCCATGCTCCCCGAACCGTCCATCAACAGCACGACGTCGCGGGGCGGGCGCTCGGGCGGCGCGGGGGCGAGCGCGGCGCGCTCCACCAACGGATCGCTGCCCTTGAGCGCGAGGAACGTCGCGTCGAAAAAACCGAGCCACCCACCGCCACCGTCGATCCAGGCGCACAGCGCGGCCGAGCCAAGCTCCGCGGGACCCACACCAAACGTCGCGACGAGGTCCGTGTCGGCGAGCGCGGCGGGCAAGTCCGCGGCGGCCACCCAGCGTGCGGCGAGCCCGAGCTCGGCCAGCGCCGCGGGCTCGCCCCAACGCCCCAGTTGCGCGCGCATTCCGGCCCGCGCGACGAGCGCGGCGCGCGCTAGACCGCCGGCCGAAACGGTGTCTGTGCGCGCGTCGTTCTCCGCAAACGCGTCGGGGCCATCGCCGGGAGCAAGGAGCGCGGTGACGCGCACCGGCATCGCCTCCCGCGGGGCGGGTCCCAGGTCGATTCCGATGCTCCAGCGCGCGTGGGCGCTGCCGGCGACGAGTTCGGCCGACTCCGTGGCCTCGGGGACCGCGACACGGATGCGGTGGCGGGCCGCGGATGACCCCGCGCCCCATTCGACGTCGAGTTCGATCGCCGCGGGCCAGCGCGCGGCGGGCGCCGTCAAACCGAGCTCCACAGCGAGCATCACCGGCGCACCCGGCGGAGGGGTTTTCGGGAGCGCCAGCCCGAGCACGGCCGCGTCGGCCCGCGTCGGTGCGGGGGGCTCCCACCACTGTGCGGACGCCACACGCAAACGCGCGAGCGCGGGGCGGGGATCCGCGCCGCTCGCGCGACCGTCGCTCGCGACCGCGAGCCGTCCCGGTGCGCGCCCGTCGCCAGCAAGGCGCGAACGGGCGAATTCCAGCGCGTGTTCGATGTCGCTCGCGAGCTCGGCGCTCGCTGGAAGGCGCGCGTCAAACGGTTCGGCGCCGCCGCCGTCGAGGATCCGGCCAAACGCGCGTGGGTCGCCCGGTCCAAAGAGCGGACGCACGTGCGCACCGAAGCTCGCGACAACGAGTTCGGCGCCCGCTTCGCGCGCGCGTGCCACCTCGTCGGCCAGCAACCCACGGTGCCACGCCCCGAGTTCGGGCCGCGGCCGGCGCAGGCTGGCCGACAGGTCGAGGAGGACAACGTGGCGCGGCGGCAGCAACGGCGCGCCGCGCGGGAACACAGGCAGGGACGCCAGGGCGGCGAGGGCGAGCAGCAGCCCGCCAAGCGCGTACCGCCCGCCAAGCGCGTACCGCCGAGCAGGCGCGGGCACGCTCAAGGCGCGGGCGCGGCCTCCGGCTCGCGCGCACTCGGCTCAGAAGCATTCGGCGCCACACGCGGCGGGCGCTCGGCGCGCGCGATCCAACCACCGCCGATCAGGCGATCGCCGCGGTAGAGCGCCGCACCCTGACCCGCGGCGACGGCGAGTTGGGGCGACTTGAACTCCACCCGCACGCGCGCGCCACTCACGTGCACGTCCGCGGGTGCGGCGCTGTGGTGGTAGCGCACTTGCACGTCGGCTTCCAGATGGCCGCTCGCGGGTGCATCAACACCGATCCAGTTGATACCGTCGAGCTCGAGCCAGCGGCTCGCGCAGGCATCAACGGGCCCCAGCACGACGGTGGCGGAGTCGACGAGCAGATCGACGACGTACATCGGCGTACCCGTCGCAATCCCCAAACCGCGGCGTTGGCCGATGGTGTAGCGCTCGATCCCGTCGTGGGTGCCGAGCGCGCGGCCTGCCGTGTCGACCATCGGCCCCGGGCGGAACTCGACGCCGCGCTCGGCCAACAAGCGGCGGTAGTCGTTGCCGGGCACAAAACAGATCTCTTGGCTATCGGCCTTTTTTGCGGTGCGCAGCGCGGCGCGCTCGGCCAACTCACGGACCTGGGGTTTGGTGAGTTCGCCGAGCGGCAAACGCGTGCGCTCAAGGTGCTCCTCACGCACAGCGAAAAGCTGGTAACTTTGATCCTTCGCGCGGTCGACCCCGCGGCGCACCGCGACCCGCCCGTCCACGCGGCCGACGCGGGCGTAGTGGCCCGTTGCGACGCCTGCCGCACCGACAGCGTCTGCGCACTCGAGCAGCGCGTCGAACTTGAGGTCGCGGTTGCACAGGGCGCAGGGATTGGGTGTGCGCCCCGCCTGGTACTCGGCGACAAAGTGCCGAATCAGTTCGCCGAACTCGCGCTTGAGGTCCACCGCCTGGAACGGGATATCGAGCGCGGCCGCGACCATGCGCGCGTCGCGCGCGTCCCCCGCGGAGCAGCAGGATTTTTTGCCGGCCTGTTCCTCGGGAATCGCAACCCCGTTGCGCATGAACAGTCCTACGAGGGGATGGCCGTCCTCGCGCAGCATCCAGGCGGCAACCGAGCTGTCCACACCGCCGCTCATCGCAACCGCGAGGCGCGAGGTCGGGTCGAAGACGTCGTGGAGCAAAAAAGAGGTCATCGCGGGTGCGCAGTGAGGGTCGATGGAGCGGTGTGCGGGGGCCGGCGCAGCTTGTTTGCCGTGTTTGCCGTGTTTGCCGTGTTGTCGCGGCGGCGGGCGAGCGCGGCGGCGTTGGGACCGTTGCATGCGGCCTCACGCGCCGACGGAATCCTCGCAAGGGCCGCACATAGAGGTCGTGGCCGCGCCGGGCGCGCCGAGATTTGCGCCTGGCACCCCGCGTGGAGCCCCCGCCGCGGCATCGCCAGCCGGGTTCGCGCGGGCTTCGCCGCGGCGTTAGTCTACTCGGCCTTCGCCCCCGGCTTTACGCCGAGGGTCGCCTCCTTTTCCACCTCCCCCGCCGCAATCTGCGATGCCTGCGATGCCCGCGCCCGCTTTTTTCACCCTGTTTGCCCCCGCGCCGGACCTCGACACGACGGCCGCGCTGACGCTCGCCGCAGCTCAGGACGAAATTCCAGCGTCAGAGCCTGCGCCCCCGGGCCCGTTCAGCTCCATGTGGTTCCCCATCCTGATGATGGTGGGCATTTTCTGGCTGTTCGTGATCGGGCCGGAGCGCAAGCAGCGCAAGAAGCGCGAGACCATGCTGGGAGCCCTCGAAAAGGGCCACAAAGTGCTCACGACGAGCGGCATCTACGGGCAGGTCCAAGCGATCCAAGACAACGTCGTGACCCTCGCGGTCGCAGACGGGGTGCGCATGCGCTTCGCGCGGCACGCGATCCAAACGGTGCTCGACGGCGAAGGCGAGGGCGGCAAGGACGACAAGGCCTCGAAGTAGCGCCCGCGGACCGCGCGAGCGCGGCGCAGCGCGTCGTTGCGCCTGTCCTAGCGGCCCGGGCAGCCGTGCGCCGCTGGCAGACCCGTGTCCGCGCGCGGATTCAGAAGACCCGCCGCCGCGCCGCGCGGTTATGGCGCCGTCGGCCCGCATTATCCCTGCGGCGCGCGATGCAGATCGCGACGGCGTTCGCGGTTCGACGCGCCGCGCGGGCCGCTCCGCGCACGAGCCTCGGCCTGTTGCCCCTGGGTCCCCACGCGTTTGGGGAGGCCGGAGAGGCGATTGCCTGCCGCGTGCTCGAGCAAGCGGGTTGGCGTGTCCTCGCGCGGCGCCTTTGGGCCGGGGACGCGGAGTTCGACCTCCTGCTTGCCCGCGGAGCGGAACTCCTGATCTGCGAGGTCAAAGCGAGCCGGCTCCCGCGCGTTGGCGCCACACGGACGCCGTCCGCGCGGGCGGATCCGGCCGCGGATATGACGGCCCTTCGCTGGCGGCCTGCCGACCGCGTGGACGAGGACCGGGTCGCGCGCCTGTGGTCCGCCGCGCGCCGGCTCGAGCGGGACACACGCCGCACGGTGCACGTGGAAGTGATCGAAGTCCTGTGCTCGGGCGGCTTCGGCGCGCCGGTCGTGACGCGCCTGCGCCTCCGCGCGCGGGGTCTCGGCTGAGGTGGCGCCCCTTCCACGGCGCGCGTGCGCCTGTGCGCCGTGAGTCGGGCGCCGTGAGTCGGGCGCCGTGAGTCGGGCGCCGAAAAAAGGCGAAGGGCCGCCGGAGTGGTTGCCGGCGGCCCTTCGTGGTGACCCCAAGGGGATTTGAACCCCTGTCGCCAGGATGAAAACCTGGTGTCCTAGGCCTGACTAGACGATGGGGCCAGGCGCGCCGCCCAGCGGGTTGGGCGGCACGCGAGGGCGGGAGGATAGGGGCCGTGCGGGGGCGTGTCAACCGCGGGCCTGCGGCCCCGCGCGCGACTGCGCCCCAGGCCATCCTCGGGCGCAGAGCCGCAGCGCAAAGCCGCAGCTCGGACACTCAGCCCAGTGCCCAACCCGCGCGGTGCAGGCCGTCGATGGCGTGCCGCGTTTCGCGCTCGAGGACATCCACCAACTCGCCCGCGCCGCGCGCTTCGCGGGGCAAAACGTCGAACGTGTAGGTCTCGACCTCAAGGTGCAGATCCCGCGTCCCCCACAGGGACGGGTCGCCAAGGGCGCGCGCGAGCAGGTCCGCCGCGTGGTCCGCGGTCGTCCCAAGGCCGCTGGCGATCGCCGGTCCCAAGTGAACCGGCACGTGGAAGTGGCAGCGCCACTCCAGTGCATCGAGCCAGGTGCGCTCGCCGGCCACGAGCGCTGCATTCACCTCGCCCAGGTCGCGGGCGCGCAGGAGCGATCCGTCGCGAGTTTGCGCCGTCGTTTGGTGCAAAAACACTGGCTCATCGAGCGCGAGGAAGCGCGCGCGTGCCGCGTCGTGGGATCCCGGATCGCGCAGCGCGAGGGCGTTGGAGAGCTGCAGTTTCCCAAGGGGGTGGCCCGCTTCGCGCGCGGCCCCGACCGCAACCTCGGGTGCTTCAAACTCGACCGCCGCATGGCACGCATCAAGGCACAGCCCAAGGTGCCCTGTCACCGCGGCCTCCGCCTGGGCGGGCTCGAGGCCTCCCGCGTCGGCCGCCGCATCCGCGCCCGCGCTGCGCAGGGAGCGGGCGAGCTCGATGAACTCGCGTGTGTCGTTGGCGGCGGAGCGCGGCTCGGGCTCGATCGCGAGCACGACGTGGACCCCCGTCTCGGCCCCCAGCTCGAGGAGCGCTGCGGCGGCTTCGCCAAAGCCCTCCGCGGCGCGCGCGCGGCCCGCCGCTCCGAACCCACCGGCGTGGGTGCTGATCGAAACGTGGCCACCGCGGTCCTTCGACGCGGCGCGCGCGCAGCGCTCCGCGATCGACGCCACGGCAAGGGTGTACTCGCGGCGGCGCAAGTCGTGCCAGGGCGGCGCAAACACACCTTCTTTCAGCCCGGGCCGGTGGAAACCGCCGAAGGGAAACGCGTTGAACGTGAACGCGTGGAGCCCGCCGTCGACGAGCCGCGCAGCAAAGGCGCCCGCGGCCCCACCGGGCAGGGCGAGCTCGAACGCCGCGCGCGCGGGCAGATAGAGCCCCACCCCGAACAACCCCGAAGGGTCAAAACGCGCGCGCAGCGGCAGTGCAACGCGGCGAATCACCTCTTCCACACCCGCGAGGTCCTCGGCGGGTGCGACGTTGAGGCAATAACACAGGTGGACAAAGCGTCCCGGAAACGCGGGATGGACGTAACGCACGGGAGGGCGGAGCGAGCGGTGGAGAGCCCGTTCAGCCCGCGGGCACGTTCAAGCCTTCGTCGACGAGCAGGACCGGGATCCGGTCGCGGATCGGGTAGGCGATCCGTCCGTCCTTGCGGACGAGCGCGTGCTCGAGGGGCTGGGTGACGCGCACACCGCCGACGTTGGCGAGTCCTTCGGCGATGGCGGCGTTGAGCCGCCCGATGAGCGCGGCGTCCGCCAGCGCCAGAGGTTGGTGGCTCTGGGGGCAAGCGAGGATCTCGAGCAGGTCGGGATCGACGATCGGTCGTTGGGTTTCGGCCATGGGTCGCTCGGGGCGTGTGCGGTGCGGCCCGCTGAGGGTAGCGCCTTCGACAGCCGGCCGCGCCGCAAAGGGCGTATCCTCGGGAGCACGATGGCGCCTTTTGCTCCCTTTGCCACCGCCGGCGGGCTGGCCGCGCTCGCCGCCCTCGCCGCCCTCACCGCCGCACCGCGGGCCATCGCACGCGCCGAAACCCGCTACCAGTTCGGCGCGGGACCACACAACACGCACCTTGAAGCCGCCGCGGCCACGCACCCCTCGGCGTTGCAGGTTGCGCCCTTCCCCGAGCGAGCGGCGCCCGCCTGGCGCCCCGCGAGTTGGAGCGCCGCCGATTGGGAGCGCTACGGCGACGCGCTGCTCGCGGCCGCAGATGCCGGTTCCGCGGATGCCGATTTCACACGTCACGATTCCGTGGGCAAAACCGCCGCCGCACCGCTCGAAAGACCGCCTGCCCGGGCCGAACTGGCCCTCGCCGCGCTCGCCAGCGACCGCCACGCCGACGCATGGGCGCACGCCGCCATGCTTGCGCCGGCGGACCTCGCCGCGCTCCTGCCCGCATTCCTGCCGGGCGCGCCCGGTGGTGCGCGGGAGCTCCCCTCAGGGGTCGTCCTGCGGCCCGCCCTGCCCCCGCCCAGCGGCGCCCGAACGCATCCCGACCGGGGGCGCGCGCAGGTCCAGGGCTTCACCGTCGGTGGAGCCACCGTCGACCTTACGATCACCGTCGAGGGCGACGGTGTGGAGCTCGAATTCGTCCACCGCGCAGGGCCGGCGGTCGAGTTTTCCGCGGTCATCCCGTGCCCGCCGCGCCTCGCGATGACCGTCGAGTACGTCGCGTGGGAGCTCGCCCCCGGCATTGGAGAACCGCGCGCGATCCAACTCGTTCCCGGTGCGGAACCCGTCCGCCTTTGGGGCCGTTTCGAGCGCGCCCCGCCGCGCTGGCCCGGCAGGCAACCCGATCCCCTTCCGGCGCAGGTCGAGCACTGGGGGTTCGAAATCGTCCTGTGCGACGGCGCGAGCCATGGGGACTCGAGTGGGCTCGCGGCGCTCGCTCCGCTGATCACGCGGACCTCGGGCGCCCACGCGCGCGCGACCACCACGCAACTCGGCGCGCCCGCGAACGACGGCGCGCCGGTGCGCATTGACCTTTGCAACGACGCGGGATTGCACACCAAGGTGTCCGCGCTGTTGACGCTGCTTGAGCGCCACACCCTGGGTGCGCGCTGAGCCACACCGCAATCCCTGTCTTTAGCTTTGCGATGCACACCACCTCCCCCCACGCCAACGACTCCGTCGCAGCGTCCATCGCCGCGACGGGATCGCCCTACGCCAAGCGGCGCCGGCACCTCCTTGAGCAGCTCGCGGCCCGCGGCACCGCGGCGGTGGTTTTCACCGCGAGCCTGAAGACCCGCAACAGCGACTCCGAGTACCGCTACCGACCGGATAGCGACTTTTGGTGGCTGACGGGTTTCGACGAGTCCGACAGCGTGCTCGTGCTGTTGCCGGGACGTCGCGCGGGCGCGAGTGTGCTCTTCGTGCGGACGCGCGTGCCGGCCGAGGAAGTTTGGACCGGGCGCCGTCTGGGGGTCGAACGGGCGGTGGAAGTGCTCGACGTCGACGAAGCGCGGCCCATGGAGCGGCTATGGGACGAGCTGCCGGGCCTGCTGGCGGGTTACGAGCGCATCCTCTACCGCACGGGCTTGGATGA
>Ga0163144_10002391_pt1 | contig 43447 bp, 41 predicted proteins | sample OliLak19BULKMAT1_FD_123175 | JGI IMG/M metagenome (GOLD analysis project Ga0163144, IMG submission 123175) | Freshwater microbial mat bacterial communities from Lake Vanda, McMurdo Dry Valleys, Antarctica - Oligotrophic Lake LV.19.BULKMAT1 | ecosystem: Environmental > Aquatic > Freshwater >...
CACCCATTTCTCGTCCCCATCCTCGAAGCGCTCCCGCTTCCAGATGGGGATGCGGGCCTTGAGCTCGTCCATCACCCAGCGACTCGCATCAAAAGCCGCAGCGCGGTGCACGGAACCCACCACCACGACGACGCTCGCCTCGGTCGGCGGCACCTCTCCGAGCCGATGGGTGATCTCGCAGTAGGCGATGTCGAACCGTTCACACGCCTCGCTCTCGAGCCGTGCGAGCCCCTCGCGCGCCATGCTCTCGTAGGCCTCGTACGCAAGCTGCAGCACACGGCGGCCTGCATGGTGGTCGCGCGTGGTGCCCTCGAAGACAAGCACCGCACCAAGATCCGAACGGTGCGCGCGAGCGGACATCGCCGCATGGTCGATCGGCCCCCCCGTGAGCTCGGCCATCGACTTTCAGCCCCCGCTCACCGGCGGCAGGAGCGCCACCTCAGCGCCGCCCACCAGCACCGTGTCGAGTGAGACCAACTCGCCATTCATCGCCACCGCCAGATGCGGACGCAGAGGCGCGAGTCCGGGGTGCGAGGCCTCGAGCGCCGCAAGTAGATCGCGCGCACGGCTGCCCTCGGGCAGTTCCCACGGCGCCGACGACGCTCCCATCTGTTCGCGCACCTGCGCGAAGAACAGCACTCGGCCCTGCATGATTGGTTCCTCCGACGATGTGCCCCTATGCTGCCCGCGACATGGACCAGAATCAACCACCGGCCGACTCCGATGACCTGACGCCCCCACCGCACACTCCCTCGGCCTCCGACCCGGATGCGCTCGAGCAGGAGTTCATCGAGTTGCGCGCGGCGGCCTCGCCCGAGACGCCGCCCGAGTTGGTCGCGCTCATGCTGCGTCTGCGTCGCGGCCTGTTCGGTTGGTTGCTCGCCCTGGTGGGAGCGAGCGCGTTCTCGCTTCTGCTTGGCTCGGCCGAAGGCGCACTGCTGTGCGCCGTGGCCGGGTTGTTCGCACTCGCCCAGGCCACCGACGCCGCGGCCGCTGCGCCCGCTTACCGCGACTGGGTGCACGCCACACTTCCCCGCACACAACTGCTCGGGGCGATGTTCCGCGGACTGGTGCGCAGCATCCTGCCGATATTCGGCTCGCTCATGCTGCTCGGCATGGCGGCATTCGCCTACCAGTCGGGGCCCAGCCTGCGTCATCGAGTCGCCGCGGCCTGCGGCGGAGGTGCGGCACTGCTCGTCCTCACACTCGCAGCACGGCCGGTCGCGAACGCAGTCGCCCGCCGGCTGTTCCGCAAGGACGTCCCGACTCGCACCGAACGATTGACCGCCCGTGTCACCGTCATCGCACTGCTCGCCTTTCCGGCGCTCGCGCTCATGCGGCCGGAGATGCTCGAGACGCTCGCCGCGCAGGATGGCCCGCTCGTCACGCCACAAGGACTGGTCGCGCAGATGTTCGGGCTTGTCACGCTCGGACTCGCCGGCGTTGGTCTGTTCCTCAAACGGGATTGGCGGCAGACACGCGAACGCCTTGGCCTCACGGCGATGACCCGGCAACACTGGCTGTGGGCAGCCATGGGACTCGCGGCGGTCGCGGGCCTGAATGCGGGCATGGAGTGGATCGAACAGCACCACTTCCCCGCGCTCGCGCTGCAGGATGCGAAGGCCACCCAGATGATCGCGGCCCACCTCTCGCTCGGCGCCACCATCGTGCTGGGGATCAGCGCTGGCGTGGGCGAGGAGATCACTGTGCGCGGCGCGCTGCAGCCGCGGCTCGGCCTGTTGTTATCTTCGCTCCTGTTCGCCTCGGGACACGTTCAGTACACGTGGTTCGGTGTGCTCACGGTGGGCCTGCTCGGAATCTCGCTCGGCTTGCTGCGCCAAAGGACGAACACAACCACGGCGATGGTGGTGCACGGGCTCTACGACATCCTCGCGGCGTTCAGCGCGCAGTAGTCGGCGCTGCGGCGATTCAACTCACCGAGCCGCCCGGCTCGAGCTTCACGACCTGCGCCTCGACCCCGCGCTTGGCCAGTTCGGCTTCGAGCATCTCGGGCCGGCCCACCAGCGGCGGGAAGGTGCCGTAGTGCATGCCGATCACGAACGGTGCGCGCAGGAGCTTCGCCGCGTACGCCGCCTCGCGTGGGCCCATCGTGTAGAAGTCCCCGATGGGGAGGATCGCAACCAGTGGCTCATAGAGATCGCCGATCAACTGCATATCCATCATCGGCCCGGTGTCGCCGGCGAAATACAACGGGTCCCCGTTCTCGAGCGTGATCACGAATCCCATGGCTTCGCCTGCGTAGATCCGGGGTTGCTGGTCATCGACACTGCTCGAGTGGATCGCGTGCGTGGCGGTGATGGAGATGCCGGCTGCGGTCTGGGTGCCACCCTTGCCCATCCCGGAGGTGGTCGTGACGCCTTCGGATTCGAAGAACAGGCTCAGCTCGAAGCCAGACACGACCGGGCAGCCGTGCTGCTTGGCCAGTCGCACCGTATCGCCCACGTGATCGCTGTGACCATGGGACACCACGATCAAGTCCACATGCGCGGGCTCGGCATCGAGCGGCGCGGTGGGATTACCGGTGAGCCACGGGTCGATCAATACGTGCTTGCCACTCACGGTGGTCAGGTGGAACGCGCTGTGACCGAGCCAGCGCAGCGTGAAGCCCCGGCCCCACACTTTCATACCGCTGCTTCCTCGAGTCGCGCTGTGAAATGGCGCAGGACCGGAGCCTCGTAGGTGATCCGCAACCCCTTGAGCCGGTCGCGCTGCTGGTGCAGCTCGATCACTGATTCGGCCACATAGCGCATGTGCTCGGTGGTGTAGACCCGGCGCGGGATTGCGAGGCGCACGAGTTCGAGCTGCGGGTACTTCATCTCGCCGGTCTGTTCGTCGGGCTGCGCGAACATCAGCGACCCCACTTCGACCGCGCGGATGCCGAACTCCCGGTACAGCGCCACCACCAGTGCCTGCCCCGGGAACTGCGATTGCGGCACGTTCGGCAGGAAGCGTTTGGCGTCGATGTACACGGCGTGCCCGCCCACAGGCTTCACGATGGGCACGCCCGCTTGATCGAGCAGCGCGCCCAACTGCGCCACCTGGCCGATGCGGAACGCGAGGTAGTCCTCATTGAGGACCTCGTGTAGGCCGCGTGCAATCGCCTCGAGGTCGCGCCCGGCGAGTCCTCCGTAGGTCGGGAATCCCTCGATCAGAATGAGAAGATTGGTGATTCGCTGCGCCCAGTCGGCATCGTTGAGCGCGAGGAACCCGCCGATATTGACCAAGCCGTCCTTCTTCGCGCTCATGGTGCAGCCGTCGCCATGAGAGAACATCTCGTGCGCGATCTCGGCGATGCTCTTGTTCGCGCAGCCGCTCTCGCGCTGTTGCACGAAATAGCTGTTCTCCGCGAAGCGGCAGGCATCGAAGAAGAGCGGTACCCGGTGTCGCGTGCACACCTCGCGCACCGCACGCACGTTCGCCAGAGACACGGGCTGGCCGCCGCCCGAGTTGTTCGTGACCGTGAGCATCACGAGCGGAACGCGCTCGCGACCCTTCTCGCGAAGCAACGCGTCGAGCTTGTTCGGATCGAGATTACCTTTGAACGGATGTTGGACGGTGGGGTCCAAACCCTCGTCGATCACCAGATCCGCAGCTTCGGCGCCCTGATGCTGGATGTTCGCGCGGGTGGTATCGAAATGGATGTTGTTCGGCACCACATCGCCCGGCTTCAAGACGGTGGAGAACAGCAGGTTCTCGGCGACTCGCCCCTGATGCGTGGGGATGATGTACTGGTAGCCGAAGATCTCGCGTACCGCCGCTTGGAAGTGGAAGAAGTTCTTGGAGCCCGCGTAGGACTCGTCCCCCATCATCATGCCGGCCCACTGATGATCGCTCATCGCGGACGTGCCGCTGTCGGTCAAGAGGTCCACGTAGATGCTGTCCGCAGGCACGGCGAAGATGTTGAGACCGGCCTGCTGGATGAGTTGTTCCCGCTCCTCGCGCGAGACACGGCGCAGAGGTTCGACGACTTTGATCCGGAACGGCTCGGCTGGGAAGCGCATGGGGCGGCAGTCTAGACTTCCGGATCGGCGCCGACAAACACCTCAGACACATTGGGATATCAGTTCCAGCTGCCACCCTCGCTCGAATCGCCCTTGGGTGTCGGCGGCATGGGCGTTGCGGCTCGGCGCGGGGCCGAGAACATGCCGGCCAACTTGCTCGTGAGCGCGCGCGAGCGCTCGAACACGCTCTCGTGCGACAGCAGCTCGAGCTTGCTCGCCACATCGAGTCGCGCGCAGTGGGCCAGCGTGTTCACCAAGGTCTCGAACGGCGCGTCGGGAGCGACCACGGGCGGCGCGAACCACGCCTCGATCCCGAGCGGCAGGAGCTTCTGCATCTGCTCCAGCAGGGCATGTCGCTCCATCGCGGCGAGGGGATCATCCGCTTCGAACGGCGCCGAGGGCAACACCTCGACCTCGCAGGCCCGATACGGGAACTCGCGCACGACCTTCAGGAAGCGCGCACGTACCAACCCGCGCAACTTGAGATCGTAGCAATCGTTCGGGAGCCACTCGATCTCCTCGATGCGGCCCAGACACCCCAGCTCGTGGAACGCCGGGCTGCCCTGGTAGTCGTGTTCCCAACCCGGCAACAGCGTCGCGAGCGCGATCAGCCGCTCGCCCGAGAGCGCGTCGCGCACCATCGTGCGAAAGCGCAGTTCATAGATGTGCAACGGCAGCACGACGTGCGGGAAAAGCACGACACCGGGCAGCGGGAACACCGGAACCGGATGCTTGGGCGCCTGATTCAATGGGGGGAAGAGGCCGCGCTTCGCCGGCGACAACGGGAAACCCCGCTGCCGCTGGCGTCGGGACTCAGTCCTCGCGGAGGAATTCGACGATTTCCGGCACGTGTCCTTCGACCTTCACCTTGGGATAGATCTGCGCGATGCGGCCGGTGCGGTCGATGATGAACGTACTGCGCTCGATCCCCATGTACTTCTTGCCGTACAGATTCTTCTGCTTGTACACGCCGAAGGCCTTGGCGACCGTGGCATCCTCATCCGCGAGAAGGGTGAACGGCAGCTTGTGCTTCTCCTGGAACTTGAGGTGCGACTCGATCGGATCACCGCTCACGCCGAGAACGACCGCGTTCACCTTGTCGAACTCCGCCGACAGGTCGCGGAACGAGCAGGCCTCCTTGGTGCAGCCGGGCGTCTCATCCTTGGGATAGAAATAGAGCACCACGGTCTTCTTGTTCTTGAACTGCTTGAGCGAGACCGGTTCGCCCGTTGTCGACGGCAGCGTGAAATCCGGGGCGGTCTTGCCGATCACCGGCAGCAGCGTGGCCGTGGCCATACAACCTCCGAAAGCGAGTCCGGGCTCCTTCGAAAGGAGCCCGGAGCGAAGGAGCGGCTCGCGCCGCCCCGAGTCTGGGGGATTACTTCGCGACCGACTGCATGGCGAGCGCACGCTCGAGATTCTGCTCGACCACGCCCCAGTCCAGATTGTTGAAGAACGCCTCGATGTACTTGGCGCGGAGCCGCCCGTAATCCAACCAGTAGGCGTGCTCATAGACATCCAGCGCAAGGATCGGCGTGGCGTTCCACACCGGGAACGTATTCTGCGCATCCCCCACGGCCGTGGTGAGCGACTGCAGATCGTGATCGTAGGCGAGCCACACCCATCCACGCGCCGCGAGTCCCGACGCCTTGAAGTCCGCAAGCCACGCATCGTAAGAGGGGAAATCACGATTGATCAGCTCAAGCGTCTTGGAGCCCGGCTGTCCGCCCTTGCCGCCCAAGTGGCCGAAGAAGATCTCGTGGTTCTTGACGCCACCCATCGCGAACGAAAGGTCCACTCGCAGGGATCGCAGATCGCTGAAGATCTGGTTCGCCGTGGTGCGGTCGACCGTGTCGAGCTTCTTCTGGATCTCGTTGGTCTTGCCGATGTAGCCCTTGTACAACTCGTAGTGCTCTTCCTGCGTGCGGAGCGAGATGCCGTTCAGTTCGCGGATGGACGCGAACGTCTTGGCAGTGAGTTCCTTCCAAGCCATGGGAACCTCCGAGGCGAGCTTCTTGGAATCAAGGGTTCGTGAGGGGGGTGGAACCCGGGGTGTGTGCGGGAACAAGCCGACTGTAGGCGGCCCTTCGCGCGGGTGTCAACGACAGGTCGACGCCCTGTGGATGTGGGGGATCGGCCCGCCGGTTCAGCCGGTTCTCACCGGGTTGGGCGCGCCGGAGGCTCGCGCAGCCCCTCGGCCCGGGTCAGCAGCCCCGCGGCCACCGAATCTCGCAGGCGCTCCACCCGCGGCAGGCTGACATCGCACTGCGAGTCGTAGCGTCGGCACGCCGCCAGGGTGAAACCGCATCCACAGGTACAGCTCTGGGCGTTCGCATAGCGGATGAGCAGGCGGCGCTGTGGCGGCGTGAGCATGCTCACATCGAACTCCGGGATCTCATCGACCCAGGTGGTCTTCTGGCTGCTGTCCACTGCGGCCAGCCGCTCGAGCCGCGCAGTCGGACTCTCCTCGCCAGCGCCCTCCTCGATGACGAGAGGTGCGCGCTTTGGCGCGGGGTACAGCGCAGCACGCACCGCGAAGCCCACGGCAACAGCCAGCACGATCAGCAGCAGCAGGCCGAGCACTCGATGCGACGCGCGGGGCTTGTGAGGGTCGTTCATGCGCCGGATCGTAGAACAGAATCCACGATTCGGCGATTCGCCCCGGACCCTCTAGACTGATGCTCCCCCCCTGTGATCCGGAGGCATGCTGATGAGCTGGACCCAGTCGATTGCACCCGCGAATGCCGCTGCGGACGTGGCCGTGACGTTTGAAGCCATCCGCGCCCGGTCGTCGCGCCACCAAGTGTCGAATGTGTGGCGCTCGCTCGCGGCAGACCCGGCCACGCTGGCAGGGGCCTTCGGCCACTATGCGGCGCTGCTCGAAGACCCCGCACCACTCACTGCGGCGCAGGTGCAGATGCTCGCGCTCGTGGTCTCGGCCACGAACGGCTGTGGCTACTGCGTCTCGCATGCGGGACCGCGGCTGGCCGCGTTGGCCGGCGAGGAACTCGCACGCGCCGTTGCGCGCGACTACCGCGAGGCCAACCTCACCGCTCGCGATCGCGTATTACTGGATGCTGCGGTGGCGATGACCTGCGAGCCCTCGGAGCGCAAGGCCGAGGATATCGAGCGTCTGCGCGAATATGGCTTCGACGATGCCGGCATCGTCAAGGCGACGGCGATCGCGGCGTGCTACAACTTCATCAATCGCATCGTCAGCGCGCTGGGCGTCGAACTGGAACCCGAGTGCACGGCCTGGGAGTTCGGCGCCCAGCGCTGACTCACGCCCGGCTCACTTCCCGCCGGCGCTCGCCTTCTTCTCGGCGGCCTTCTTCGCCATTGCGGCCTGTTCGCGCGCGGTCCACGGCGGCGTCACGCCGGCCATGCGGGCATACGCGATCGACTGACCGAGGTGCTCATGGGAGTGGGACGCCAGACCCATCAGCCCTGCCCGCTTGCTCATCTTATTCCCGAAGAAGTCGACCTCGCTGTCCAGCTCGGCATCACTCATGTTGACGATCGACTGGTTCGCGAACTCATACGAGTCCTTGAGCATCTGCGTTATCTTCGTCTTGTCGGTCGTGCTCTTGTCGAGCGTACGCAGCTCTTCCATGGACAGGGGCGGCTTGGCGCCCATGAACATGGGGATCATGTAGTTGGCCTGCACCACGTGCAACAGTACTTCCGCGGTGGAACGCACGCCCTTCGATGGCCGCCAGTTGTACTTCGCCTGCGGGATCACCCCGGCCAAGTCAATGACCTTATCGCCCGCATCATTCATCGACGCCTGGATCTCGCCACGGACACCGGGGGCCTTGTCGGCCGCGCGAGCCACGATCGGACACACGAGCAACGCGCAGAGCATCAGGCTGGACATCGTGAATCGGCGCATGGGGGCATCCTTTATTTTGAGAAGAAGGTCCTTCGAAGGGGATGCCGGGGCGCTCAGGCGCCCCAGCCCTCCGTGATCAGCGCGCGAGTCTCCATGACCGCGACGCGCCACAGCGCGAACATCTCGTCATCGGGCCGAGCGTAACGACCTGCGAAGTTCCCGTCACCCAACTTCTCCCGGATCGCCTCGGGGCCCAGATGGGTCCACGACGGATACGGCTGCTGGGGCTTCGCGTGACTCGGCATGGCCACCCCTTCGAGGCGAGTCCATGGGAAGTTCTCCATCCACGACGCGTGCGAAGCAAGCGGGTCGAGCTCCTGCACCGCCTTCCACACCTGCGGCGCATTCCACCAATCGTGGAACTTCACCTGAACTCCGGGATGCGCGGCCATCCACTCATTCGCATACGCCCGCGCTGGCGCGTTGCCGCCGTGACCATTCACGATGAGCACACGCCGAAATCCCTGTCGCAGGAACGCATCGAGGAGGTCACGGACAATCGCGAGATGGGTCTCGATGCGCAGGCTCGCAGTGCCGGGATAGGCGCTGAACGTGGGCGTGATGCCATAGGGCACCACCGGGAATACCGGGACTCCGAGCGGCTCTGCCGCCTCAGCGGCGACGCGCTCGGCCAGGATGCTGTCCGTGGCGAGACTCAAGTAGGCGTGCTGCTCGGTGCAGCCGAGCGGGAGCACGCAGCGGTCATCTCTTCCGAGCCACTGCTCGACCTGCATCCAATTCATCGCGTTCACGCGCATGCCGGCGCCTCCTTCGGATCCGATGACCGGATCGCGCGCGAAGATATCAGAGCGCTCGCAACTTCTCGTACGTCGCCACGAGTTGCTCGATATGCGCCACCGGGTCGCCGATCCGCTGCACCCGCGCGCGGCCTGCGGCACCCCACGCGGCGGCGGCGGGATCCTCGAGTGCGCGCCGGGCCATCGCCGCGTGCTCAGCCGCATCGCCGGGCGTCGCGAGCAACCCGGTCACTTCGTGCTCCACCAGTTCGGGCAGCGCTCCGATCCGCGCGGCGACCACGGGGCGCGCTTCGAGCAGCGCCTCGGCCACCGAGTATCCGAAGTGCTCCACGAACAGGCTCGGAGCGAGGAATACCGTTGCGCGCGCGCGCAGCGCAGCCAGCGCGTCATCCTCGAGGTGTCCGAGCAGGCGTAGGGACGCGGGCGCCTCGGTCACCAGCCATTCCCGCAGCGGGCCCTCGCCCGCGACCCACAACGGCACCGGTGCGATCGCCCGCGCGATCGTCGGCAGCAACTTGACGCCCTTCTCGAGCGACAGCCGCCCGGCGAACAACGCGAAGCGTTCGGGTGTGTCGATCGGCACCACGCCACTCGCCATCGGCTCAACGCCGTGCGAGAGCACTGCCACGCGATCGGCCTTCACGCCCCATTCGAGCGCCTTGTCGCGGACGAACCGACTGGGTGCGATCCACTGCCGCACGCTGTGATACGCGCGCAGATGGTCGTGCAGATAGGCTTCGAACGCTCCGAATACGCTCTTCAAGTGCGAGCCCTGCACGCAGCCGGTGACCGCTGCACGCCAGTGCTGCCCGCCCTTGCAGCGTTCGCAGATCTGCCCGTGTGCCATCAGGATTCGGTTCGTGCACCACGGCTTGAAGTCATGCAGCGTCATCACCACCGGAACGCCGGCGCGCTCGAGCGGCGCGAAGAAACTGGGTGAGAGATAGCGGCTCGGCGCATGTACGTGCGCCACGTCGGGCTGATACCGAGCGAGCAGGCGCTGCATGCCGGACTCGGCCGACGCTGACCACAAGGCGTGGGGAAGCGCACCGAGTTGGGCGAGCAATGGTGCGCCTTCGCCGAAGTCGGCGCTTTTCGCGAAGTAGGCCGAGGTCGGGCTGGGTAGGTTGCGCGGGTGCTGGGTGGCGAAGTGCAGCACCTCGTGCCCAGCCGCGCTCAGCCAGCGTGATTCATCGAGATAGGTGCGCTCGACTCCGCCCTTCTGCCAGTGGAACGCGTTGACGAGCAGGACGCGCACGGGCCGTTCGCTCGGTCAGCCCGCGACGCCGGTGTTCTCGAGCGGGAACTCGACGAGCGCCGTGCCGATGCCCGGCAGCAGCTCGTGCTCGATCACCACGCCTGGCGTGTCCATGAGCAGGAACCCGCGCAGCACCTCGAGATGACGCAGGTCGGCGTCGGGTCGCGCGCGCTCGAGCAGTCCGGCCGGCAGGGAGTCGAGCTCGGAGAACCGTCCGCTCGCGAGCGCATGCAGCACCCGCTCATCGAGCTCCACGGCTTCGGGCACTTCGCGCCGCAGATTGAAATCATGCGCGCTGAACGAAAGCGCCCCTCCCACGATGAACGCGACGCGTTCGGGCCAGGCATGGAGTGTCTGCCGCAGCGACGCGCCCCACTCGCGCAGGGTCGCAGCGGGGGCCTCGGCCATTGACACCGGCACGACCGGCACGCGCCGCGTGCGATCGAGGAAGTGCAGCGGGATGCTCACCCCGGTATCGACTCCACGCTTGCCATGCGAGGCGCGGAGCCCCCGCGAGACCGCGCCATCGACGATCGCGCGGGCGAGCGTGGGATGTCCCGGGCAATCGTGCCGCGGCTCCACACCCCAACCCGGCAGATCGATGACCGAGCGGTGCTTGCGGCTCTCGTCGGCCTGGAACGCGCCGGGACTGATCCAGCGTGAGGACAAGGCCACGAAGGCGGTCGGAGCCTCCACTGCCAAGCGCTCGCTCGCCTGCGTCAGGGCCTCGATCATCTCGGTGAAATCGCCCCGCTGCTCATCAATGAGCATGGTCGGAACGCTGGGCGTGAGCAGGACACTGGAAGTGAGCATGGACAGGGGACAGTAACGGACGCTCCACCGGGCGGCAATGCACCCCGCTTGATCGCTCGTGTGATTCGGGCGGCCCGGCCCGGTCCCATGGGGTACGACACCGATCGGTCCACCCGCTCCAGGAGGCCCCATGCCCTGCCCACGACTGCGCATTCCCTTCTTACTCGCACTGCTTGGCCTCGCCGTCGGAGTCTCGCGCGCCGCGGCATGGGGCGACGACCCGTACCTGGGCGCCGTTCCGGTCTGTACCGCGAACGGCGGCCAGTATGGTTCGGTCGCCTGCAGTGACGGCTCGGGCGGCATGATCGTGGCGTGGTACGACGGCCGCGGCGCCAGCCAGGACATCTACGTCCAGCGCATCGATGCCACCGGCCTCGCGCGCTGGACCGCGAACGGCGTGAACCTGTGCAATGCCGCCTCGAGCCAGACGCAGCCGGTCATCGCCTCGGATGGCGCGGGCGGCGCGATCGTGGCGTGGCTCGATTCGCGCAACAGCGGCACGACCGGCGTGGACGTATACGCGAACCGCGTCAACTCGAACGGCGGCGTGCAGTGGGGTGCCACGGGCATCGTGGTCTGCAACGCCACCACCGATCAGGACATGATCACCCTCTGCACGGACAATCTCGGCGGCGCGTACGTGGCGTGGTTCGACAAACGCGCGAACCAGGAGATCTTCCTGCAGCGGTTCAACGCTTCGGGCACCGCCTTGTTCACCGCGAACGGATTCAGTATCAGCGGCGCAAACAACGTGAAGGCCACTCCCAAGCTGGTGAACGACGGCGGCTCCGGAGCGATCTGCGCGTGGATGGATGGACGCAACAGCGACGCGGACATTTACGCCAATCGGGTGAACTCGGTCGGGAGCCCCCTGTGGGGAGCGAGCGGCGTGTCCGTGTGCACGACCACCGGGGCGCAGAACGCCCCGGTCCTCGTCGCGGACGGCAGCGGCGGCGCGATCATCGGCTGGATGGATGCCCGTGTCGTGGGCGAGATCGACGTGTATGCACGACATATGCGCTCGACCGGTATCGGTGATGGCGGCGCCACGGGCATCGCGGTGTGTTCCGTCGTCGGCCTCGCATACGACGCGGTGGTCACCTCGGATGGGGCCGGCGGCGCGATCTTCGCCTGGCGGGACGCGCGTTCCGCGACCGCACGCTGCTACGCGCGCCGCTTCACCGCCGAGAATGCCGCGGTCTGGACCATCGATGGTGTGGATATGAGCGGCGGCCTTTCGAGCGCGACGGCACCGAGGTTGGTGTCAGATGGACTGGGCGGCGCGATTGTCGCATGGGGCGACGGTCGCTTCGGCCCGACCGACCTGTTCGCGCAACGCGTCAACGAACTCGGCACACGGCTGTGGAAATCCGGCGGCGAGCCGGTCACATTGGCTGAGAACGACCAGATCAACATGGCGGCGCTCCTGAGCGACAATCGAGGCGGCGCGCTGGTGGCATGGGACGACCAGCACTTCAGCGATGACATCTTCGCTCAGCGCATCTCGCACGGCGGCGCGATCGCCGATCCCTGGCCGGTGATCACGCGCGTACGTGACGCACTGGGCGATCAGGGCGGAGCGGTGGTGATCGAATGGACCGCCAGCTACCTCGACGCGCCTCCGACGCCGCTGAGCGGGTACTCGATCTGGCGCCGCGCACCGAGCGGCGTGATGGCGACCCGCGGCGCCCGACCACTGCGCGTGACCGGCCCCACCACCAGCCAAGCGGTGTTCTGGGAGTACGTCACGACCGTGCCGGCGCGGGCGCGCGCGGGCTACAGCTATGTGGCCGCGACCACCACGGATTCGCTCTCCCCCAGCAGTCCGAGAACCAGCTTCATGGTCTCGGCCGAGATGACCGGGAGCAGCACCTACTACGACTCGGCGCCCGATAGTGGTCGCTCGGTCGACAACCTCGCGCCCGCGCTTCCACAGGCGTTCTCGGCCCAGTACGCGCCGGGGGGCACCGCGCTGCACTGGGCGCGGAACAACGAGGCGGACCTCGCCGGGTACCGGCTCTACCGGGGGTCCTCGGCTGGCTTCACTCCAGATGCCAACTCATTGGTGAATGTGGCGGCTGACACGGGATACGTCGACATGATCGGCGCGCCGTACTTCTACAAGCTCACGGCCGTCGATATCCATGGCAATGAATCACCGGTCGCGCTCACGCAACCCACCGGCACCACCGATGTCGCCGGTACCGCGCGCGCGCGCACCTTCCTCGCGCCGCTCGCGCCTTCGCCGCTCGCCCGCGGCGCACGTGGCGTGCTGCGATTCGGACTCGCGCGGGGTGGCGCCGCGACCCTCACACTGCACGACGCGCAGGGTCGACGCGTGCGCACGCTGTCGAGCGGACCACTCGAGGCCGGCGAGCACCGCGTGATGCTCGAGACGGCCGACATCGCACCGGGGCTCTACCTGGCGCGACTCGAAGCGACGGGCGTTCGCATGACCCAACGGGTGGTGGTGGTGCAGCGGTGACTCGGCTGGCCCAAGCGCTCGTGCCTGAGCCGTAGGACCTGAGTGAACCCAGATGCTTGCTCAATCTGCCTGTTCACCGGTTCGGAGATTGATTTGCGCCGCGCGTAGACCGAGCGAGGCATGCCTACTGCGTCGACGACTCACAGCAAGACGTTGAAGCCCCGGCTTCGCCCACGGATGTCAGCACCGTGCAACAAACAATGGTTCCAGAACCAGTTGACCTGACACAGGCCAGACAATCGATCGCACTGTCGGCCGAGCGCTTCCCGGTCGTGGCACGACTCGACCTGTTTCCGAATACTCGGAAAGGCTCCTAGGATTGACAGCATGAAATCGGATGACCGCCCGCCGCTCGCTCATTGGGACTCGCGCTACGCGGAACCTGGCTGGGCGTTCGGCACCGAGCCCAACGATTTCCTGCGCGAGCAGGCCGTACGGCTGCCTGCGGGATCACGCGTACTGTGTCTGGCCGAGGGCGAAGGTCGCAACGCGGTATTCCTCGCGGGGCTTGGGGCTCGCGTGCACGCGGTGGACATCTCGCGCGTGGGACTCACCAAGGCCCAGGAGCTGGCGCGCACGCGGGGCGTGGCGATCACCACCGAAGTGGCGGATCTGGCCGAGTACGCGATTGCGCCCGGTGCCTACGACGCCATTGTCTCGATCTTCGCGCACTTGCCGAGCGATGCGCGAGAACGATTGCACGCGCGCATCGTGCCGGCGCTGATGCCCGGCGGCGTGCTGTTGCTCGAAGGCTACACGCCGGCGCAGCAGCGCGCGGGCACGGGCGGGCCCGAAACGTCGTCCAAGTTCTTCACGCTCGCGTTGCTCCAGCGGGAATTCGCCGGCCTCGAGTGGCTCGTGGCTCAGGAGATCGAACGCGAAGTGATCGAGGGTCGCTACCACACCGGCCGCGCGCACGTCGTGCAGTTGGTGGGAGTGAAACCGCCCGCTCAGTGATGCGTGATGCGGAACTCCGCGGCCGCCCGCTCGGCAGCCCGTTCATTGCCGGCCGCGACGGCGACACCCTTCTGCGCAGCCGCATTCAGCAGCTCACCGGGCAGCGGGAACATGATGCGTTCCTCCACCAAGCGGAACTCCTCGAGACGGAAGTCCCCGAGCGCACAGACACGATCCACACACGCTTGCACGATCGCCTCGGGCGTTGACGCGCCGGCGGTCAAGCCGATGTCGCCGATCAACCATTCCGGCTGGATGTCCTCAGCCGATTCGATCAGGTACGCCTTCGAACCCAACGCCGCGGCGACCTCGACCAGACGATTCGCGTTGCTGCTCGCGGGCGCTCCCACCACCAACACCGTCGCGCACTTGGGCGCCATCACCTTGACCGCGTTCTGGCGGTTCTGTGTCGCGTAGCAGATGTCGTCCTTGGTGGGCTCCTTCACCGCCGGGTACTTGCGCTTGAGCGCGCCGACCATGGCCGCGCAATCATCGAGCGACAGCGTGGTCTGCGTGATGTACGCGACCTTCTCCGGATTCGGCAGATCGAGCGCCTCGACCTCGGCAACGTTCTCGCAGATGACGATCGCCTCGGGTGCCTCGCCCAGCGTCCCGATCACTTCGACGTGCTGGCGATGACCGATCATCACGATCGAGTAGCCATCCTTCGCATAGCGCAGCGCCTCGAGATGCACCTTGGTCACCAATGGGCAGGTCGCATCGAGCGCACGCAGCCCGCGCGCTTTCGCCTCGGCGCGCACCGCCGGCGAGACACCGTGCGCGGAGAAGATCACCACGGCGCCGGTCGGCACGTCGGCCAAATCGTCCGTGAAGATCGCCCCCTTGCGGCGCAGGTCCTCGACCACGTGCCGGTTGTGCACGATCTCGTGGCGCACATAGATGGGCGCGCCATAGACCTGAAGCGCCATGTCCACGATGTCGATGGCGCGGTCCACGCCGGCGCAGAAGCCGCGTGGGGCCGCGAGGAAGAGCGTGCGCTGGGACATGGGAACGGTCCTTCCGGAGCGAGAGATAGGCCTTTGACGAGCCCCGGGACTGTAAACGAGGCGAACGAAGTGGGCCAGAAACCGGCCCGAAGCGGCCGGAATCCCTCGCAAAGGGGCCTCCAACCCACAATCCGCTATGGCCTTGACCTGCAGGAGTCCGGTAGCATCTTCCTCTGCCGGTGCTGCTACGGTCCCGGACCGCTGCGGTCGCCGATCGCAGCCGCTCGCCACGACAACCTGGAAAAGCTCCCGATCCCCCATGCGCGCGACCATCGCGGCCCTGGCCGCCACCCTGATTCTTGGTTCATCGGTCCCCGCCTATGCCGGCTGGGGTCCTCAGCCCATTGGCGTGCCCATCTGCAATGCGTTCGGCGACCAGCATCTGCCGCAGTCCGTCTCCGATGGCGCCGGCGGCGTGTTCGTCGTCTGGGTCGACCTGCGCGCGGGCGGATTCGACTTGTTCGCGCAGCGCGTCGATGCGTCCGGAACTCCGATGTGGGCCGGCAACGGTGTGCCGGTCTGCACCGCGGCGGGACTCCAGGACCTGCCCGTGCTCACCGCCGATGGCAGTGGCGGCGTCATCGTCGCGTGGGAGGACCTGCGCGGAGCCGACTTCGACATCTATGCACAGCGCTTCAACGCGAGCGGAGTCCGGCAGTGGGCGGTCGATGGCGTGAAGCTCTGCGGCGCAACGGGTGAGCAGTCCTCGCCGTCGATCATCACGGACGCCGCCGGTGGCGCGATCGTGGCGTGGACGGACTTCCGCGCCGGCGCATCCGCCGACATCCAAGCCCAGCGCGTGAACGCGGCGGGCATCGCGCAGTGGGCCACCAATGGCGTCGCGCTGTGCACCGCAGTGAACGATCAGGACGCCACCACGCTCGTGAGCGACGGTGCCAATGGCGCTATCGCGGTGTGGAGCGACTTCCGCAGTGGGACCCAACACGATGTCTACGCGCGTCGCATCACAGCGGCTGGCGTGCCGCAGTGGACTGCGAACGGGGTGGCGCTGTGCACCGCGACGGACGAACAGCTCTCCCCCGTCGCCTGCAGCGACGGTGCGGGCGGGGCGATCGTCGCGTGGTTCGACCATCGCGGCCCGTACTTCGACATCTATGCGCAGCGCGTGAGCGGCGCGGGTGGGACGCTCTGGGCATTCAATGGTGTGCCCGTCTGTGTCGCGGACAACGACCAGCAGAACCCTGCCGTGCTCGCCGATGGCGCGGGCGGAGCGTTCCTCGCCTGGGAGGATGCCCGCACGGCGGGGATCGACGACCTTTACGCGCAGCACCTCGATGCGTCCGGCAATGCGACCTGGGCCGTGGGCGGCGTGGCATTGTGCACGGCGGCGGGGGACCAACAGGATGTCTCACTCGTCACGGATGCACGCGGCGGCGTGATCGCCGGTTGGATGGACACGCGGGGTGCGAACTTCGACCTCTACGTGCAGCGTCTCAATGGCGCCGGCGCGGCGCAGTGGGCGGCGAACGGCCAGCCGATGTGCAACGCCTCCGGGGTGCAGATCTACCCGGCATTCGCCACCGATGGTCAGGGCGGCGTGATCGCAGCGTGGGAGGACGGCCGCGATGGCCCGCGCGACCTGTACGCGCAACGGGTTGAGCTCAATGGCCTGCTCGGCGGCCCCGAGCCCACCATTGCCAGCCTCACCGATGTGCCGGACGATCAGGGTGGTGAGGTCGTCGTGCGATGGAATCCGAGCCTGTACGAGAGTCCCGCGCTGGGTGCCCCGGTCACGGCATATCGCCTTTACCGTCTTGACGGCGCGGTGAAGACGCTGCTTGCCGAAGTGCCGGCCGAAGGGTTCCTCACTTACGAAAGCAACGCGGCGACCCTTTCGGACTCCACTCCGAGCGCAGCCAATCGCACGCGCTTCCGAGTCGCGGCCGTGGCCGGTGCGATCGAGTATCTGGGCGCGCCCGACAGTCTGGCGTCGGTGGACCAGATCGCGCCCCCGGAACCTCTGGGATTGATGGGGTTGTATGTCGGCAATCAGTCGCGGTTGAGCTGGCGCCGCTCGCCTGCCGCGGACTTCCTGAACTTCCGCATCTACCGCGGTGACAATTCCAACTTCGCCGCGGATGCGGGCTCTCTGGCGGCAACTGTCACCGACACCACGTTCGTGGAGAGTGCCCCGGCGGGCGTGTTCTACAAGGTGGCCACGGTGGACAAGCACGGCAACGCCAGTTCGGCAGCATGGGTGCAGACCGAGACGACGCTTGGTGTGGGCGATGCCGCCACCCCGATGTTCGCGTTCGCTCGCCCGCAACCGAACCCCTCACAGGGTCCTGCAACGCTGCGCTTCTCACTCCCGGCGAGTGCGCGGATCACGCTCGAGTTGTTCGATGAGCATGGCCGCCGCGTCCGCACGCTGATCGCCGGCGAGCTCGCGGCAGGCGAGCACTCCCGCACGTGGGATGGACGCGACGACAAGGGCGCAGTGAGCGCGCCGGGCGTCTACTTCGCGCGACTTGTGGCAGACGGTGCCACGCGCGTGCAACGACTCACCCGCGTCGAGTAGGCGAACCTCTGAAGCTCAGCGCCCGCGCCACACCGGGGCGCGCTTCTCGAGGAAAGCGCGGATGCCCTCCTCGGCATCCGCGAGTCGCATCAGGTCCGCGAGATAGCGCCGCTCGATCCGCCTGAGTGCTTCTGGGCCGCCCAGCGCGCCTTCGCGCAACGCGCGCTTGGCTTCCCGCACCACTGCCGTGCTCTGGAGCAGGATGGGCGCGAGCAACGCTTCGGTCGCCGCCCTGCGTGTGCCAGGCGGGCACACACGGTTCACGAGTCCCCACTCGAGCGCGCGGGCGGGCGTCAGGTCCTCACCGCCCAGCACGCTCTCGCTCGCTCGCGCCCACCCGATCCGCGCCGGCAGCAGAGCCGCCGCCACCGGTGGATACGCGCCAAGCCGGATCTCAGGGAACCCCAGGCGCGCATCGTCCTCGACCACGACCAGATCGCACGCGAGCGCCAGCTCGAGGCCGCCCCCCAACGCGAAGCCATGCACCTCGGCCAGCGTCGGCATCGGCGCGGCCAGAATCGCGCGCACGGCGCCGTGGAATGCTGCGAGCATTCCCTCGACCAGATCGGGCGTGTGATCGGCCACTTCGACGCCGGCGGAGAACCCGCGCGCATCGCCGCCCTCGATCACCAGTGCGCCGACCGTGGGGTCGAGGCAAGCGTCGCGCACGGCATCCGCGAGCGCGCCATTCAAGCCGCGGTCGAGCACATTGAGCGGCGGGCGATGCAACGTGAGGCGCATGATCGCGCCTTCGCGCGCGAGCCGGACGTGTCCGGGCTCCTTCATCGCGCGCCCCGCGGTGGCGTCGTCCGTGAGCTATCGCGCGGGGCCTCATACTTGAGGCTGTCGGCCACGAAGACGCCGCGCAGGGAATCGGATGCGCTCGCACGCAACTGCCGCAGCAGGTCCCCGACGCGAGCGCGCTGCTGTGGCTCGCGCAGCAGCGACTCCGCCTGACGGAGCTGGGTGAGCGCTTCTGGGATGCGGCCGGCCGCGTGATAGGCCATGCCCAGCTGCAGCCGCGCCTCGCCGGAGCGAGGAGCCGCGCGCACGCCCTCGCCCGCCAACTCGAGCGCGACATCGCCGCGCCCCTGCGCGTCGAACCATTGGATCGCTTCCATGCGCGTGTCGGTATCGGTCGGCGCTCGCCGTAACCAGCGGCGATATACTTCGCCCGCTTCCGTCTCGCGATGGAGCGCGCTCAATGCACGGACCTGGCCGCGGTACGCATGGACACGGAGTGAATCCAGTTCCTCCGCCCGGCGATAAGCTGCGAGCGCCGCGGCGGGAGCACCGCTTTGCGATTCGAGATTGCCGAGGTTCACCTGCACCGCGGCATCACGTGGCGCCAGCTTCACGGCGCGCGCATAGGCGCTCCGCGCCTCGGCCCAACGCTGCATCGATGCAAGCACCACACCCAGATCCCGCCACGCGTCGGCATCGCGCGGGTCGAGCGTGAGTGCGCGACGCAACGATCGTTCGGCATCGTGCGCACGACCCGCGACGCTGTACGCGAACGCCAGCGCCTGCCACGAACGTTGATCGCGCGCATCTCGGCGCGTGAGCAACTCCAACTGAGTGATCGAGCGCGCCGAGTCGCCGGCCTGCGCGAGCGCGAGTCCCAACTCCCGGGCTGCGTCGCGGTGGGCCGGATCGCGCTGGACCTCGGTCGCGAATGCAATCGCCGCGGCCGGCCATTGCCCGCGTGCCGCGTAAATGCGGCCGATGCGGAAGCTCACATCCGGCAGGGACGGATCGAGCTTGAGCGCGTTGCGGTAAGACAGGATCGCGGAGGCGAGATTGCCACTCGCCTCGAGTCCGCGCCCGAAGTCGTATTGCTCGCGCGCGCGCTGTGCGAGCGTGCGCTGACTCGAGTCCGCTGGATTTCCGCGGCCGGGCTGCAGGAACGGCGCCACCGGCGAGTCGATGTGCACGGTGTCGGTGTGGCTCGGAACGAGCAGCGACGGGACATCGGCTCGCGGGCTCGGAGCGAGCGCAAGAAGGAGGGCCGCGGCGACCGCGGGCCATGGGGCGTTGCGATGCAGTCTCGACATGCGGGCGACTAGTCTAGCATGCGATGCGACCGCGGCCCGCGGCCCGAGCGAGAACTGACGAAACCGGGACCCGGGTCCGTGCTACCGTTCTCATTCTGCCATGGACCGAACCCTCACCCGCCACCTCCTGTCCTTCGCTGTCGCGGTCATGGGCGTCGTGGACCTGGTCTCGGCGCTGCTCTCGCGCCCCCCTGAGCGCCTGCTCGCGCTCACGCATCTGGTCCCCTCCGCCGTACTCGACACGAGTCGAACGTTCACGCTACTGGCGGGCGTGCTCCTGCTGCTGACCGCGAACGGACTCCGATTGGGCAAACGCCGGGCGTTCATCGGCGCGCTGTTCCTGTGTGCGGTTTCGGTGCCGGTCAATCTGCTCAAGGCGTTCGACTTCGAGGAGGCCACCGTTGCCACCGCACTGATGTTCGCGCTGGGAGTGAGCGGGCAGGCCTTTGCCGTCAAGAGTCGTGCGTTGTCGTGGCGCGCGATCCGCCCGGGCGTGGTGGCGGTCATTGTCGGCGTGCTCGCCTATGCGGTCCTGGGATCATGGATCGTCGAGGTGCTGTTCGCGCCCTCGCAGGCCTCGTTCCCGCGCGCGGTGGCCGAGGCGATCTACCAGTTGCTGGGGCTGGGCGAACCGGTGCTGCACGTTTCCCGCGAGCATCACGTGGTGCGCTGGTTCCTCGGTTCGATCAACCTCATCGGGATCACGCTCCTGGGAGGACTCGCGCTGGCGTTCCTGCGTCCCGCGACCTACTCGCGTCGACACCGCGCGGATGTCGAACGGGTGCGTGAGCTGATCCAGAGTCATGGCGAGAGCACGGTCTCGGCCTACGCGCTGGCGGAGGACACCGATCACTTCTTCAGCACCAATCGCCGAGCGGTCATCGCGTACCGCTTCGAGAGCGATGTGCTGCTGGTGATCGGCGACCCCATCGGCCCCGCCGAGGAGATCCCTGCGCTGCTCCTCGCATTCGAGCGTTTCTGCCTCGAGCACGATTGGCAGTTCGCGTTCTATCAAGCGCGCCCGGAGCATCTCGCCCAGTACGAAGCCATGGGCTGGCGCGCGCTTCATCTGGGCGAGGACCCGATCCTGTGGACGGATCGCTTCACGCTCGAGGGCTCCGCCATGGGCGAGGTTCGTCGGGCGGTCCACAAGCTCTCGCAGCAGGGCCTCCAGATCTCGATCTTCCGTCCGGGCGTTTCGCCGTTCTCGCAGGCTCCCGACCACGACGCGATCTCGGAGTCGCTGCGACGGATCTCGAACGAGTGGCTCGCGGACAAGCCGGGTGGCGAGAAGGGCTTCTGCATGGGGCGCTTCGATGCCAGTCAACTCGATGCCGTGCTGCTGCTGCTCGCGCGCGATCCCGCACGGGGAACCATTGAAGCGTTCTGCACCTGGACGCCGATTCCCGCGCGCCGCGGCTGGGCGCTCGACCTGATGCGCCGGCGGCGCGAAGCACCGAGCGGCGTGATGGAATGGCTGATCGCGCGCGGCGTCGAGGACGCCCGCGAGCATGACGAAGCGATGCTGTCGCTGTCGCTCTCGGCGCTGGTCCGCGTGGAGACCGGCAACGCGAGCGGGCCGAACGTGGGCGGGTCCGAGGAGACCGCGCGCGCGTTCCTGATCGAACGCCTCGCACGCTTCTACGACTTCCAGGGCCTGTTCCGCTGGAAGCGCAAGTTCATGCCGAGCTTCGAAGCCCGCTATCTGGTGTACGCGAACCCCGCGGCACTGCCGGCCGTTGCGCTGGCATTGGTGCGGGCTCAGAGCCCTGCTGGCCTCATGTCGTATTTCCGCCGCACGCCGCGCGCGACACCCGCGACGCAACCGAGCGAAGCATGAGCTCGCACATCGCATTCGCGGACGCCGTCCGGATCGAACGGATCGAATCGCTCGCATGGCTCGACCAGCACGCGGCGGCGCCGGCCGCTGCGATCACGGCGCTGGGACTGCGGACGCGCGCGATCGGGCACGCGGCCCTGCTCGCGGCGGATCGCTCGGATTCCCTGCTGAACAATCGCGCGATCGGGGTGGGCATGTTGGAGGCTGCGACGCCGGAGTTGCTCGACGCGGTCGAAGCTCACTACGCGCCGTCGCCGCAGGGATTCGCGATCAACCTGTGCCCACTCGCCGAACCCAACGACGTGTCGCGGGAACTGGCGCGCCGTGGTTTCCAGACGTGGTTCCACCACGTGAAGTGGGTGCGCGGGGTCAGTACGCCGCCCCCGTTGGCTCATGAACTGCACGTGTCTCATGTAACCGCAGCAGATGCCGAGCGGTTCGCGGAAGTGCAGCACGACGACGACACGCCCGAGCGCGCCGCACAGATGGAGTGGACCGTGGCGTGCGTGGGACGCCCCGGCTGGACGCACCTACTGGCTTGGGATGGCGACGAACCCGTGGCCGGAGCTGCCGTGTTCGTGCATCACGACACCGCATGGCTGGGCCACGCACGGACGCGCGACTCCTCGCGTCGCCGCGGCGCGCAACAGACGCTGCTCGCGGAACGCATCCGGGTCGCCGGGGCCGCGGGCGCAACGCTGTTGACCACCGAGACCGCGCCGGACTGGCCCGACCTGCCACGCGAGTCGCTGCGCAACGTGGCCCGAGCGGGCTTCCGTATCACATACGAGCGCCCGAGTTGGATCCGCTTCCCCGGGTGATTGCGCCACGAAAGCACGACCCCGCGATGGCGAGCGCCACCGCGGGGTCGTGGACAGCTGCTGCGACCGGACTACTTCCCGGTGAACACGCCCTTACGCTTCTCGATATAGGCCGCGAGACCTTCCTTGGCGTCCTCGCCCTGGAACAGCAACTGCTGCAGCTCACGCTCGACGGCGAGCGCGGACTCGAACGGCAGGTCGGCGCCGGACTGAACGGCGCGCTTGATGCGACCCACCGCCTTGGAAGCGCGGTTCGGCGGGCAGAACTGCTCCGCATAGGTCTGGATCTTGTCGAAGAACTCCTGCGCCGTCGCGGTCTCCCAGACATCGTTGATGATGCCGAGCGTGTGCGCCTTCTCGAACCCGAACACTTCGGCCGTGACCATGAGCTCGATCGCCTGCGACTTGTTCACAAGACGGGCGAGACGCTGCGTGCCACCCGTGCCCGGCAGCACTCCGAGGTTCACTTCCGGCAGCCCGACCTTGCCCGAGCCCTTGCGCGCGATGCGGATGTCGGCCGCCATCGCGATCTCGAGGCCCCCGCCCACCGTGTGGCCATTGAGCGCGGCGATGACGATCTTCGGCGTGTGCTCGAGACGGTTGAGTGTCTCGTTCGCGTGCAGGCAGAAGTAGTACTTGAAGGTCGGGTCGGCCTTCTTGAGCATGTTGATGTCGGCGCCAGCGCAGAAGAACTTCTCGCCCGCACCACGGATGACGATCGCCTGCGTGTCGTTGTCGAAGCGCGCCTTGAGGATCGCGGCGTCGAGCTCCTTCATCATCTCGTGGGTGTAGCAGTTGCCCGGATCGAAGTTGAGTTCCAAGGTCATGACGCCGTTCTTGAACGACGTCTTGACCAGATTGGCCTGGGTCGCTTCCATGGTCGGGATCTCCGTGTCAGGAGGAGTGCTGCATGCAGCGGTCGGCCCGGGAGGACGCGACACCGTGCGGGAGTACGAACGTGAGGCCGCGATTATAGGAGGGCCGTCGAGACAGGGTCAACGACCGCCCCGGGGCCCGTTCCCGACGCTCCGAGCCCTTGTGGCGAGGCTCCAACTCCTCCTCTTGGCGGTGGGACTGACCCTCGCGGCGCCGGCACACGCCGGCGCGGACCGAATCACGAACGCCTCGGTGCCCACCACGTTGTCCGGCGCAGGCATGCGCGATTGCCGTGTGTATCTCCCGCCCTCGTATTCGACTTCCGAGGCTGCTGCTCGCCGCTACCCGGTGATCGTTTTCCTGCATGGCTGGCCCGGGGCCGAAGGCAACTGGCCCGGACAGGGACATGCGGGTGAAACACTCGACCGATTGATACTCGGGCATCGCATCCCGGAGGTGATCGGACTGTTCCCCGATGGCACGGGCGCAGGGCATCTGGGGCGCAGCATGTGGGTGGACAGCCACGATGGTCGTTCGCGACTCGAAACGTTCCTCTCACATGACCTCGTGTCGTGGGCGGATCGCACCTTTCGCACGCGCCGCGACCCCGCCCACCGCGGCGTGATCGGACTCTCGGATGGCGCGACCGGCGCCATGAATCAGGTGCTACGGCATCCCGACGTGTACGGCGCGGTCGGAGCGCACAGCGGCGTCTACCTCCTGACGCCGGATTGGAGCAGCGGGCCGTTGTTCGGGGATGAGCCTGAGGCTTCACGGCTTCGAGAAGGCTACAGCCCGCTCATCGAGATCTCGGGCCACGCCACCTCACTGAGCCTCACGACGATCTACTTCGACTGCGGCGAAGCAGATGAGTCCATTGCGGATAACCATGCGTTGCACGCCCGGTTGGACTCGTTGCACATCGCGCACGAGTTCCATGCCTACCCCGGCAGCCACGACTGGGGCTACTGGCGTGCCCATCTGGAACAGTCGCTGATCGCTGTGACCTCCGGGATGTGGCCCGACCCCGACACGGGCCACTCTTTGTCACGCCCCTGACGGTTTCGGACGAATATCGGTGGACGGACGCGAAACATTCATCGTATATTGACGATGAACGATGAAAGGAGGCTCCCGCGATGAGCCCGACCCGTACCGAGACCGGCATCACGCCCCAGGATGAACAGCTCGCGCAGTACACCAAGGCCCTCGGCCACCCGGCCCGCGTTGCCATCCTGCGCACGCTCGCCAAGCGTGGCGAGTGTGTGTGCGGCGAGATCGTCGACGAACTCCCGCTCGCTCAGGCCACCGTCTCGCAGCATTTGAAGGTCTTGAAGGACGCCGGCCTGATCCAAGGCGAGATCGATGGACCGCGCGTGTGCTACTGCGTGAACCCCGAGACCGTGAAGCGTTTCCAGAAGCTGATCACCACCCTGACCGGCGCGTGCTGCGCCCTGTGAGGACCTCATGAGCAAGCTCCAGAGCATCCCCATCACCGCGACGCCCTCCAGTTCACCGGCAAGCGGTTGTTGCAGCACCTCCGGCGCAAGCCTCGCCGACGGCGGCGATGTTCGCACCATCGTGCGCGAGAAGTACGGCGCGGTCGCAGCCGGCGTCGCGAACAGCTGCGGCTGCTGTCAGGGACCCACGGACGCCGAGTCGGTGCTCGCACAACTCGGCTATTCCGCTGATCAGGCGGCAGCGATCCCCGAGGGCGCGAACCTTGGGCTGGGCTGCGGTAATCCGATCGAGCACGCTCAGCTTCAACCGGGCGAAGTCGTGCTTGACCTGGGTTCGGGCGGCGGCATCGACTGCTTCCTCGCAGCGCGCGAGGTGGGATCGACAGGCCGCGTGATCGGTGTGGACATGACCCCGGGCATGATCGAACGGGCCCGTGGCACTGCCGTGCGCATCGGCACCACGAACGTGGAGTTCCGTCTTGGGGAGATCGAACATCTGCCCGTCGCGGATGCGAGCGTCGACGTGATCATCTCGAACTGCGTGGTGAACCTCTCGCCCGAGAAGCTGCAGGTTTTCCGGGAGGCGGTGCGGGCCTTGAAGCCAGGCGGGCGACTGATGGTGAGCGACCTGGTGCTGACGCGACCACTGGCGCCGGCGCTACTGGCGAACGTGGAGTTGTACGTGGGCTGCGTCTCGGGTGCCGCACAGAAGGAGGAGTTCCTCGAGCTCATGCGCGAGGCCGGTTTCGGTGAGGTCGAGATCGTCGAGGAACGCGGTTACGAAGTGGGGATGGACACCTTGCCGGTCGGGAGCGCCGAGCGTGACGCCTTCGCCGCTGTGGTTTCCATCAAGGTTCGGGCCGTGAAGGCCAGCCACTGAGTCCTGCCCGGGTGGGCGGCGCGAAGCAAGGGTCAAGGCTCACCGAGCCCTGACACTCTGCTCGCGTCGCGCCCGATAGACTCTTCCTTATCATGCGCCCACTCCTGTGCTTCCCCGTCGCGATCGGGCTTGTACTGGCGCCCCTGGCTACCGCCGAGACGCCGCTGCAGCCGAGCAATCTCGCGCACGTCCTGGGTGTGGCGGATTCCGCCCGCCCCATGGCGCGCGTCCCCACCTCCATCGTGCGGCCGAACGTGGCGTGGAGCGTGTTGGCCGCGAAAGTTCCGGGGCCCGTGGACCTGCGCGTGCGGGTCGATCGGGATGGGATCGTGGACAGCGTGCAAGTGGTGAATGGCGATCCCCGCCTTCGCACCGCAGCGATCGATGCCGCGCGCTGGTTCCTGTACGCCCCGACGGGCATTGCAGAGTGGACGGACCTGCGCATCGGCTTCCCTGTCTTAGGCGATGCCGAGGAGCTTTCGCCGGACCCGGTGACCATGGCGCTTGCTGCCGAAAAGCGCGGGGATCTGCAGGAGGCCGTTGACTCGTGGACCGGTGCGCTCGCGCGCGTCGGCAAGCATCCTTCGCTTCAGGATGATCACGCGATCCGCGCGCACATCCTGACGCTCGCGCGTCGGATGACTCCTCCGCCCGCGATCCCGAATCTGGCTGCTGGCCCTGCGCGAGGGGCGATGAACCGACTGCAGCGCAGCATGGCGAGCGTGGTGAGTCGTGAACTTCTCACGGTGTTCGATCAGTCGCTGGTGATTGCGCCGTGGTTCGCAGACGCATACCGCTGGCGGGCCGCGGCGCTCGCGGGATGCGGCCGCCCCGACGATGCGCGCCGTGCGGTCATGCTCTACCGAATGGCGAGCGTTGATTCCTCGAGCCGCGCGTTGGCGGATCGGGCGCTTCGGGCGCTCGCGAACGCCGACAGCATCGGTGCCTCGCAGATGCTCAAGTTCTGACTCTGCGGCCAGCCCGCATCAGGGTCGTGGCAACTCCGAAACGCTCGAGCGAGCCACGATGTCAGCACCCCGCCGCGCCTCCACTTGCCATGCGAGACCCTCGGCAGGATCGACACCCTCGGGCAACGTCGATCGCACCACCGTCAGGTGGGTCGCAGTTGCCGCGTCGAATCGCGTACGCTCAGTGAGGTCGCTGCCGAGCACGAGCACGACGTACCCCGTCGCACCTTCGACGGCATCCCACTCCAACAACCAGCCATCGGACAGGCGCGTGGGCTCCGTCGTGGTCACTCCACCGGCATCCGATGTGCCCATCAGTCCGCCGCGCGTGAGCGCTCGCTCGCGAGGCGGTCCCTGCGCCAGCCAAGTCCCGACCACCACGACCGCAACCACCGCAGCGGCTAACACGAGTCGTGGCCCAGGCGTGAACCACCGCAGCCACCATGGCGCACCTGGTTCGGAGATGATCTGCCGCGCAGTCGCCTTCGCGGGCTTGGCCGTGAGCTGTTCGATGAAGCGATCGAGTTCGATTTCTGCGTCCTCGCCCTTTGCGTTCGGCGGGAGCGAAGGCGGGGCGAGGAAGGCGCGCAGCGCAATGAGTTGACCCTGGCACCGAGGACAGGAATCCAGATGCTCACGCTCGGCCGAGTTGGCCGGCGCGTCCACGACACTCGCCAACCGCTCGAGCGGGATGCACGGATTATTCATCATCGCTGCGCCCTCCCTGTGGCGCTCGATCGAGCGCCGCTCTCAACTTACGACGTGCGGTCTGCAAGAGCCCTCGAGCCCCTGATGCACTGTCCAGTCCCATGAGTTCGGTGATGCGCTCGACGGGCAACTCCTCGTAGGCTCGCAGCCACAGTGCGAGCCGTTCCCGCTCATCGAGATGCTCGCGCATCTGCCGCAGCACCTGCTCCTGTGATGACTTCCATTCCCACGCTTCGTCCGGCCCCGGAGAACGGTCCGCCGGTTCATGAAGTTCGTCGTCCAGACGCTCCATGCGACGGCGGCGTAACTCCGTGAGACAACGATTGCGCACCACCGTATAAATCCATGACCCGACTTGCGCCCGCGATTCGAAGGTCGGCAATGCGCGATAGATCGAGACGAGACAATCCTGGGCCAGCTCCATGGCGCGCTCGCGATCTCGCACGAGGTGGTGACACCACGCGAACACGCGACTGCGCCAACGTCGCAGCAACTCCGAGGCGGCGCGACGCCCGGCCACCCCGTCGGGGTCAGCCTGATGGTCTCGAACCAGCTGTTCGTCGCTCCGACTGTCTTCCATGGATGGAACGCGGATGCTCCGGGGTCGTCACAGGATCGCGGCGAGGAAGTGGTGCGCAGAGGTTAACTCACGCTCGCGCAGTGGCCTAGCGAAGCACCCCGGGAAGCAGGGATGTTCTGGGGACCAGCCTCGGACGCAGGGTGGGGTCGCCGACGGTGACGAACGCGGCCCAGTAGGCCGGGTGTGCGGTCGCGGGATCCGCTCGCAGCGCCGCTTGAGCCGTACGGGCGGCCTCTCCCACCGTGCGGCCACGGCCCAGCTCGTTGTAGAAGTACTGCGTCCACCTCTCGGCGACCCGGTCATCCACTGCCCACAGCGTCGCCACCACTGTCGACGCGCCGGCTGCGAGGAACGCGCTCGAGAGCCCGTTGGCGTTCTCCGTCATCATCGGTGAACGCACGTCCGAGTTGCAGGCGGCGATCACGCACAGCCGCGCGGGGAGTCGTTCGCGCGCGATGCGCTCCGCGGTCAGCCACGCCGACTCGTCCTCGCCTCGCCCCAGTAGCATGGCGGAATCCCAAGGATTCTCTGCATTCGCCACGGCGTGCGAGGCGACATGCAGCACCTGCCCCTGACGCATCACCTCGAGCACTTCGTCAAGCGTGCGATCGCCAGCATGCACACGGCTGACGACGCGGTCGAAGTGCCGCTCGAGCCAACGCGTCTCGCCCGTGATACCTTCGAGCGAGCGTCCGCGGTCATCCGTGTTGCGACCCACCACTGCCAAGCGGACCGTGCTCGGTCCCGGGCGACGGCGCTCGTCGATCAGCCAGGCGGCCGACGGCACGTTCACGAGTTCATGCGTCTGGCCGAGCGGCGCTCCCGAAGGGCCAGTGAGCACGGCGAATGGCACCGAGCCGAGCGCCGCCATCGGTGACATCATCACGCGGGAGCAAGCGGCGATCTCGGCGCTGGCGGGCCCAAGCAAACGACGCGAAAGATCTCGGCTGGCGGCGTCGCGGAGCTTGTCGCTGCTGCGTGGGTCACGCTGCACATCGCGGAAACGGCTCACCATCTGGCGCAAGGAATCGTCGCCCGGCACCGCATGCACCTGAAGCGAGCGGGAGGTGACGACGAACACATAGCCGCTGGCGCGCCCGATCTGATAGTCGAGGAACACCTCTCCCGGACGCAGCCCGGAGCGCTGCAATGATGCCAGAGAGAAACTCCAACTCCCCGGCGCGCGTTCGAGTCCACGCACCGCTGCGCCGCGCTCGAGCAGCGTCCGTCCTTTGAAGCGCTGCATCGCCTCGAACGCACGGATTGCGCGTTGCTGCGCGGTGCCGGCGCGAACCTGCCCAAGCCAGAGATCGGCCGTGGTGGTCGCGAACTCGCTCGTGAGCGACTGGGCTTCGCGATACTCGGGCAAGCGCATCGCATCGCGCGCGTTCTCCCATGTCTGCACTGCGCGCCCTAGCCAGGACAGGGCCTTGGCGACGTCGATGGGTTGGTACGTGTTCGCGATCGCGAGTTGCAGGTCAGCCCGCATCAAAGGCGTGAGGGCCTTCGCCGTATCCGCCGCTGCGAGGAACGGACGCAAGAGTTGCAGGGCCACCTCCGGCCGTCCCTGAGCCAGTCGAGCGCGCGCCATTCCGACCACGATCGGCACGCGATCGCTCAACGTCATGCGTGACTCGTAGCGCTCGAGCAAGCGTGAACCGAAGCTCAGGATGGGTGCAGGCGTACCCTCCACCATCAGAAGACGGTAGTAGCTGTCCGCCGCGGGAACGGCCTCGTCCGCTGAACCCAGGGAGTCCGCAGTGCGCCACGCCCAACTCAGCAGCGAATCGGCCTCCTCATAGCGGCGTTGCGAGATCCGAACCTCACCCAGCGTGCACGCATGCAGCAAGCGTTCGGATGGAGTTCCGGTGCGGGTGAGCGATGGCATGTCCGCGAGCAAAGTCGCGGCCGCGTCGGCGAAACGACCCAGTTGCAGTTGGGTCAACGCTAGATTCGAGACACTGGCCGATGTACGCAGCCCCGCCCGCCGTCGCACTTGAAGCGACCGCTCGTAGTAGCGTGGCGCCAGTGTGGGGTCCCCGCGTTCCTGCTCATACGCCCCAAGGTTGTTCCAAGCATCGGCCTCCGATTGGAGGTCCTTCGTCTGTTGGGCGAGCGCCACCACGGTGCGCAGCTCGCTGCGCGCCTCGTCCAGCCGTGCGAGCCCGAACTGGGCGCGGGCCAAGCCGACGCGAGCGCGCAGCTCATGCCGAATGACTCCTGCAGCCTGCGCGCTCGCAATGGCGCGGCGGTACTGCGTGACTGCTCGGGAGTACGCGCGGTTCTGTAGCGCCGCGTAGCCCAGGCCGATCGCACCGACAGCCTCGGCTTCGCGGTCGGCACGCGGACGGGCCAGTGCGATGATATTCCGCGCAGCCTCCTCGCCCGCCTTGATGCGCCCCGCGTCAAAGGCGGCGTACTGCACCACCATGAGCCCGCGGCACCACGCGCCCGTGTCACGCAGCGCACGTGCGAGCACGATTCCGCGCTCCACTTCCGCAGTCGCGGTGGCGGCCCCGCGCGTGTACAGCCACGAACTTCCGCGGCGCAACACGGCGACCATCTCGAGTTCCCGATCCCCCCGCGCGCGCGCCACGGTCACCAGCGAGTCGAGGTAGCGCTCGGCGGCGGGCACCTGCCGCGCCTTGACCAGCGAGTCCGCGCGCAGGGAGATACCAATGAGCCGCACCGAAGGCGGCACGGCGCGAGCCGAGGCGGCAACCAGAGGGCCCAGCAGCGCGAGGAGGAGCAGGCCCACACGCACGCGGCGCCTCATTCGAAGCGCCTGGCCGCCGCGGAGGGAGGGCGGCCATCCTCGGTGAGCGCGAAACCAGCGAAGCGTGCCGCCCGCTTCTCGACGAACGCTCGCAATCCTTCGTCCGAGTCCTCGCTCACCCAGCAGGCTGCCTGCGCCGCACCCTCGGCATCCATATTCTGCGCGAGCGTGCGCGTGAGCGAGGCTCGCAGCGTGCGCTTCGTTTCGAGCACGCTGGTCTGCGGACCATCCGCGAGCTGACGCGCGTATGCGCGCCAGCGCTCAGCGAACTCCACGGCAGGCCACACGCGCTGCACCAGCCCAAGGCGAAAGGCGTCCTCGGAGCCGATCAGTTCGCCGGTCCAGCACAGGTCGAGCGCGTTCGCCGTGCCGATCAGTCGCGGCAGGTGATGAGCGCCCGCCCAATCCACATGCAGACCGATCCGCACAAAGGTCTCGCTGAAACGTGCCTCCTCAGAAGCCACGCGCACGTCAGCGGCAAGCGCAAGATTGCAGCCCGCTCCAGCAGCCACGCCATTCACCGCAGCGATGACGGGAATCTGGAACGCGGCCAGCCGCATGAGAATGCCACGCCCGGCTTCGAGCAGAGGTTCGAGCGATGAGAACGGGGCCTTGGCATTCTTCAGACCCACCATGTGCTGCACGTCACCACCCGAGCAGAAGCCCTTGCCCGCGCCCGTGATCACCAACACACGCACATCCACCCGCGATGCGACGGCGTCCAGCGTCGCGATCAACTGCTCGCGCATATCGCCCGCGAACGCATTGAGCTTGTCCGGGCGGTTCAGCGTGACCACCGCGATGCCGTCGGTGACCTCGAGCAGGATCGTCTGGGACATGGGGACTCCGGGGGAGGAGACATCAAGTCAGGGGTAGGCGGAGTCTAGGCGATGCCCCGCGGGCTCACCACTGCGCCAACGCCCGCTTGCCGCGAATCGCCGGCCGCCCCCATGCTGCGCCCCATGGCCCGCAAGCCTCGCCACAGCACCCGTCCATCGGACCGGAGCGCGATTGGAACCAAGCCCGCCGCCCGCGGATTCTGGGGTGAACGATGGCCGCTCGCGCTCGCGGCGATCTTCCTGCTCACCCTCGCGTGGCGGCTGATCGCACTCGCCGCTCTGGCGCGCTCGCCTTTCATGGGCGACCTCGATGCCGACCCAGCGATCTACTGGGCATGGTCGGGCGAGATCCGCGCCGGCGCATGGGTCGGCCGCCAAGCGTTCTTCCTGGGTGCACTCTACCCTTACGTGTTGGCGGTCCTGCGCGAGTTGACCGCGGATTCGCTGCGTGCCGTCCTTGGCGTGCAATGCATGTTCGGCGCCTTGGCGGTGACACTGCTCACCGATGCGGCGCGACGCCTCACTTCTGCTCCCGTGGGCCTCGTGGTGGGAGCGCTGCTCGGCGTGCTCACGATGGGTACGTTCTTCAATCTGCTTGTGCTCATGGAGTCACTCTTATTCCTTCTCAGCACACTCGTGCTCTGGTGCGTCGTGGCGTGGGACTGGCAGCGCCGTCCCATTCTTGGCGCGATGGTGGTCGGTGCCTGTCTCGGACTCGCGGCCCAGGGGCGGGCCACGCACGTGCTCCTGCTCATTCCCTTCGTACTGTTCCTGTTCGCGTCGCTCGAGCGACCGCGGGCCATGCGGGCCGTGCTTGCGGCGCTGGCAATGGTGATCGCCCTCGCCCTACCGACCCTGATCCGGCATCGCCTACTCGTACACGAGTGGATCCCCTACACCTACAGCCTCGGCTTCAACGCGTACGTCGGCAATGGTCCTGCCGCGAACGGGAGCTATGTTCTGATCACCGGATCGGTCGAGGACGAATCCTCGGTCCCCGGCAGCAGCGAAGGTGGCACTCAGGGCGATGGACGCGCTTACCTGCGGCAGATCGAGGGTCTCGACCTGAGCCCGGGACAGAGTTCACAGCTCTGGCTGCAACGAACACTCGCGTTTGTTCGACACGAGCCGGCCCTCACCGCCCGACGCTTCCTTGAGAAGCTCGGTCTGCTCGTGAACCACCGCGAGGTCCCACAGGTCGAGAACGTGGCGGTGATGGAACGCGTGCTCGGGCCGCTCGGTCCTCCCGGACTCGGCTCGTTCGTACCACTGGGGGTGCTCGGCATGATCGGGATGGTGCTCGTCCTTCGCCGCCCGCCGCGCGAGCGCTTCGCGCTGACCATGCTGGCCACGCTCGCCCTGGCCACCGCGGTGTTCTTCGTGACGGATCGCTACCGTCATCAGTTGGTGCCCGCGCTCGCGCTGCTCGCGGCGATCACGCTGCAGACTGTGTGGGACGGTTTTCGCAGGGGCGAGCGCGGCCTGCTCGTGCGAATCGCTCTCGGTGCGATCGTGGTTGGCGCGCTCACGGCGCTTCCGCGGGTGCCGTTCGATCCCGATCATCTGGCATGGGAAGCCGACGCCTCTTTGGGCATCGCCCACCTCAAGCGCGGCGAGAACCCGCAGGCGCTCACGGCGTTGCGCAGAGCGGTGACGCTCGATCGATCGGGGCGCTTGAAACGCGGCGATGGTTCGTCCGCACAGGTCGTGCGCGCGTCCGTGTACGAGGACCTCGCCGTCGCCGAACGACTCACGGGCGACTGGGCCACGGCGCTCGGCACTTATCGCGAGGCGGCGCGGCTCGCGCCCAACGCTCGTTCACTGCAGCTGGAGTATGGGAAGACCGCTGCGGCGATGAAGCACCTCGAAGAAGCGCGCAGTGCCTTCACGGCGGCTGGCGTGAGCGAAGGAGAAGCATCCGAGGGGTTATTCGCCGACGCCTCACAGGCACAGGCGCGCGAGGACGGCGCCGGCCTGGAAGCAGCGCTGCGCGGCATCCTCACGCTGCAACCCGGCGACGAACGCGCTCAGGTCGCGCTCATCCGCACGCTCATCCAGGCGGCCCGTTTCGACGAGGCGGCGGCGGAACTGGAGCACGCCCGCGAGGCCGGACTGGACGCGGGCGTGCACGCAGCGCACGAAGTGCTGCTCGCGGCCACACGCGGCGATACCGCGAGTGAAGCAACGTGGCGCGCGCGGATCACGCCCTCGGCTGCGCGCGATCCTCGCATCGCGGCCACGCTCGCGATGGTGCCCGTTGCGCCGCGCGTTACTCCTTGACCACGATGGTGCCGGCGAACAGGTCGTGGAGACAGCGATGATCTCCCCGCACCACGCCCACCAGCACATCGATCAGCGCGAACGGCGGGCAGAGGATCCAGAGGATGCCGGGCAGCAGCGTGCGCATCACCCCCGCTGCGCCGAAGCTGGGCTTGCTGCCATCCACGCGCACGACGCGCAGGTGCATGGCGAGCTTGCCGTAGCTGCGGCCCGCGGCGCCCATCAAGCTGACCTGCGCGATGGCGATCACGAATGTGGCGATCACCCCGAGCGTGATCAGCGTCATGAGTTTCGGAGTGGGCACCCCACCCAGACGCATGAATGCCGCCGTACCCAGCACCAGCACGGGCAAGGACATCATGCTGATGTCCACGAGCGCCGCCCGCGCGCGCGCGGCCATCGTCGCGGGCCTCGGCAGTGTGCCCTGCAGCGGGCTCGGGCTCACGCGCGCTCCAACAGCACTGCCATGCCCTGACCGCCACTCACGCATAGCGTGGCGATGCCGTAGCGCCCAGAAGTCCTCTGCAACTCGTGCGCGAGCGCCACGAGGATGCGCGTCCCGCTGCAGCCGGTCGGATGTCCGAGCGAGACCCCACCGCCGTTCACATTGAGCCGCTCAGGATCGAGCTTCAGTTCCCGGTCACACGCGATCACCTGCGAAGCGAACGCCTCGTTCAACTCGATCAAGTCGATGTCTTCCAGCGAGAGCGCATGACGCTGGAGCAACTGCTGCACCGCTGGCACCGGCCCGATTCCCATCCGCGCGGGATCGACTCCAACGCTCACCGCGCCCAAGACCGCAGCGAGCGGTGTGACTCCATGCGACTGGACCGCCTGTTCGCTCAACACCATCACCGCAGCCGCGCCATCGGTGATCGCCGAGGCATTGCCGGCGGTGATCGACCCGTCCTTGGCGAACACGGGTCGCAGCTTGGCGAGCGCTTCCACCGAGGAATCGGCGCGGATGTGTTCGTCCCGTTCCACGACCGCTGCGCGCTTGCCTTCGCCCACCGCCACCGACACGACCTGCGAAGCGAAGCGCCCCTCGGCCCAGGCTCGCGCCGCGCGATGGTGACTGCGCACCGAATAGGCGTCCTGCTCTTCACGGGAGATCGCATACTCGGTCGCGAGCGTCTCACTCGTCTCGCCCATCACCATGTCGCACAGCGGACACAGGTATCCATCGCGGTACATCGCGTCCGCCAGCGCCAGATCGCCCAACTTCTGTCCCCAACGCGCCTGCAACGCGAGGAACGGGATGCTTGTCATGTGTTCGGTGCCACCCGCGAGGACGACGTGCGCGTCACCCAACCGGATGCTCTGAGCAGCGTTCACCACCGACTGGACACCCGAGGCGCACGCCTTGTTGATCGTGTAGGCCGGCACGCGATCGGGCAGCCCCGCCCGGCGCACCACCTGCCGCGCCAGATTGGGGCCGTTGCCCGCCTGACGCGCGTGTCCGAACAACACCTCGTCCACTGCATCTGCCGGGATGCCACTGCGTTCGAGTGCACCGATCGCGGCGACACCACCCAGGTGTGCGGCGCTCGAAGCGGCGAGCGCCCCCCCGAAATCGCCGATGGGAGTGCGAACAGCACCCGCCAGATACACGCGGGAGAGACTCATACGAGCACGGAATCCTTTCGGGGAGGTTGTCTTCAGGAACGAGGTTCACGCGGCTCGCGTGGCAACAGGCCACGGGGCGCGATGCCACCATCGCCGCGCTGGAATGCATGCAGCGCGCGGGTGACCAGTTTGTCGCGGCGCTTCTTGGACTGTTTGCGAGAGCCCGACCCAGCACCTGGCGCCGAATCATCGTCGCCCTCGCGGGAAACACCGTGAGCGGCAGTGGCGGCTTCGTCGTACCCGACATCGTCTCGTACGTCGTCGAATGACACCGGGCCGTGCAGCACCACGCACCAGCCGTCGGCGTCCTCGACTTCGGCAATGACTCCCAGCTCCTCCTCGACCGGTGCGGCTGCGAATCGCACGCCGCGGCCGCGCAGCTCTTCGGTCCAAGCATCGAAGTCGTCGCGGTGGAGCGCGAAGGAGACACGCTGGTCGGGATGCAGCGGTAACCCCTCAGCGTCCTGGCTGGCATGCAGCGCCAGCCGGGTATCGCCGGTGTCGAACTCAATCCAGTGCTCGCTCTCGTTGGCCACTTTGAGGCTGAGGAGCTCGCGGTAGAACCGCGTGCACTCGGTCAGCCCGATGGTATTCACGAACACATGCGAGAGGCGCGGGCCCGAGCCGCAAGGGACGTCCTCGAGGAGCTCGATCAAGCGGATCGCATTTCCCTGCGGGTCGCGCAGGCGGACGCTCAGCCCCTGTGGGGAGGGCTCGATCGCGCCTTCGGCGTGAATCCCATGCGCCGCCAGAGCAGCGAGCTTCGCGTCCAGGTCTGCCGTGCGGATGAGCAACTCGATGAACGCGGTCTCGCCCGCAGATGCCGCACGCACGGCGAGTGTGGCGCCCTGCGTTTCGAATCGCGTCCCCTGCTCAACCGTCACGCCCGCGAGCCCGAGTTGCTTCTCGTAGAAGTGACGCTGCGCATTCGCATCCAGGCTATGCAGTTGGATCGAGACCAGTAGGCCCATGGCTCACTCGAGGTTCACCCACACACTCTTCACGTGCGAGTAGTCGTTCAGGCTCTCGGCGCCAAGATCGCGGCCGAAACCCGACTGCTTGTAGCCACCGAACGGCATGGCCGGGTCGTACATATTGTAGGTATTCACGTAGACCGTGCCGGCTTTCAGACGAGCGGCCATACGATGCGCCTTCTTCACGTCGTTGGTCCACACGCCGCTCGCAAGCCCGAAACGCGAATCGTTCGCGATCCGGATCGCGTCCGCCTCGTCCTCGAACGGGATCACGCTGAGCACGGGGCCGAAGATCTCCTCCTGCGCCACCTTCATCTGGTTGTCCACGTCGGCGAGCACAGTGGCCTGCACGAACCAGCCTTTGCCGTTGACCGGCTGACGTTCGCCGCCAGCGACCAACCGGGCGCCTTCCTTCACGCCCGTCTCGACATAGCCCAGCACGCTCTTCATCTGCGTCTCGCTCACGATTGCACCGAGCCGCGTCTTGGGATCCATCGGATCGGCCGGCGCCATCTTCTTGGCGCGCTCGGCGAGCTTGGCAACGAAGTCCTCGTAGATGCTCTTCTGCACGAGAAGGCGCGAGCCAGCGGCGCAGACTTCGCCCTTACCGTAGAAGATGCCCATCGAGGCGCCGCGCAGCGCCGCTTCGGGATCGGCGTCGGCGAACACGATATTCGGCGACTTGCCACCCAACTCGAGCGTGACTTTCTTGATGGTGTCGGCGGCCGTGCGCATGACGTGCTGCCCGACCTCGGTCGAACCCGTGAAACTGATCTTGTCGATGCCCGGGTGCTTGATCATGGCTTCGCCGGCGATACGCCCTTTGCCCGGCAGCACGTTCAGAACGCCTGCGGGCAGACCCGCCTCGAGTGCGAGTTCACCGATGCGGATGGCGGTGAGCGGGGTGAGTTCGGCCGGCTTGAGCACGACGGTGTTACCCGCTGCGAGTGCCGGGCCACACTTCCAGCCCACCATGATCATCGGAAAGTTCCACGGGATGATCGCACCAATGACACCTAGGGGCTCGCGCAGCGTGTACGTGAAGTACGAAGAGTTGACCGGCACCGTGTCGCCCGTGAGCTTGGTGGCCCAACCCGAGAAGTAGTGGAAGCACCCCGCCGCCATCGGCGCATCGATCAGCTTGGATTCAAAGATCGGCTTGCCGTTGTCGAGCGTCTCGAGCCGGCCGAGTTCCTCGGCGTTCGCGAGGATCAGATCCCCGAGCTTGTGCAGGATGCGTGCGCGCTCCGACGCTTTCATGCGCCGCCACGGACCTTCATCGAAAGCCTTGCGCGCGGCCCGCACCGCGAGATCGACATCCTCGACTCCGGCCTCGGCGACCATGGTCACCAGTTCCTCGGTGGCTGGGTTGCGAGTCTCGAAAGTACGGCCCGAGACCGAGTCCACCGCCTGGCCATCGATGATGAGCTTGCCCGGTTGGACCGGGGCGAGCGTGTCCGACATGGAGTATCTCCTTGCCTGGTGGAATGCGATTCGATGTCGTTGAAAAGTCTCAGCCCCGGATACGGGCGTTCTTGATCTGTTCGGCGTGATGCCGGTCGTGCGAGGGCAACCGCCACAGCATCGCCCCGAAGGCATGTTGCTCGGTCCAGAGTTCATCCGGCGCATGCGGCACCGCGACGAGCCGGTCGAGCAGTTGTGCGCGATTGATGTGCAGCAACCGAACCGCCATATCCCAGGAGAATTCGCGGAAGGGCTGCAGTTGCATTTCGTTGAGCGCGGACATCGCCACGTCATCGAGCCCCAACCAGGAGGCCGGCGTGCCCGTGAGAGTGGCGTCGAACTCGGCGAGCCGCGCCCGATCGCGAATGGCCAGATGCAACACCGCCAGCCGGATCGTCCAACCGCCGGGGCGCACCTCGCGCTCCGCAGCGCCTCCCGGCATCCCCTGGAGCGAAGCGTTCACCGCAACGCGCGCACGCTGGAGTTCGAACAACAGCAGGTCCTTGTGACTCGCACGGTCGCGCTGCGTCGCGAAAGCTGGCGAAAAGGCGACGACCTTGCGCGCGGACGGACGGCGCGACAGACGTGGGAGCTTGAGCGGCGCGGCGGACTTGGCGGCGGGCTTGGCTGCGACCTTCGCTCGTTTCTTCGGCGCGACGGTCTTCACGGCGACGGTCTTCGTCGGCGCTCGCTTCGCCACCTTCTTCTTCGCTGTCTTCTTGGCTCTGCGCGCAGCCATAGGGTGCCTCAGAGAATCACTTCGTGTCGCTCGGCGAGTAATCGTACACCCCGCGGCCGGATTTGCGGCCGAGTCGGCCAGCGGCCACGTACTGCTCCATCAGCGGGCACGGCCGGAACTTTTCCCCGAGCGTGCGATGCAGGAAACGCAGAATCGACAAGCGGGTATCGAGTCCGACCAGATCGACCAGCTCGAACGGGCCCATGGGGTGATTGAGTCCGAGCTTGAGCGCCTTGTCGATGTCCACCGCGCTCGCCACGCCTTCCTGCAGCATGTAGAACGCCTCGTTGCCGATCATCGCATTGATGCGTGAGGTCACGAAACCCGGCGATTCCCGCACGGTGACGCAGTCCTTGCCCATGCGCTCACCGACTTCCACGCAGGCCATGAGCGTCTCCTCGCTCGTCTCGAGCGCCCGCACGATCTCGAGCAGCTTCATGCGATGGACGGGATTGAAGAAGTGCAGTCCCACGACCTGCGGCGCGCGCGTGGTGGCCGCAGCCATCTCGGTGATCGAGAGCGATGAGGTGTTGCTCGCGAGAATCGCATGGCGCGGCGTGAGCCGGTCCAGCTCGGCGAACAGCTCGACCTTGAGGTCCATGCGCTCGGGCACGGCCTCGATGACGAGGTCCGCCTCGGCAACTGCATGCTCCAGCGTGGTGGTCGTGTTCAGGTGCTTGCGTGCGGCCGCGGCATCCTCGTCCTGCACCTTGCCCATCGCCACGCCCTTCTCGAGAATCGCGCTGACATCGGCAGCGGCCTTCTCGAGTTGCTCTTTAGACGTGTCGAACAGGAAGGTGCGATAGCCACCAAGCGCCGAGACGTGGGCGATGCCCCGCCCCATGATGCCCGCGCCCAGGACCGCAATGGTGCGGATGGTCACTTCGCTCGCCCCGTGGGATTCGCGAGGCGCCACACCAACGGGAACACACCCGCTGCGAGCGCCGATTTGATGAGGTCACCCGGGATGAACGGCAACAGGCCCGCCGCGAGCAGCCCTTCGGCCGGCACGAAGCGCGACAACTGTGCGAGTCCGATTGCGAAGATCACGGTGCTGCCCAGGAGCATGGCCGCGAACATCGTGAGTGGCTTGCGGTCCCAACCGCGTTCCGCGAGGAATCCCGTGAGGAGCGCCGCGAACGGGAACGCGATCAGATAGCCGCCTGTGGGACCCATGAACTTGATCAGACCAGCCGCGCCACCCGAGAACACCGGCAGGCCGGCGGCGCCATACGACAGATAGAGGAGCTGCGCGAGGAAAGCGCGACGTGAGCCCAGGACGAGGCCCGAGAGAAGCACGGCGAAGGACTGACCCGAGATGGGCACAGGGGTCCACGGCAAGCGGATCTCGACCTGGGCGGCGAGCGCCGTCGCGAGTGAGGCCAACACGACGAGGATCACATCGGAGACCGCGCTGGAGCGCGGCACGGCGACGTCGGCGAGCGTGATCGGGCGTGCGATGGAGGACATGCGGACCTCGAAGGTGACGGGTGGGCCACGCAATCGCTGCGGGGTCAGGAGCCCCGGGTCGAAGCGCGTGCCGGAGTGGGAGTTGGGCCCGGGGAATGTAGCCGAGGGCGGGAAGCCGGGCCAATCCCTTGTGGGTTCAGTCCCCGACGGTGCGGGGGACCGGGACCAGCAGCACCTCGATGGGCTTGGCCGGGGCCGCGTTGTCGACCTTCGCGCGGCGCGTGTTCACCATGAACAGCTTGCCATCCACGAGGATACGGGCCTGCACCGCATAAGTGCCGTGGGGATCGAGCTGGCGCACATCGGGTCGCAGCGTGAACGCATACGGCGGAGCTGCGAGCGAAGTATAGGTGCGTCGAGCAATGATCACCGCAGGCGCATCGGCGCGTGAGACATCCGCGAGTTGGACCTCGAGCACGGCGCTCGGCGGCAGCTTCATGCGCCCTCGGTAGGTGACCGTCCCGGCCAGTTCAAGGGGCTGCTGGCACGAGAGCGAGGTGAACGCCAACCACAGCGCCACCGCAGCGAGCGCGAACCGGCGCGAGAGCATCGGGGCCTCCGCGAAGCGGAAACGAGGGAAGATGCGAGGGGGACGGACTGCGTGGTCCGCCCCCTCCCTTCGCTTCGCTTCGGGTCCGAGTCGCGGACCTACGGGTGGGGGAAGCTCGCATCGATCACGCGCCGCAAGCGCGTTACTCCGAGAGACGTCACCTCAATCTTGGACGAGTCCCGCCATCGAGTCCATACCCGAATGCACGATCAGGCTGCGTGCGAATCGGCGGAGCCTCCCAGCAACACGGCGCGGCGCGCGCGCTTGGCGGCATACATGCGCGTATCCGCCCGGAGCATGAGGCCCTCCAAGGTGCCACGGTCCTCGGCCGCGACTTGTGCCCAGCCCACACTGAACCGGAGATCCTGCGCAAAGTGGCCCTTGCGCGACTCCTGCGTGAGAGATAAGCGCAATCGTTCGAGCAACCGCACGGGCGACCCCGGTTGCTCCTCGACCGTGAGCACGGCGAACTCATCGCCGCCGAGTCGCGCCATGACATCGCTGTCGCGGAAGGTGGCGCGCACGGCACGCGCGAACGCCACCAGCGCACGGTCGCCTTCGGCGTGGCCGTACTTATCATTCCACTGCTTGAATCCGTCGAGGTCCATGAACAGCAGGGTCACCGTGGCGCCCTTGCGGCGCGCGTTGCGCATCTGCTGGCGAGCGAACGCCGAGAAGCCGCGTCGGTTGGAAAGCTCGGTGAGTTCGTCGACGAGTGACATCTCACGCAGCGCCTCCTGCATGCTCTGCTGCTGCGCGCGTTGTTCGGCCAGCGCCGCCGCCATCTCGTCGAAGGCGCGCTCCAGTTGCCCCAGTTCGCCCTGCAGCTTCTCGCCCTTGAAGCGCTGGCCGAAGTCGCCTCCCGCCACGCCGTGCGTGGCCTGCACCAAGGCGTCGATCGGCCGCAGCACCAGATCGCCGAGCAATCGCCAGATGATCAGCGAGCTCAATGCACCGATCAGCACGAGCAGCAGCAGCGTCGTCCACAGCTCGCGTGTCGCAGCCGCGAGAACGGCTGCCTTGGGCAGCCCGACACCGACCAGCATGCTGCGCTCCGCGCCATCGCCCAGCGCGGTGAATCCATACAGTCGCTCGACGCCATCGGGGCCGCTCAGCATGGCAGTGCGCTGACCCGACGCAATCCCGCTGCTCGCCTGGGTCGGCGACAGCAGGTGGCGCCCCTCCCAGCCCTTCTCGCGCGGCCAGCGATTCACCACCACCCCATCGCGATCGAGCAGCAGGAGCGAAGCATCCTCCGGCATGTGCATGCCGTCGGCGAGCCGGCTGAACCCGTCGAGGTCCATGGCCACGAACACGACCGCGCGCGCCGAACCGAGCGAGTCACGCGCCGTGAGCGCACACTTGAATGTCGGACGACCGGTGAGCCTGCTGATCTGGTACTCCCCAACAACCATGCTCTTGGAACGCAGCGCGCGGCGGAACCAGCGGCTGTCCGACTCGTCCACGCGACGGGTCAGCCGAGTGCTGCTGGCGAAGACATGGCCTGCAACATCCGCAGCCGCCACGAGCGCGAAGGGCGACCTCTCGCGCATGAGCGAGCGGAACAACCGCGAACTCTCGAGGTCATCGAGCTGTTGGACCTCGGGCGTGTGGGCGAGGCTCATCAACAACTGCCTCGCACCTTCGACGTTCTGGTGATCGGAAGCCGCCGACACACGGCTCATGCGGAGCGCTTCGTCCATGGCGTGATCCACCGCCTGACGACGCTGCTGCACAGCGGTGACGGCCCACAGCGCCATCGAGGCGAGCACCGAACCGAGAACGAGCGCCAACAACCGGGAACGCAGACTGACCATTGCGCGGAGCATGATGCGAGGCCCTCCTTGAAGAGAGCAGGGGGTGCTTCCCGAGTCAGTGACGCGGGCACCCGGGCTTCATTGCAAGATGCACGCCCAGAGGCGGAAGACAGAAGTCCGGTCGAGGTCCGGGAATCGTCATGGACCAGCGCTCTAAGTCATTGCGGGACAATGGCTGAGACAAGTTTTCCACAGCGGACCACCAGGCGCCGCCCATCGCCCGTTCGGTCCGCCGGCCGAGGGCTGGCCGTCCGCGTCCCGAAGTTGGTCGCCTGCGAGCCAGCCGGCTCAGGCGGTGAGCACCACGCGATAGCGACTCTGCACGTATCCATTCGCGTACGCGCGGGTCGCCAGATGCTCGAGCGCGACATCGCCGGGCAGATCGCCGAACAACGGCAGGCCCGCACCGATCAGCACCGGGATCCGCGTGATCGTCAACTCGTCCAAACACCTCGCAGCGAGGAAGCGCTGGATCGTGACGCCACCATCGATGTACAGATGCCGTGCGCCCTCTTGCGACAACCGCTCGACCACCTGCTCCGGAGTGCCCTGCATGATACTCACCGAATCGGCCAGTGCTTGCGGGACACGCGGAGCGCCGCTGCTGAGCACCACCAAGCGCTTGCCGGTATATGGCCAAGGCTCGAAGGTGAGGGCGAGTTCATAGGTGTGGCGGCCCATCACGATTGTATCAATCGAGTCCGCGAAGGCCTGATAGCCGAAGTCCTCGCCGTCCCTCGCGCCCGCCAACAACCAGTCGATCGCGCCGTCCCGGCGGGCGATGAATCCATCAAGGCTCGTGGCGATGAACACCGATGTCATGGCGCGCATGGGGCGGGCTCCACGGAGTTTCGCGAGGTCATCATTTCGGCATGTCGGGACACGTGAACGGGACCGTCGCGGCGCGGAAGTGCTGCTCCGCTTCGCCGTCCTTGAGCGCGAGCCGCAGAGTGAGCCCCTCGGGACTGGCGTCGGCGATGGTCGCGCGGATCTC
>Ga0163144_10002392_pt1 | contig 43445 bp, 31 predicted proteins | sample OliLak19BULKMAT1_FD_123175 | JGI IMG/M metagenome (GOLD analysis project Ga0163144, IMG submission 123175) | Freshwater microbial mat bacterial communities from Lake Vanda, McMurdo Dry Valleys, Antarctica - Oligotrophic Lake LV.19.BULKMAT1 | ecosystem: Environmental > Aquatic > Freshwater >...
AAATCTACAGTTTCATAAATTATTACAATAACTATCGAATTCATACAAGCCTAAGGATGAGTCCTGCTCAATTTAAACAAAATCTAGTAGAATCTCTGTATGAAAAATCGGGTACTTGACATTACTAGCTGTTGAACGACTAATATCTGAACTAGACTTAGGAATAGTAGACAAACTTTCTACTTTGGGAGGTTCAATCTCATAATAACCAAATGGTCCATAATCAACTAAATCTGTGACTTTATCTTTATCGGAAATATGATAATATGCTGACTCATATAAAGCTCCAAAAGTCGTAGTTTCATTAGATTCAACTATTTGATTAGGATTTTGATCGAAAACCCCATATGAAAAATCGTTTGGTATTTTAGAAAGATCTTCAGCTGGAAGCAAAGGGTCATTTATGATAGTCCATGGTTGATTCAGGATTGGGTTTAAATCTATTTGGGTAACTGATTGGTATGAAAATGTATCAGGAAACGTATCGGGAGTTGTGTTATCAAAATTTTCCATAGTGTAAGTATTAACTTACATATGAATTATATCATAAATGATGTTATTTGCCGAGCACACGGTGATTATTTAAGAAGTTCACAAACAAAAAACAACCTATTACGGTTGTTTTTTGTAAATTCTGGCAATTACCTATTTTCCCAGGACCCTTCGGTCCAAGTATCTTCGGCTCAACTTTGTTTCACTTCTGAGTTCGGGATGGGATCAGGTGGTGCCAAAGCGATACTATCACCAGAACAATAATTACTAATTAATTATTACTAATTATGAGTTCTAATGACTGTTGTTATGCCTTTATTTTAAAGTTCTAGTAATTATTAATTTAAATTAATAACTACTTTTGTTCTCTAAAAACTGAATAGGAAAAATAGATCTCAACTCCTTTATTTAGTATATGATCTCCAGAGACCACTAGTGATCTCCATCTTCATATACCAATCTGTAAGGAAATTTTTGGTTTATTAGTATACCTCGACTAAACATATTACTATGCTTACATCTGGTACCTATCGACCTGTTAGTCTCTCAGGAACCTTTATGACGAATTCTAATCTTGGAGTTGGCTTCCCACTTAGATGCCTTCAGTGGTTATCCAAATAGCAATGTAGCTACCCAGCAGTGCCCTTGGTAGGACAACTGGTGCACTAGTGATTACCTCACTCTGGTCCTCGCGTACTAAGAGTGAATCTCCTCAAAATTCGAACGCTCACATAGGATAGAGTCCGACCTGACTTACATCGGTCTGAACCCAGCTCACGTGCCACTTTAATGGGCGAACAGCCCAACCCTTGGAACCTTATACAGCTCCAGGATGTGACGAGCCGACATCGAGGTGCCGAACCTTACCGTCGCTATGAACGCTTGGGTAAGACTAGCCTGTTATCCCCGAGGTAACTTTTATCCTATGACCAATCGCGCTTCCACACGCTTACGAAAAGGTCACTAAGCCCTACTTTCGTAACTGCTTGACTTGTAGGTCTCACAGTAAAGCCACCTTATGCCTTTATACTCTTCGGTTGATTTCCATACAACCTGAGGTGACCTTTGGAATCTTACGTTATCTTTTAGTAAGAGACCGCCCCAGTCAAACTGCCCACCAAACACTGTCTTGGTTTCCCGATTCAGGGATCCAATCAGAAATAAAGCAAATAAAAGGAAGTGTTACATTGGCGACTCCATCCAGGCCGAAACCCAGATTTCAAAGTCTCCTTCCTACGCTCTGCAATACAAGCTTTATTTCAATATCTAGCTGCAGTAAAGCTCTCGGGGTCTTCTTGTCCTTATGTGAGTAGGCCGCATCTTCACAGCCATTTCATTTTCGCCGAGCTCCATGTCAAGACAGTGTCCAACTCGTTACGTCTTTCGTGCAGGACGCCTATTAAGCGCCGAGGAACTTCGCTACCTTAGGACCGTCAGGGTTACAGCCGCCATTCACCAGTACTTAAGTTAAAAGCTCGACCACGCAAGCGTGGCGTCACCCTCTTCCGTAATATTCTGGCATTGGGCAGACGTCAGTACATATACATCCTCTTGCGAGTTTGCATGCACCTGTGTTTTTGTTAAACAGTCGATTGAACCTTTTTATTGCACCCGGCCTTGTGCAAGCACAAAGCTGGGACCCCTTCTTCCAAAGTTACGGGGCTAATTTGCCGAGTTCCTTAACATGGAATCACTCGTCCACCTTGGTATTCTCTACCAGCTCACCTGTGTCGGTTTACGGTACGGTTGCATAGAGTTCTCACATAGAAGGTTTTCCTGCAAAAAGAATATTCAAGATCGGTCTGCTACTTATAGCAAACCTTTTCATAATAACTCACGTTCATCCCAACGAATCGGGAAACGAATAAGCGGATTTGCCAACTTACTCTAATTTGTTACTTGAATGTAGACCTATCTACACCTTGACTTCTCCTTTTCGGTCACTCCTTAGTTAATAACGAAAACTATACAGTACAGGAATATTAACCTGTTGGCCATCGCCTACGCTTTTCAGCCTCAGCTTAGGACCGACTAACCCGCAGATGACTAGCATAGCTGCGGAAACCTTGAGCATTCGGTGTCCCGGTTTTTCACCAAGATCTCGCTACTCATGTCTGCATTCTTACTTGTAAGCGCTCCATCCAAATTCACATCGGAACTTCGCCGCACTTACAACACTCTCCTACCTTCCGATAAATCGGAAATACGGCATCGGTATTATACTTGAGCCCCGATCATTGTCGGCGCAAGATCTCTCGACCAGTGAGCTGTTACGCACTCTTTAAAGGATTGCTGCCTCCAAGCAAACCTCCTGGCTGTCTAAGAAACCTTACCTCCTTTTCCACTTAGTATAAATTTAGGGACCTTATCCGTTATTCTGGGTTGTTTCCCTTTCGCCGAATGGAACTTATCTCCCATCGACTAACTCCTGATGATTCATTTACAGCATTCGGAGTTTGACAGAGTGAGGTACCTCCGAAGAAGCCCTCGACTCAATCAGTGCTCTACCTCTGTAAATTTCTAAATCAAGGCCAGCCCTAAAGCTGTTTCGGAGAGAGCCAGCTATTGCCGTGTTCGATTGGCGTGTCACCCCTAATCACAAGTCGTCCGAGATCATTTCACCGATCAACGGTTCGGTCCTCCATCCCGATTTCTCGGGACTTCAACCTGCTCATGATTAGATCACACGGCTTCGGGTCTATCCAACATAACCAAAGTCGCCCTATTCAGACTCGGTTTCCCTATGGCTACAGTGCAAAACACCTTAACCAAGCTATGCCGGATAACTCGCAGACTCATTCTTCAATAGGCACGCCGTCATCCCGATAAATCGAGACTCCGACTGCTTGTAAGCATATGGTTTCAGAATCTATTTCACTCCCCTAACAGGGGTTCTTTTCACCTTCCCCTCGCGGTACTAGTTCGCTATCGGTCACAAGAAGTATTTAGCTTTTCCTGGTGGTTCAGGATGATTCCTACCAAATTTCACTTAGTTGGTAGTACTCAGGATTGTAAACAAACAAGTTGTATACTATTAACATACACGGCTATCACGTTCTTTGGCATGACTTTCCAGTCAATTCTGCTTAGAATACAATTTATAACTTGTTCTTTGGTTTCTGGGAACCAAAATGTTTACATCCTACAACCTCTTATTTGTCCCGCCCATGCGGTTGAGTAATAACTTCATCTAAACCTAAGCCTAGAATCCATTAAAACTCTGACATTATAAGATTTGAGCTCTTCCCATTTCGCTCGCCGCTACTCAGGGAATAACATACTATGTCTCTTTTCTCCCAGCTACTAAGATGTTTCAGTTCGCTGGTTTACCTTCATCTACCTATGTATTTAGTAGATGATATCCCAAAGGGATGGGTTTCCCCATTCGGACATTTCCGGCTGTAACGCTTTTTGGCAGCTTACCGGAACTTATCGCAGCCTAACACGTCCTTCTTCGGCTTCTTGTACCAAGGCATTCACCATATGCTCTTATTTATTTCCTCACATTAAGGAATTGAGACCTTAAAATTTTCCTATTCAGTTTTTAAAGAACATTCCCGACCTTATCGGGAAAATTCGAATTCCGAAACTCGAAATTCGAAACTTAACTCAATATAAATTGAGCTAAGTTACAAATTCCGTCATTTTTTAATTTTCACATTCGCAATTTTTATTATGGAGCCTGAGGGATTCGAACCCTCGACCTTCTCATTGCAAATGAGACGCAATAAACCAGCTATGCTAAGGCCCCAAACATAAGCTTAAAACTTAAGACTTTTTAATGGTAGGCCAACATGGACTCGAACCATGGACCTCACCCTTATCAGAGGTGCGCTCTAACCAGCTGAGCTATTGGCCTATAATAGCAATTAACCAATAGCAATTAGCGATAGCTGTTTAAGCTATGCTAATAAGCTATTCGCTAATTTTAAATCCTTAAAAGTGACAAGATCTCCTAGTCGATTCAGGTCTGGGTTTCGAAAAATCCAATAGACTTTTCCTTAAAAGAAAAAATCCAACCGCAGATTCCCCTACGGTTACCTTGTTACGACTTAAGCCTAGTCGCTACCCTTAACTTTCGGCCTAGACTAGCTAGGACTTCGAGTAAGAGCAACTCCCGTGCCCTGACGGGCGGTGTGTACAAGACCCGAGAACGTATTCACCGCGACATGCTGATTCGCGATTACTAGCAATTCCGACTTCATGCAATCGAGTTGCAGATTGCAATCTGAACTGAGGCTACTTTTGATGGGATTGGCTCCGCCTCACGGCTTGGCAACCCATTGTAGTAACCATTGTAGCGTCTGTGTAGCCCTGGACATAAGGGATATGATGACTGGACGTCGTCCCCTCCTTCCTCCCTGTTTGGGCAGGGCAGTATCCAAAGTAATTGTAACATTGGATAGGGGTTTCGCTCGTTGTGGGACTTAACCCGACATCTCACGACACGAGCTTACGACAGCCATGCAGCACCTCTGTAGCACCTTCGAAAGCCTTCTCGGTTTCTCGAGACATGCAGCTACAGTTCAAGCCCAGGTGAGGTTCTTCGTTGATCATCGAATTAAACCAGGCGCTCCACTGCTTGTGCGGGTCCCCGTCAATTCCTTTGAGTTTTAGCCTTGCGGCCGTACTCCCCAGGCGCCCTGTTTAACGCGTTAGCTGCGACACTCATTCAGTCCCGTCAACACTTCGTAAACGAAGAATCTAAAGACAGAACAAACATCTAACAGGGATAGTTTACAGCGTGGACTACACGGGTATCTAATCCGTTTTGCTCCCCACGCTTTCGAGCCTTAGCGTCAGCATAGGTCCAAAGAGATGCCTTCGCCATTGGTGTTCCTCCTGATATCAACGCATTTAACCGCTCCACCAGGAATTCCTCTCTTCCCTACCTAGCTCGATCTCCATAGTTTTCCATGCAATTTTTCCGTTAAGCGAAAAGATTTAACACAGAACTTATTGAGACGCCTACGCTTCTCTTTACGCCCAGTAAATCCGGATAACGCTCGTACCCCACGTATTACCGATGCTTCTGGCACGTGGTTAGCAGGTACTTATTCTTTAGGTATACTCAGAACTTGTTCCCTAAAAAAAGGAGTTTACGATCCTAAGACCTTCATCCTCCACGCGGTGTCGCGGCGTCAGGCTTTCGCCCATTGCGCACGATTCCTAGTTGCTGCCTCCCGTAGGAGTCTGGGCCGTATCGCAGTCCCAGTCTGACTGATCATCCTCTCAGACCAGTTACCCGTCATAGGCTTGGTAAGCTTTTACCTTACCAACTACCTGATAGGACGCGGGCTCATCTCAAACCACCGTAGTTTTACTCTTGCGAGACTATCTGGCTTTACCCCACCTTTCGATGAGCTATTCCAGAGTTTGAGGGAGATTCCCACGTGTTACTCAGCCGTTTGCCACTATGAATATTCGGTATTGCTACTAAATATTCACCGTTCGACTTGCATACCTTAGGCACACCGCTAGCGTTAATCCTGAGCCAGGATCAAACTCTCCATAAAATTTGCCTCAAATAAATGAGGACTTTTGTTAAGTCAAACTTAACGATTGATTATCAAACTTCACAATAAAGTGAAGCAGAAAACTCAAACAGTTTGACCTAAATCGACAGGGATCTTGTCACTTTAAAAGTTTTAATGAGCTTGGAAAAAATTTTCTTGGAATGTACTTCTTGAGAACTTCAAGATAAGTACGTAGTTATTATACAAAAGTCTTAGTGAATTTTCAACCTACAAAATAGAGTAAATTGAGTTACTGGTATTGCCCTTTTTCTGGACCAATTTTTTCTCGGAAAGATGAATAAGATCCCTTCTTAGGGTCCTATCTGTAACATTATTGAATTCTTTCTTTAGCTTTTTCATATCCACCTCTGCTCTAAATTTAATGTATTCGAGTAGTTCTTTTTGTCTTTTTGTTAATTCCAGACTATCTTCGACCTTCTTAACTTTGTCCACTAATGGCTTGCTTAATTCTTCAAAATCGAAGTTATTGCCATACTTTTTAACAAAGAAAGCAATTAGCCCTGGAAGTAGAATTAAAGGAAGAAAGATCTTTGAAAGTGTTTTCATAAAAATACTATATCTTATTCATATTACCCCAATTTTCTCCTATTTTCACATCTACCCTATATTTTATTCCAATTTCTACAGCAGACTCCATAATATCCTTAATAGTATCTACAAATTCTTTTAGATTTTCATCTTCCAATGGATTTCCATGTTTTTTGATAGGAAATTCGAATAAAAATTCATCGTGTATTTGCAACAAAAGTTTTGCAGAATATTTTTGTAAAATTGGTTCGAACCTAGACATAGAAACTTTCATAATATCTGCAGCGCTTCCTTGAATAGTAAAATTAGTAAGCTCTCTTTCTATTGCAGCCAGTAAAAATCTATTCATATTACTTAAATTTATACTACCCTGCCTTTTTCTACCTAAAATCGTTTCTGTGTATCCCTGGGTTTTAATTTGCTCTTTAACAATGTCGAAATATTTTTTTATATTTGGATATTTTACAAAATATGTATCTATAAATTCTTGAGCTACTTTTCTATCTAATTCCATTCTTTCGGACAAACCAAAGGAAGAGATCCCATAAATCACACTAAAATTAATTGTTTTACCAATTCCTCTTTCATAATCTGTAACTTCAGAAATTTCTTTTTTAAAAATCTCTGCTGCTGTTATTTTGTGAATATCTAAATCTTTATTAAATCCCTCAATCATAATGTCTTCTCCAGCCAAAACCGCAAGTATTCTTAATTCCTGTTGAGAATAATCGAAAGCTATAAAAATATTTCTATCTGAGGCAACAAATGCTTCGCGAACATTTACTGCCAAATTATTGTTAATAGGGATATTTTGCATATTCGGATTTTTAGATGAAAATCTTCCAGAAACGGATCCCATCTGATCGAAAGTTCCATGAATCTTATTATCTGAATGAATATATTGAGGCAAAGCATTAATATAAGTTGAAATTAATTTATCTACTTCTCTGTACCTAAGAATATTATTTACAATTGGATCTACCTCTTTAAGTCTATTTAAAGATTTCTCATCTGTCGAAAAAGCGCCGGATTTCATTTTTTTAGTTTTTGGCAGATTCTTTTCTAAGAATAAAACATCGCTAACTTGCTTAGGAGAATTTACATTAAATTCATGCCCTACATCTCTATAAATATCAAATAAAATTTGACTCTTTACCTCTTCTAAATTGATTTTAAATTCTGCTATTTTATCTGAATTTACATTAACGCCATTCCTCTCCATATCTACAACTAACTGTATTATAGATTTTTCTAAATCGTAAATCTTTTTAACTTTAGGATCTGAATTATTAATTAAAATTTCAACAATTTTTTGAGTACTAGCTATGTTGACTAGATTATCTATATCGAAATATTTCCTAACCGCTTCTTCTGTATGTCCATATTGTCCGCTGCTGCAAATTTGAACGAAAAATCCTACATCTTCAAAATCTATCTTCTCTGTTAATTTAATCTCACGATTTAAAAGAAAGTGAATGAAAGATTTAACATCGTTAATCAAAATTTTAATTTTATTTTTCTCAATAAAATTAATTAATTGTTCTAGATCTTTTATGACTAAGTTATATATGTTCCCCTTTGTTGCTAAAAGAATTTGATTTGCTTCTATTTCAAATGGATTATTATACGTATTATATTTAGGGAATAAATAAACTAAATTCTCCTCTTTTAATATATCTAAGTTAGATAACTTATCGAATTGCTCTGTTTTATCCTCTTCTTCTAAATCAAACAACCCATAAGCTTCTTTTACTTTATAAATACCACCTAAATCTTTTAATTTATTAGTTAAACTTTTAAATTCAAAATGATTGAACATTTCCGCAATTTTTGGCAAATCTAAATCTTCTATTTTAGATTTACTAAAATCCATAGAAACTGGAACATCTCTAACAATAGTTGCTAAGTGTTTAGATTGCATAGCAATTTCATAGCTTTCACTTAATTTCGTAGAAATTTTTGGAGGGATTTTATCTAAACTTGTATATATATTTTCTAAAGATCCATATTCACTAATAAGTTGAACTGCTGTTTTTTTCCCTATGCCTTTAACTCCTGGAATATTATCCGATGTATCTCCACACAAAGCTTTAAAATCTACAACTTGAGATGGCTTTATTTCTAGTTTATTAAAAACATCTTGCTCTCCAAAAAGTTTTGATTCTGAAAACGCTCTACCCGCTAAGTAAACTTTAGTATTGTCGTCTATTAATTGAAATATATCTTGGTCTCCCGTAACAATAATCACATCTTCCACTTTAGAAGAGAAGACTTTATCAATTGTTCCGATTACATCATCTGCTTCATATCCATCTACTCTCAAAACAGGAATATTCATGGTTTCTAAAACTTCTTGAACTCGAGGAATTTGTTGAAGTAATTCTGTATCTGTTTCTTTTCTCTGCGCTTTATAGAAAGAATATTCTTGCTGTCTAATAATAGTAGTTTGTGAATCGAATACTGCAATAATATTTGTTGGTTTGAATTTTTTTAAAACATCTAGCAATAGAGAGGTAAATCCATAAATTGCATTTGTCAGCTCCCCTTCTCTATTTCTTAAATTCTTAGGGAAAGCATAATACGCCCTAAATATTAGGGCGTATGAATCTATAATTACCAGAGATTTATTTTGCATATTTAATTAAGTGGCAGTATCGCTATTGCCAGTGAAAAGTGCTTCGAATTGTGGTTTCTCTAATACTTCTTCATCTAACAATAACCTAGCTATCTTGTCCAACATTTGTCGATTATTTTCTAAAATCTTTTTAGCTTCTTCATACTGCTGTGCAATTAAAGATCTAACTTCAGAATCTATCTTCTCTGCTGTTACCTCTGAATAATCTTTTGAATCTCCATAGTGGTATCCAAGATATTCGCTATCTCCAGACTCTCCATATTGCACCATTCCTAAATCCTTACTCATACCGAATTTCTTAATCATGCCTCTTGCAACTCTAGTTGCTTTTTCTATATCACTAGATGCTCCAGTAGAAATATCGTCTAATGCTACTTCCTCAGCGGCCCTACCTCCCAAACTGACTCGGATATCAGCAATTAGTCTCTTTTTTGAAATTATATTTTCATCTTTTTCTGGAATAAACATCGTTACTCCTCCAGAATTACCTCTAGATGTAATAGAGATCTTATCTACAGGAATAGAGTTAGGTGTTAACTTAGCAACTAAAGCATGTCCAGCTTCATGGTAAGCTACTAATTCCAGCTCTTTATCTGTTCTCTTTCTGGATTTCTTAGCAGGTCCAAGTGTAACTTTAGATACTGCTTCTTCTATGTCGTCCGTATTGATTTCGTTTTTATTCTCTTTAGCTGCAATAATTGCAGCCTCGTTCATTATATTTTCAAGATCTGCGCCTGTGAATCCTACTGTTCTTCCAGCTATTCTACTTAAATCTACATCTTTAGCTAATGGTTTATTCTTAGAATGGATTTGTAAGATTTGCAATCTACCTTCTTTATCTGGTGCTTCAATTCGGACTTGTCTATCAAATCTACCTGGTCTTAATATTGCATCGTCTAGTACGTCTGGTCTATTTGTTGCTGCAATTACAATTACATTTGTATTCTTCTCGAAACCATCCATTTCAACTAAGATTTGATTCAAAGTTTGTTCTGTTGTTCCAGATTGTATTCTAGTCCCTCTCTTTCTTGCCACTGCGTCTATTTCGTCTATAAATATTAATGCTGGCGCGGCTTTTTTTGCTTTAGCAAATAAATCTCTAACTCTAGATGCTCCTGCACCTACCAACATTTCTTCAAATTCCGATCCTGAAGTATGGAAGAATGGCACTGCAGCTTCTCCAGCAATTGCTCTTGCTAATAAAGTTTTTCCAGTTCCAGGAGGTCCGAACATTAAAATACCTTTAGGAATTCTTGCTCCTAATTTTCTAAATTTATTAGGATTTCTTAAAAAATCTACAATTTCATTTAATTCATCTCGTGCTTCGTCTATACCAGCAACGTCTTTAAAAGTTACGTCTGTTTTCTTGCCAAAAAAGATTTTAGCTTTAGATTGTCCGAATTGAGCGATTCCCATCCCAGAAGCTTGTGCACTTCTGAAAATTATAAATCCTAAGAAAACAAAGCCTACTATAGTTAATACTGTTAAAACAGTATCTAAAGTTACTCCTGCAGGGACATTTACTGTTACAACTTCAAAATTTTGACCTTCCGAAGATAAAGAGAATCCCTCATTAGAAAGAACATCTGTAAATGTAAATATGCTTGGAGTCCAATCAATTGCATAGCTTTGAATCTTAGATTCTTCAAGCTTAGCTATTAATAAGTCTCCAGTAACTATTACATTAGAAATTTGCTTTTCTTTAATTCGACTCTCTATTGATTCTTTGGATAGCTCTTGACTAAAAACTCTCGCTTCTTTAATTTCTATGCCTAACTTCTCTAAATTTAAGTCTTTATCTCTTAAATAAGTCTCTATTTCTGCTTTAGATGTTTCATTAATAATAATATCCTTTTCTCCTTTAGGAGTAATTCCAATTGCTAAATCGTCAATAATCAATATTTCTTGTAATTTTTTAGATTGACCGGATAGATATCCTCTTAAAGTATCAGCAATACTTTCATTTTCTAAATATTTATTTAAATCTTCTAGGCTTATTGTTTCGAAATCCGAAGATTGGTCTGATATTTTTATTCGATTATTCCCTTCAGAATTTACATCGAATACTTCTCTGTTAATATAATAATCTTTCTCTTTAGCTACTATGCTTCCATCGTTCTGAATTAAAAGTTGCGAAAATTTATTGTCGTTCAAACCATCTACAAGCTCAGAAATGCTAATAGATTTATTGAAGTAACCACGATTAATTAAAGCACCTAACAGCACTACACCTATAATTATAATTACTACTAAAACTAAAGGGTTAACCTTAAAAAGACGTCTTTTTTTTGTTTGTTTATTATTCATTTTGGCTATTTTTTTTGAAATTTCACTGGTAAATAAATCAAGCTCTTTCTTCTTCTGAGCTTCTAATTTCTTTTTTTCTGAACTTTCTTGCATTTTATGAAGATAGAAAATTATAAAGTATTAAGCAATAAATACCAAGGGCGAGGATCGAACTCGCGACCTCAGGTTTATGAATCCTGTGCTCTAACCAACTGAGCTACCTTGGCGAAAGTTCAGTAACTGATAATTATACCTTATATTTAAAAATACTCTAACCTAGTGTATAGAAAATCAAGAGGCTCTACTAACGTGCAGAGCCTCTTGGTTGCGGGGGAACGATTCGAACGTTCGACCTTCAGGTTATGAGCCTGACGAGCTGCCACTGCTCTACCCCGCGGTAAGAATTGATTTTACCATTTTAAGCACTATCTAATCAAACTCTCCCACCAATCAGAATAGTTTTCTTTCTCGCTTAACTCTAAAAGTTCTTTCTTTGTTTCATAAAATTCTACGTTGGGTTTTATTTTATATAAACTTTCACTTTCTTTTCCCAACCCTAAAATATCTCTAGCCTTTAATAATAAATACTCTTCCGATGAACTAATTTGTTGCTCTTCTTTTAATTCAGCATTCTTTTCTTTTAATTCTTCTAACGATTGTTTTTCAAGTTTGTAAATACTGAAATTATTTTGTCCTTTTTGAAAAACTCTTAAGATATTTGAAAATAAAATCACACTAACTAGAAGTAATATAACTGTCATTCCTATACCTTCAAAGGCAATGCGATAAAAATTGGATCTTAGATTAAAAACTGCATTCTTTATTAGTTTGACCATAAAATTCTATGATGTTAACATCTACAAAAATTATAGGGTATTTTAATGTCTTTAAAAATATCAGAACAATACAAAAATTTTCTACTTAAATCAGATAAATCTGATTCTACTAAAATAGCTTACCACGCAGATGTTGAACAATTAATGAAATTTCTAGGGAAAAAAGATGTTAACAAAGCTTTACTCTCTAAATATATTGCCTATTTAAATAGCACTAATTTAACTAAGAAGACTATAGCTAGAAAAGTTAATAGTCTTAGGCATTTCTTTAAATTTTTACAATCTAAGAACTATATCGATTCAAATCCTATAGTAGACATAAGCTTTCCTAAACCAACCCATAAGCCACAGCGAATATTAAATAGAAATGAATGTAGAAAATTAATAGAAACAAGTAAATCCAATCCTAAAATTTATACAGTAATAAATCTAATATTGCATTCTGGAATAAGAATCGGAGAAGTAAGCAGATTAAAAGTAGAAGATATTAAATTAGATTTAAAAGATCCTCAGATCCATATTAAAAAATACTCCACTCTAGCCGATAGAAAGATTAAAATTAGCGACAAATTAATGTTCATTTTAAAGGATTATATGAATTCTCATGAGCACATATCTGAGAATAATTTTCCTTTTTTCTACACTTCAAATAAAAAGAATATAAATATTAGAAATTTAAGAACATCTATAAATAGAATAATAAGTAAAAGTAAAATCGAAAATATTTGTGTTAACGACCTAAGAAATACATTTATTGTAAGGCAACTAGAAGTAGGAAATTCAATGGGATTCGTAGCAAATGTAGTTGGGCACAAAACAAAATTAACAACAGAAAGATACATTCGCTTATTAAAGAAACCTTACAAAGACAAGCAATTAAACAAGATTGAAGATTTGTAAATTTGATTAAATATAGACCAGAGTGGACTCGAACCACCGACCCCGGCTTTATAAGAACCGTGCTCTAACCACCTGAGCTACTGGTCTAAACATTTGCTATGAATTTTATCACAAATAGTTAGTATCTTGGATAAGGAATTAGAAGCTAGGATTGAAATTACCAAAACCTCCCATCGGATTATCTTTAACTTCAGCTTTTTTGGTATATGTACTTCTTAGTTTTATTTCGTTCTCGATTATAGATCGATCCTTTCCATATCTTAACCTAGAAATTTGTCTTATTACATCTGCTAGTTTTGGATTTGAACTAGTTATCATATCGAAAGGAGAATCTCCATAAACAGATCTTAAAGTGAATGGTGTTGCAGGCTTTCCATCTACTAGCATTTTCATAAAGCATGTCATATTCTCAACTTTAATTAAATCGTTTTCATCGAAAGTTCCATCAAATTCTTTCTTCAAAAATTCCGCGTCATCCACACCGACTCTAAATATAGCCTTATTACCAACGTTTCCAAAAATTGAATCTCTTATTCTATGATCGCCTCCTTCTTTATTTAGTTGACCTATAAACTGGTGGGCAATAGTTAGAGATAATTGATACTTCCTTGCTTCGGATAGGATAATTTGGACACCATCTGTTAAGAAATTTTGAAACTCATCTATATACAGATAAAAAGGAACACGTTGATCTTCAGGTATATCTTCTCTTTCCAAAGCAGCTATTAAAAGTTTACTCACTAAAATCATACCCAATAAACTAGCATTAAATTCACCAATTCTTCCTTTGGAAAGTTTAGCTAAAAGAATTTTTTTATTATCCATAATGTCGCGAAAATCAATCGAAGATTCTTGTTGTGCAACAATTGGACGAACATAAGCATTTGTTAAGAAACTTGCAAGTTTAGAAACAACGTATGGAGCAATATTTTTAAGGGATGCTTCTCCACCAGCTTTTAACGCTTGTTTTTCCCAGAAATCTACAACTTCCTGATCGTCGCATTTGGATAATTTATAATTTCTATAATCGTCGTCGACAAATATTTTAGGTATTTCCAAAAGTGTAGAACCAGATTCCTTATCTGCAGTTAAAAGCATTATTCCATATCTAAAATATTGCTCAAACATTGGACCTCCTGTCTTCTTTAGATCGTATAGTGTATTAAAAATATTAAGCATTTCGTTAACTGCCAGAGTTTTCTGAGCGTCACTATCAAATTCAAGCATATTTAGGCCCATAGGTCTTTCTAAATCTGCTGGATCGAATAAAATAACATCCTCTACTCTTTCTGGTGGTATTTGCTGCAATATTTTTTCTACATCACTTCCGTGAGGATCTATGAATGCACATCCATGACCCATTTTTATATCCCTAATCATCATTCCAGATATAAAACCAGATTTACCCGCTCCTGTTTGTCCAATAACATACGTGTGCCTCATTCTATCTTGAGGTTTTATAAATACTTCCTTAGATTTACCTCGAAAATTATTTCTACCAACATACATAAAATCTTGGTCAAATTTACTTACAACATAATCTGGAGCTGGAGCTTTTTTAGAAAGCAACCAATTTATAAAGGGTGCTTCAACATTTTTATTGGGGAAGTGAAAAACTGTAGCCAATTCCTCTACATTCAACACCATAGATTCCCTGGGAATTCTGTATATGACATCTGTGTCTATTCTCTTAAGTTCTTTAGAATCTACTTTTGCAAATCTATTACCTCCTTCTTTTGTATATTGATCGAAGGTACTCAAAATATTTCCTAGGTGCATATCGCTATCGTCTTTATGTTCAGCAACTACCACCACTCTAATATCTGCAGTAAATCCAGATTTTTCTGCTTTTTTCTCAATAAAATTTAAAGTATCGTCGTTTTCTTTATTTTTTTTCTTTTTATCTTTTTCGTCTGGAATTTCTTTTGCTTTCTTTACAAAATTCTTTGCTGAATTTCTCCATTCAGATCCTGCAGGAGAGATGATCAATTGAAAAAGTGCAGATTCGTGATACTTAAGTTTACTAAAAGTATCAGTTAAAGTAGCCATAGTATCTACAGGGAGCTCAGTATACGACTGTATTGGCAATCGATTTTCTTTACTTAATTTCAATCCAGCATAGGAAACTTGAAAGTCTTCTGGAAATAAGTTGTACTCTTTTACTTCTGTAATTTCTGCTGTGGGGTAAGTTCCATTAATCTGTCTATCCACCACACTTGCAATTCTTCTAGGACACACAACAAAGAATTTTATATTTTCTTTGAATGCTACAACTTCAAAACTAATAAATACTTTCGAACTAGTAAATTTTTTCCAACCTTTTAGTTTACTTCCCATTCCTAATAATCCAGTAAACATTTGCTCAGCAGCTCTTATTTCAATTTCATTGTTTTTAGGTAATTTAACTTCAAAAAACACATACCCCAAGGACTTTCTTAAAAGAATTCTTTCTCTAACACCTTCCAAAAACTTTTTAAAAAGCCAGTACGATACAATAGAAATTAATACAACTCCTAACAATACTATCGATATTTTGATTATGGTATCTATTATTCCGTCAAACATAAGTATGAATATTCTAGCTAAATCTTATCATAAAAAAAGGAGCTTATAGCTCCCGCAAAACCAAATGTCATTCTATTTTACATTTGGTTTTGCTGCCATACTGCTAAATCATAAAACTCACTGACGTTTTTCTAACTATCATATTTTGATAAAAACGTCATTTTGTTTTGATTTAGCTATAATTTGAAGAAAAACTTGGCTACGAAGCTTTTTTAGCACTATTTTTGTACTCCTCCATAAACTTTTTAAACTGTTCTCTTAGCCATTTATTCGAAGAAGTTTTGGTAGTTTTACCATGTTTTTCAATAAAGTTTAGAGTAGAATTTAAACTTTCTGGATTAAAACTCACAGGATCAAATCCATCTCCATATGGTTTGTTGGGTGGCCTAACGAGTTTAATTGGAGGTGCTTTCCTTTGAACCGTAAGTTCATCTTGACCTGAAGTATCTGCTTCTGAAGATTTTTCTGTTTCTTTATTTAATTCAATTTTTCGTTCAGTTTGATTTTCTACTGAAACTGCTGAATCTAAATTTTCATTAACTGGAGCATTTTCAAAACTTCCAGACCCTCCAGTTGAAGTACTTTGCGATTGCACTTGCTGGTTAACAAAATTAATAGCTATGTTTATTTCGATAATTTGGTTATTCAGACCTTTAACAAGCGGTACTCCTCCCTCATCATAACCATAGAATTTAAAACCAAACTTTTCTAATTGTTCTAATATTTTTTGTAGTTTTGGATCCATAGTTAAAAATTGTGTTTACGCCTGTCTTGTTCTATTCTCCGAGCCATATCCTTTTCTTTTAATCTATTGCGTTTATCGTATTTCTTTCTACCTTTTCCTACACCTAGAAGTAATTTAATAAGACCTTTTTCATTTGAATATATACTCAATGGAACTATACTAATGCCGCTTTGCTTCTGTAAACCTAGTAAATATCTAATTTGTTTTTTATGAAGAAGTAGCTTCTTCTCTCTATCTGGCTGCTCTTTATCTACAAATGCAGAAAATTTCCAGGGTTTAATTTTAGCATTAACTAAATATGCGTCTTCCCCTTCTTTGATTTTTACATAAGAACCTCCAAGGGTAATTTGATGGTTTTTAATCGATTTAACCTCCCATCCAAACAGAATTATACCTGCCTCAAATTTCTCTATAATTTCAAAATCGACTAGTGCTTTTTTATTTTCTTGATAAGATTTCATTTTTAGATATCAAATCTTAGCACCCTACTGTCATCTAGAACATAAATTTTTCTATCTCCCTCGTTAATTTTTATATCTTTGATGTTACTTAGATAATCTCCAGCGCCTCTATATACAAATTGTTTAGTAAATTTAATGCTTTTTTCCGAATTATCTTCTATTTCAAAAAGCATTAATCTTTTATTTAAATTATCTCCCACAACTAAATATTTAGTACTCACATCGAATGCAACAGCTGTTTTTATTTTTTCGAAATCTTCCTCCAACATATTTCTAAAAGTGGCATAACTTATTGTATTATCTGCACCAGACAAATATCTTTTTATTCCTTCTCCATTCACCAAAACATATATTTCAAATGGTGCGGCAATGTCTATAGCTCCTGCTAGTTCATCTGAAGTTTTCCAATTAGGTGGGCTAACATCTTGAAAAGTTGCACCTCCAGAAAGATAATCTGGACCTTCTTTATCTCGCCTGAATAATTGTTTCAGATTGGGTTTTAGTTCATAAAGAGAATCATTTCCATCGAAAATAGCTACTTCTTCTACATTTCCTATATTTGAAGGCGATAAGCTAGGAAATCTAACCAAAGATTCTTTTTCGTTAGGATTAAATTTACCAATAGAGCTGGACGGGGAAGAATCGTAAACAACTATTTCTCCAGCTACATTTTTCGCTAATAGATACGGTTGTTCCAGACCAGAAATAAATGGTTCGGCCACGCTCCCGATCTCTGTGGGTATTTTATATACAATATTCGCTCCCTGGTCGGACACAAAGAGATTACCTTCTGAATATTCGATGTCCGAACCATTTGAGTTTGGATCTGTAGCTTTTAAATCGTTTACAATTTGTGGCTGTTCGAAAGCCTCAACTAATAAAAGTTTATCTGTCTGTGTTTTAGTTCGAACCAAAAGAGTGTCGTATTCATTTTTAATTGACTCTATCTTAGATTGGTCTTTTATATCTATATCTCTATTCTTGGCTGCTTTTACACTAACATCTAGGGAATTTAATCTATTTAATAATTCTTGTTTAGTAGAGTTATCTGCAAATTGTGTATTACTAACAAGACTAGTTATCTCGTCTATTTGTCTACTATATTCGTTCACTTCACTTTGTGCTTCTTCAATTTCTCTCTTCTCTCTTCTTGTAGATTGAGAACTTCTAAAATTAACTATTACAAAGATAGAAAGGGCAATAATTAAAAAGAAGAAGAAATATCGATTTCTTTTTACAGAGCTTTTATTTATGACTCTCCGATTCTTTGGTTTACCTATAATATTGTATAGAAAAAATTCTTTTATGTTATATCCTAAAGCAAATATACCGCTTGCTATCTTCTTAAAGATATGCACATATGTTGTCTGATTGTTTCTAAAATAATTAAAAACACCATCTTTAACATCTAAAGCTCTACCTAAAACTTTATTATTGGTTGTTCTGACAGGTTTTACATATTCATCTCCATTCAGAGTATTATCAGATTCGTCGTCCGATTCTACTCCATCAATATTTCCCTTCTTAAATTTAGTTACATATATGTTATTTATTCTTGACAACCCTTTTTTTGTTAAATTCTTAACTTTATCTTTTGCTACACCAAATTTTTCTTTGATTGCACTTTCGGATTCTTCCTCTTCTTCAAGATCTATCTCTTCCTCTTCTCTAACCTCTTCTGTTTCAACATCAATCTGTTCTGGTTCATCCTCTGGTGTATTTTCTAAATCTTCGTCTGATTGGACCTTTTCTTCAATAGGATGCTCAATTTGTTCAATTACTTCTTCTGCAACAGGCCAGTTTGAAGTTTCGTCTGCAATAAACATAACACTACTCCCTGCTTCATTTTCCAAACTATAATCTTCTACATTTAACGAATTAAAATTATCTGTAAGATCTTCTACAGTTTTAAATGCTTTCGATGTAATAATACAAACTTTATCTGTTTCTTCTAATTCCAAACTTCCAGATTTAATAAATCCTACTTTTGAGTTATCTACTAAAGCTTCAGAGATATCTACTAAACTACCATTTCTAGAAATAATAACTTTACTTTCTCCTATACAAACTGCATAAAGTAGATTTTGCTTAATAACAACAATAGCCATTTCAATATCTATACCTATGTCGGATATTTCTTGCTCTCTAGATAAAAGTAGTTCCATTTTGGATTTCATTTTCCAACAAGATTCTTCTAACCTCTCAAGCGTAGATTTGTAATTAGCCAATTCTTGAAAATAAGCTTGTTGAAGTTGTTCTACAAGTATTTTAGAAAATTTTTCTATCGCAAAATCTTCTACAGCTGTTGCAACTCTTATAACTGCAAACATTTCTCCTAAAAGTTCCTTAGAATGTTCATCGTCTGGAATATATCCGTAAACACTAGACCATTCGTTATCGTTTTTTTTGCCTACTTTAAATGCAGTTTTTATTTTCATAAGAAATTTATGTCGTATATCAGTATATCAAAATTAAGTAGATATTTAATTTATCGAGATAAACTAGAAGCTAATTCTGCAGATCTAAATTATGAAAGTATTGCAAATATTAAAATCCCCAGAAGTGCTGCTATGTATAAATTAAATACAATAATAAAGAAATTTTTTCCGCGTATTTTTAGTACAGAATTTATTCTCATTAATTCTCTGTATAGCAAAAATCCTATTAAGAAATTAAACAGTGAATAAACAATTGCACCTATTTTTAATATTTGATTTAGATCAATAGTCTGGTCCATTGTATTTCTTTGCTACTTTTGTAAGATCGGATAAAATATCTCGCACTTTAGTTTGGTTAGGAATATTTTTAAGTATAAGTTCTTCTTGTGGACCCTCTATAGTCACATCTAGAGTACCAAAATTAAATATTCCAGAAATTAGTCCAGATGCACTTTCTTGAATTTTCTGAATTGTATCTAAAGAAGCTTCTTGAACTTCGTATTTAGAAAAAGGTTTAAATTCGTAGTGAATTACTCTCTCGTTAGTAATAATATACGGGTCGAAATACCAATCGAAAAAATCTCTCATAAAATTAGTAAGCAACGAACCATAGTAGCAAAGAAACAATATTACTATAATTTCCTTGTTTAATTTTTCAACTTTTAAATCTATTAATCTTAAAAAAGGGATAATAAAGAAAGGAATAAAAATATATATAATATTTCTAATCATCCAGCCCAAATTTTCAATCCAATGTCTTCTAACAAACACAAAAATACTTTCATTTGGATTTTGTGTAGCAAATGTAATATTTGTAGGATGCAAATTTAACCCACGATTATTTTGCGCATGAAAAGCAATAACATTTTCTACCTCTTTCAATCTCCTACTAGCCATAGAAGTAGGATTACTCCCGAAATAAGTTGAATTAGTAGGCTCTGCCATATTAATTATTTACTAAAAAAATTGTTTGACTATACAAATATTCATTTCTACCTGTAGTTTCGGTCCAAATATTCCACATGTTTTTAAACCACCATCCTCCTATAACAGCCCTCGACCCATTAGCTCCTGTGAATACAACTCTATTTACTCTTTGAGACGGATCTCTTTCAAATTCTATCACAGCTACACTGCCACCTACTGTATTTAAAATTCCTTGAACTTGTTGTTTAGTCGAATCGCTGTGCCATGGATTATTTCCACTAGCTATAAAAGTTAACATTTCAGTAATCGAAGCCATATTATAAGATCCAGTCTGATAAACCCAATGAGTTGACTGAGTCGGAGTTGAAAATGCAGAGTCGTTAACTGCTCTTAAATACGCAACTGGGGAGCCTCCTCCAAAACCTTGAAAAACTGTATCGTTATTTGCAGTTCCAAAGCCTTGATTATTATCAGCTGAATATAAGGCATTTAGAATTCCAGCAGGATCGACTCCAGTTATTTCTGATGGATGAGTCAGAACTTGCCCACGAGTTTCATCTGCAGACCATCTCATTTGGTTGCCTCCATTATAAACTTGGCAAGCAGCCGAAGTACAAATAGAACCTCCTCCAAAAGTTTTATAAAGTCCATACGTTCTAAACGCGATGGCTTGTGATTTTATTGCTTCTTCTGGCCAACAATCCCAAGCAGTATTTGGATTATCAACAACATATTTATCTGGTCTTGAATTAGCTTGATCCGAATTCCCACATGCCTTTGCTGGCACTTCTGCTGCTCCAGCTACATAGTCTTCTATATTCATATTTCCATAGCCATTTACATTAATACTGTGATTCTCAAATCCTCCAGTAATTGAAGAGCCCGAATAATAAAATGTTAATATCTGACTATATGACCATCCATTAAGCCCAGCCCCATGAGCTCCCCACTGACTCATTCCCACACCATGACCTTGAAGCGTATCTCTTCCCTGCCCCGTGAAGTAAAAGCTTCCACCGCCATCTACAGGTGACGGAGGAGTAGAAGGAATTTGAATACTTGCATTGGCTAAGATAGTCGATTCTCTTAAAGCTGCCTCTCTTTGTTCAGTACTTAATAAATCAATATCCCCTTGGAGAGAATTCCTTTGGACTTGCAAGACCTCTATCTGATTTGAATTATAAGCAATTACATTGCTAAAGTAAGCTATTTGAACTTCTAAGTCTGCCTTCTTTTTCTTTAAATCTTCACTTTGAGTTTTAAGATCTCCAAGTTTAGAATTATAATCGTCTATTTCTTTATTTAACCCTTCAATTTTTAAACTTAATAACGAAACATTATTATTTCCTGTTCCAAAAACTTTATTATTATAATGAGCAAACTTCATTTGAGTTCCTGCATCGTCTGAAATTAAATTATCGTAAGCATTTTGCTTTTTCCAATCTTTATAAGTTTTCTTTACGCTCTTATCTCTATCTAACTTCATTTTCTGGACTTCAAGCTTTTTTAAGCTATTCTGCTCTTCTAATAATTTTAGACTTTTGTCGTTTAATTCTATTTCTTTGTCTAATTTCTCAATCTCTGCTTTTAGCTTAGGAACCCCTTCTGCTGAATCTTTAATTACATTTTCACTATAAGCTATCGAATCTTGAAGCTCTGCAATTTCTCCTTCTGTTTGACTCAACTCGTTTCTTTTATTTTCTATTTGTCCTTGAATTTCTCCTGAGCTCTGAGAATGAATAGGAAAAGGAAAAAGGAAAACAAAAATAGAAATGAATAAAAAGACGAAGAAAATATATTTTGGTAGATATTTAATACTTAACATTATGAGTAATGAACAACATAGCTTTGCTTTAAAACTACTACATAATTCATTATAGTATCTCTTACAACATTATCCAAAGAATTCGTATTGCTTAAAGTTATCTCGATAGGATAAATATTGGAGGTTAAAGTATCTAAAGATTCATTAGATTGCTCTGCTTCGATCTTTAAAATATCTTGCTGTCTACGTAGTTTTAAATATAGTTCTGCACTTACAGCAGAATCTAATATTCTATTTATTTCTATGTGCTTATTCTCTATTAATATTTCTAACCCTTCAATGGATTCAGTCGATCCTTCGAAAGAATTCCCTCCTAATCTATTTTTAATTGCACTTTCAATTTTGGATTTCTCGGATCTTAATGCATACACCCAAGCTGCATTTACTAAAAATTCATCTTCTTTTTTATTAAGTGTAGAAACTATATTTTCGTAATCGTCGGAAGAATAATTTTCGTAGTCCAGATTTGGAAATTTTAAACTTGAAGGATACGAAGTATTTCTCAAACCAAACATTATGAATATATTTATTAAAATCGATATAACTCCTAAAACTAAAAATTTAACATTTGCCGTTAAGACAAACAAAACTATTATTACAAGAAATGTAGCTACAATTAAATATAAAACAGGAAAATGGCTTGTATTCAAACTCTCTTCGAGTGTTTTACTAGAATTATTAGCTATTAAAGTATCTTTAATATTCCTTAGTAAATTTACTATTGTGCTAATTCTAGTTTGTTTTACAGAAATTGTTTTACTTTCCAGTTGTGTATCTGAAGAAATCTGGCCAAATTTAGTTAATTCATAGTCAATTCTTTCTTTAATCTTTACTAAATCTGTAGCGCTGTTACTTCTATTTTTCAAAGACTCAATTTCTGCATGAAGATTGTTAATTTCGCTGGTTAACTCGTCTTTTCTGGCTTTTTGAGATTTATATAAAGAAATAACTTTAGCTATTAGATCTATTTTTAAAGGGATATTGTTTTTACTTTCTATATCTACTTTAGCAAGTAGGGAATCTAGAAATTCTTCAAATGAATTTGTTTTTTCTGTTTGAAAGTCTATTGAAATCATTTAAAAATCTGTATATACCCAAATTAAGCCTTCGGTACAAGTATATCCAAAATATCTAATTCCTGTTGTTGCACCTGAACAAGCTCTAACTTCTCCAACTTGAGATGGATCGCAAACAAGTCCAATTCCAGATGTACCACTGTTGCATGGATCTCCAGTTACAGCTCCTATTGGATCTGAGCATAGAGATGCATGAAAAAATTGAAAAGCTGGCATTTCTACATTGTAACAATCCACTTCATCGTTAATTCCTAACAGTCTAAACACTGTAGTTAGAATTGGAACCGCTAAAAATACTAATACTACTCCCACAATATAATATATTATTTTCTGTCTAATTTCTGTTATCTTGGTAACGTCTCCTCTGCTAATCATATATCTATATCCCAGTAATGCTAAGAAGAAGAAAGAAAGAGTTCCAACTAAAGCCCAAACTACATATAAAATTCTCACAAACCAAATTTCCAATTGTTGAAGTGCAGGTGGTTTCAAAACTGCTTGGGCTGCTAAGCAACCAGAGCTTCCAGGTCTACCTTGACATGTTCCAGAGCCACACATTCCATTCTTACTAGGTGCCCCACCCCTTTCACATTCACATAACCAATAACCATTAGTGTCTCTAATATCTGTAGGAACATTGGAGCTACCATCTTCATCAAAACACTGATAACTTTCTTTGCTATTTCCAGAAAAAGTAAATGTTTGTGCCTGAGCAAATACAGAAGATCGAACTAATACAGTTAATAGGAAGAAAATTATTAAAACTACAAAAACATTTACAAGTTTTATTTTTATATTCATAGTATTGAGCATTTTTTATATTCTAAATGAAAACACAGAATAAGCCAAATAAACGTACCATTTTAAAGATCTTTAAAAATAAAAACTAAAAGGCCCACGATAAATCGTGGGCCTTTTTAATAACTTGAAAGAATTTATTCACCTAGAAAAGGTGATAGTTCTTTTGGTCTTTCTGATTGATTCAACGCTGGAGTTGCATTAAAGAATGCTAATAATATTACTAATCCAATTATTCCAACAATTAAAGCACCAACTCCTAAGAAAACATTTTTAATTGCTTTTGTAGCTTCTTCAACTTTAGATTCATCTCCTTCTGCTCTAATATATTTCAAAGCAGCTTTAATAATCATAAATACTGCTATAGCAATAATCCCTACAAAAATTAAAGACACTCCAAATCTTACAAAACTACCTGCCGTACTTGCAGCTTCTGTATCATCTTTACCAATACAAAGATTTTCAGTTAATGTTATAGATTTAATAAAAGGGAAAATAACGCAAAGCAAATTATCTTTTGCATTCACTTGAACTACATTTCCACTAAAAGGCATAACTGTGAATAAACTCATCGCTAAAAAAGCCAATAGCGTAAGCATTGTTTTTTCAATTCTTTTCATTTTGTATAAATTAACTATAATTAAAGTAGTTTATTAAATTATCGGCAAGTTTTCAACTCCTTCTGGGGTTTCTACTCTGTCCTGAAAAATTCCTTGGGCATTAAATAATACAGATAGTAATATTAAACCTATTATACCAACAATAAGCATGGAAACTCCTATAAAAACGCTTTTTGTAGCTTTAAATCCTTCTTCTAACTGCCCCGAGTCTCCATCACTTCTAATTATTTTTAAAGCTGCTTTTATTATAATATATACTCCAAAGGCTATAAATCCAACAAAAATTAAACTAACTCCATATCTAAAATATCTTTCAATGCCTGTATCAACTGTCCCAGAATCTGCTCCTCCATCTACTGCCTGTTCGCAGGGTAAAAAATCGCATACACCTTGAGCTTTTGCAACAGATAACAATAAGCAGTTAGCAATTAGCAAAAACAAAAAAATAGAAAGAGTTTTAATTATATTTTCGTATTTACAAATTTTCATATTTACAAATTGATTTCATCTAAAGCAAATTCCTTCTGCTCTTTCTTTTGCACCAGATTCTCCATTTTTAGATTGCTCTAAAACTTCTTGAAAATAATATCGCCCCGCTCCAACTCCTGGGCAATTTCTAAATGCTGCAGGCCAACTCCACAAAGGACCTAATCCTAGTATTCCTCCTACAATACTCAAAGCAATAGGGAATGCTATTGCTAAAGCAGCTCCTATGAAAGTAGATTTTAATTTGGCATATGAATCCTCTACCCCATCTGAATTACCTTCACTTTGGAGCATTTTAAATGAAGCTCTTAAAAGCAAATATATCCAAAAGATTACTAGTCCTATTGAAAATAATCCCCCAATAAAACTAGCCCAAGAAAGTGCGGTAGAATATTCGTTATTAGGTAAAGTTATCTGATTAAAGACAGGTATCCTAATTTCCTCCAATCCAATATTTTTGTCGAGCTTACCGATGTTTCCAACTTCTTCCTCAGCAAGAACAACCCAGTTTAAAGAGATGCTCAATATAAAAACCAAGAGAGTTACTACAAATATTTTTTTAAGTTTTAAGTTTGATGTTTTATGTTTAATGTTTTTCATATTGTTATTACATCCGATCCTCCTTCTTCCACAAGTTCCAAACTATTCAGGCTTCCTAGCCCTAAAGTATTGGCAACAAGTTGAATTATTATTATAAACGACCAAGCTAATATAAAGCCTAAAATTAAATTTCTTAATATTTTATTCACTCTTTCAATTTCAGCAGCATCTGTTGTTTTTGCTCTAACAAACCCTGCAATATATATTCCATAAACTGCAGCATATACAGAAATTAGTCCTAAGAATGTAGTTATTACTAAATTAATTAGTGTAGGAATTTGTTGACCAGTTTCAACTCGAACATCTGTATCGAAAAAGGTAAATAGAGGTTTAAATTCCGTAGGTTGGTCTTGCCCTGCTTCTCCTCTACATTTATTTTCACAACAGCCATCCGCAGGATTTAAGAGTTGCTTTGAAACGCAATCGAAATCTGGTACATAATCTTCTGGGCACCCGGTTGGAACACAAATAGGTTCATTCTGAGCATTTACTATTAAAATATTGGAAAATATTCCACTAATTAAAAAAAAGAGAGAGATTGATATTAAGATTTTCTTCATTGGAATTAAAAATCTATTGGGTCTACACCAAGTAAATTCAACGTAAAATTAACAACTGTAGGAGCCAATACTGCTATAACAAATCCCACTACTGCTGCTGTCATTGTCTTTTTACTATTTTCAACTTTACCATCGTCTCCTTGAGAAGTTAAAAGTTGGTAAGCACCCATTAGGATCATTGCTCCAAATGTAATTAAGAACAAAGGACGAATTAAAGAAGCTACAGAATTTATAACATCTTCTAAACTTTCGAACTTGGATGGATTTGGGATTTTATAATTTATATTTTGTGCAGAAGCTCTGTTAGCTATTATGCTAAAAGTAAAAACTGTTGTTAGGAAATTTATAGCAATTTTTTTTAGCAATCTATTGTACTTGTACAATTTTTAAACCTTTAAAAAATATTTGAGAACCACTATGAATTGACTTATCGATTACTCCTTTTGCAATTTGATCTTCAATATTGTCTTGAATAAATCTTCTAATTTCTCTTGCTCCGTAAACAGGGTTATACGCGGATTTAACTATCTCATCCACCGTTAAATCGTCCCAGAATACTTTCATTCCTTTGTCGTGAATTCTTCTATTTAAATCGTCTAGCATAATTTGAACAACTTGCTCAATTTCGGCTAAATTTAAAGATCTAAACATTATTACTTTATCAAATCTGTTAAGAAATTCAACCCTATAGACTTCTCTTAAGCTTTCTTTGACTCTTTGTTCAATTTGTCTATAATTCAATCCACTGCCTAATAAGCTTGCAATCTCGCGAGATCCAGCATTAGAAGTTGCAATAATTATTGTATTTGTAAAATCTACTTTTCTTCCAGATCCATCTGTAACAAATCCTGTATCTAAAATTTGCAAGAAAAGATCCAAAACTTTTGGATTAGCTTTTTCTAACTCGTCGAGGAGCAAAAGACAAAAAGGTTTTTGCTTGATTGATTCAGTTAAAAATCCTCCACCAAAATTTCCACTTGGATCTAGAAATCCAATTAGTCTATTTAGATTACTCTCTTCCTGATACTCAGACATGTCTATTCTGATTAGATTGTTTGCGTTGCCGTAGTAAACTTCTGCTAATGTTTTAGCAATTTCAGTTTTTCCAACTCCTGTAGGACCATAAAACAAAAAACTGGCTACAGGTTTAGTATTAACATTTAAACCCGATCTAGAGCGTCTTAGAGCGGAAGCAACAGCTCTAATCGCTTGTTCCTGTCCGATTACTCTTTTATGCATAATTTCTTCTAAATGAGTTAATAACTCTTGTTCTTTGGAATTAATATTTCCTACATCAACTCCAATTTTACTTTTAACAACTCTATCTATAATTTCCGAATCTACAAATTGCAAATTTTTAGATCTTGCAAAAATTACACACTCTTCTAATAAATCTATTGCTTTATCTGGAAGGACTTTTTCGTAAACTATTTTAGGAGCTATATTTACAACCTCTCTAACAGCATCTAATTTTACAGTTACTCCATATTTTTTTTCGAAACTTGGCACAACATCCATAACAATTTGATAAGAAACTTCTGGTGTTGGTTCTTTAATTTCTAAAACTTCAAACATAGATACAAAACCTCTAGAGAATTTAACTTTCTTGTAATAATCGTCGGACACACAAGTAGCTACTATGTTCAATTTGTGATCGTTTATTAAACTAGTTAATAAATTAATAACTTCTTGCCGTCCCTCCTCTCTCATTGTAAAAATTTGACCGATTTCTTCAAAAACTAAAACGATATTTTTAGATTCAATAGATTCTTCTAAAATTGTATGAATAATGTTTTTAAAATTATCTATAGATTGAGATTTAGCCAATACTCGGTTTAGATCTAAAACAACTAGCCTTGAATCTTTTAAGTTATTAGGAACATCTTCTACAACCATTCTTGTGGCTAGATGTTTAAGAAGCTGTGTTTTTCCAACCCCAGGTTGTCCAATGAGTAATATTGCAGACCCTTCTATTCTTTGAAGATTATTTAACATTGAATTTAAAACTTGTTCTTTTCCTAGAGAAACCACAAACTTACCTTTTGCAGCTAAAGCTGTATAATCTACGCTATAGCTATCTAGAATAGGAGTTGCTCGAGAGGTATAGGCTCTATTAATTGCCCCAGTTGGTTTAAGTTTTGATAATAGCTTCCATAGCTTTTTGTATTCAACTTCTTTTAATTCATTTCTATACCAATAGATTAAAGCCTCAATTTCGTTAGGATTAATTCCCATAGAAACCAATGTGTTAAACCAATAATATCTACATAGAATACAAAACAATATCTTTACATCTATTTCCCGCACTTGCATATCTACAGCTGTATGGAAAGATCTCAAAAAGAATTCAGCGTAAACTACATTAAATGCTTTGCCTCTAACCTCTGCAATTATCCTTTCTTTAAAAATACTAAAATCTACATTTAATCTTTTTTCGAGAAAATGGATATGTTTATAATCGCTTAATACAAATTTAGTAAGTTCTTCTATAAAATTATCTGGATGCCTAAAGTAAATTAAATCTATAACTTCCTCTAATTCCTCGGTAAAAAAGTTATCTATCTCAGTTGAATTAATCTCGCCTTTAAGTGCCTTGGTCATGAAGTTTTGAAGGTCACCAACTTCTGTATTAAACCCAAAATCGTTTTTATCTCGTTTTAAATAGAACCCGTATAAAATTAGTAAGAGTGAAAGAAATGGCAGGAGATAAAAAAAATCTTTGACTGCTAATAAATTGTTAATACTAAAACTATTAAATAAGAAGTAATAACCTGCAAAAACTAACAAAAGAAATCCTAAAATTATGCAGACTAATCCTAACTTCTTATCTATTGAATTCTTTAATTTTCTCTCCCCCTTATACTTAAATATATCTCCCAGGTCTATAAAGAGCTCAATTCGACCTAAGTAATTTGCTATTTTTTGTTTAGAAAAAGTTTGATTCATTACAATGCAAATTGAACTAATCCATAAAATGGCAGTAAAGGAAGAACCATAGCTATAAAAAAGCTAATTAGAAAAGGAAATACCAAAATACAACATAGAACAAGTCCCCAAAAGCCCCAAGTTATTCTAATAAAGAAACTAATTATTATTCCTGTGAAACTGTCGTATCCATATAAAGGAGTAAATAAATACTTCAACATTGGCAGAGCACGTGTTTGAATCATTAAAAATGTAAATCTATGCTTTATGTATAACGCATAGTCGGACATTTTATATACATACCACCAAACAAAAAAATTTATTAAATACTCTTTCATATTTAATAGTATAGATGATGGGTGTTTAAAAAAGTAGAAGAAATTGAATAGGGAAAAGAAGCGAGCACTTATACTAAGTGCTCGCTTCTCGTTAACGATTCAGATAACAATGCAATTACATCATTCCCATTCCACCTCCCATACCTGATGGCATTTCTGGAGCAGAATTTTTAGAAGGAATTTCTGTAACTACAGCTTCTGTTGTTAATAACAACATTGCTACAGATGCTGCATTTTGAAGTGCAGATCTTGTTACTTTCACAGGATCTATAATTCCAACTTTAACCATATCTACAACTTCTCCTTTTCTAACATCAAATCCTTTGCCTCCTTTCATTTCTTTAATATAAGAAGCTGCTTCCAAACCTGCATTAAACATAATCTGTCTAAATGGAGCTTCTAAGGCTTTTCTTAATAATGAAATTCCTACTTTTTCTTCTTCTTCAACCTTTACAGAATCTAAAACAGATACTGCATTTAATAGTGCAACGCCTCCTCCAGAAACTACTCCTTCTTCAATTGCAGCTCTTGTTGCTTGAAGAGCATCGTCTATCCTATCTTTCTTTTCTTTTTGTTCGATCTCAGAGGCTGCTCCTACTTCCAAAACAGCTACTCCTCCAGAAAGCTTTGCCAGTCTTTCTTGCAATTTTTCTTTATCGTAATCTGAAGAAGTATTTTCAATTTCTCTTTTGATCATAGAAACTCTTGCTTCAATTGCTTTTTTATCTCCTTTTCCATTTATTACCACAGTTTCGTCTTTTGTAACTTTAATTTTATCTGCTCGCCCATAATCTTCTGCTGTTACTTTATCTAATGTCTTACCAATATCGTCTGTAATTAATGCTCCTCCTGTTAAAATTGCAATATCTTCCAACATTGCTTTTCTTCTATCTCCAAAAGCAGGTGCTTTTACAGCAACCACATTTAAGTGTCCCTTTAATTTATTGATAATTAGATTTGCAAGAGCATCTCCATCTACATCTTCAGCAATAATTACAACATCTCTAACTCCAGTTGCAACAACTTTTTCTAATGCTTCAAATAGTTCTTTAGCTGCAGAAAGTTTTTTGTCTGTTATTAAAATTGCAGGTTTATCTATAATTACTGTTTGGTCTTCTGAACCCGCTGCAAAATAGGGAGAAATATATCCTTTATCGAATTGCATCCCTTCTACATATTTTTCAACTAATCCAAAAGTTTGACCATCTTCCACAGTTACTACTCCATTAACTCCAACTTTATCTAAAATATTTGCAAGAATATCTCCTATTTCTGTATCTCCATTTGCAGAAATTGTAGCTACCCTTCTATAATCTTCTTTCCCTTTTACAGGAACTGAAACTTTTTCTAAATAAGCTACAACGGCTGAAACACCTTTTTCAATACCATTTCTAATTGCCATTGGATTTGCTCCGGCAGTAACATTTTTAAAACCTTCTTCTATAATTGCTTGTGTTAAAACTACTGCTGTTGTCGTACCATCACCAGCTACATCTGCAGCTTTACTTGCCGCTTCCATAACAATCTTTGCACCTAAATTTTCTAACTTATCTTCTAATTCAATTTCTTTAGCTATCGAAACACCGTCTTTTGTAATATGAGGAACACCATAAGATTTCTCTATCGCAACATTTCTACCTTTTGGCCCTAGAGTGACTTTAACTGCATTTGCTAATTTATCTACTCCTTTCTTTAGTTTCTTTCTTGCATCTTCGTTATATGTAATTTGCTTTGCCATTAACTTAAATTTAAAAATTAAATTTTTTAAACTTAGAAATTCGAAACTCGAAATCCTAAATTCTAAATATCAGTAATTAATTCTGAATTACTCCTAAAATATCGCTCTCTTTCATAATTAAATAATCTTCTCCCTCTAATTCTATTTCTTCTGGTGAATATTTTTTAAATAATACTGAATCTCCAATCTTTACGTTAAAAACTATAGCTTTGCCGTTTTCATCTTTTCCACCAGTTCCCAAAGCAACTATCTCCCCTTTTTGCGGCCTTTCTCCTTTTCCGGAAGTTTGCATAATTAAACCCGAAGCAGTTTTTTCCTCTTCTTTTAGAGGTTTTACTAGAATATAAGCACCTATTGGCTTAATTTTTAAACTCTTAGCCATTGTTAAGAAAATTAATATGTAAACTATTAGCAACAGAGGTTTCTATTTGCTAAATATTAGCAGTTGGAAATGAAAATTGTCAAATAGACTTATTTAAATTTTACTTTGATCCTATCTTCAGCTGTAGGTACTAGTCTTAAAGACTCAGGAATAAATGAAGGGTAATATTCTATTTCAAATGTTTGTAAACTCTCCATATCTCCCAATGCATCTTCTGCAGATTTTAAATTCTTTCCAGATATTGCTTCTTCAACTTCAGATTCATCTAATTGATTCGTTACTGTACCATCTGCAAATACTGTAAAAGTAATTCCATTATTATTAATAAAATCTTTTACTTCAACCTTTGTTATATCACCTAAAGATTTTGCAACATCGTCTGAATCCGACTGCAATACTGAAAATTCGATTACTGATTGCAAATCGTCTTCCTTGACAATAAATCCTGTTACTTCTAATTCTAAAGATAAATCGAAAGTACCTCCTTTAGCTTCTTCTCCAACAGAGGGATTTGGTGTGGACTTCTCGTTAACATATTGAATACTTTCATCAACTAATTTATAGCCACTTGGCACACTTAATTGTTTTTTCAAACTATCTTTTAACGTAGGTAAAAGCTTTTCTTTTAATGCATCCACATTCTCCTGAGATACAGATGTAAAGTTTTCAGTAGTACCGCCTTCAAAATTTCCATCTCTTCTTGTTTCTAAAGTACTAATACCCTCATATCCTTCAATTGTAAATATACTATCCGAATCTCCTGTAATATTATAATTTTCACCAAACGTGCTTGCCTCAACTAAAATATCATCTGTTCTACTTGGTGTTAAAGATTGATCTGATGCTCTAGTAGCTGCAGGTAAAGTAACGTCTTGCCCCAGCTGATATTCTAATTGACTCGAAATACTTGTTAGCTTTGTTCCTTTTGGTAAGGCTATAGTGCTTTCAGTTTTGTTAAATACATATACAAAACCTTTAGATTTGTTCCCTTTCTTTCCTTCTCCTTTTGCTTCTGCAGTACTTGCTACACTATCAACTTCTTTTAACTCAAGCACTGGAACTCTAAAATTTGCAAAGTCCACTTCTGTTATAGTTACATCTCCCTTAACATTCTCGGAAGCGACAACATCCTCTTTCTTCAAAGTAGCGCTTACAGTTACAGTAGACCACTTAAAAACAACTAGATATCCTAGAATCAAAACTAGTAGGATTATTACTACGCCAAATATCAATACGCTTTTCTTTAATTTCTTTTTCTTTTTTTTATTTACAGGTTCATCAAATCTATCTTCTGGATTTCTCATTTTATTCGATCCTAAGCTTCCCATAAATTGTTTCCTAGAAGATTTATCTGAACTTTCGATAGATCTTGTAAAATCCTTACCAGCAAATCTTTTCTCGCTTAACTTGTCATTCATATTTAAATTGTCTAAGTTATACATCTTATCACTTTCTTTTGAATTTTTTAAGTCCCCTATATCTCCACCGCCTAGTATTTTAACACCGTTTATTGTTTTAACCCTTATATTAGAATTTGCAGAAGAAATTTTGATCTCTTCAATAAATTCTTCTTTTTCTTCGAAGTTAGCATCCAATCTTTCTTCAACTTCCTCCTCTTTCGAATCTTCCTCTTTAATTATTTTATCTATTTGAATGCCTTCTGAAACGATTTCTAAATCTTTCTTTTTTATTTTTTCTGGAAGAACTAAATCTTCGGCAATATGATCCTCAGCATCCTCATTAGCTAATTGGATATTGTCTTCTTTTTTAATATTCTCAACTAAGTCTTTTTTATTATTTTGCAACTTAAAAAGAATCTGTTGCTGTTTACTTTTTGCTATTTCCCAAAGATCGGATGTAATCTGACTTACTTTATGAACAACTACAAACCCTGCTTTTTGGGAAATGTTTGCCCCATACTTATCTTCTGTAACTATAATTAACAATTTTTCGTCCTCAACCAAAAGTCTATTCAAAATCTTTAGACTAAGTACATTGCTAAAAACAATAGAACTTTGAGGGATTATTAATATTATTCTTAACTTTTCAGAAGTTAGTACCCGTTCAATTATAAAAGAAATTTCTTCTTTCGGATCTACGAAAATTTTATCTGAATTCAAAGTAGCCATATTAAATAGTCATTTTTGCCAAACAAAGCGGCATTACATCTATAGGTTCAGTTAAAGATCTAGTTAAATCGTTTACCCGCTCTATTTTATTTGGTAGTAAAAGATTCACCTTAGGGTGTTTTTTAAAATTCAACCTTTGTATCCAAGGATGTTGCATCAGTCCGTCCTTAATGTCGGGCAAATACGACCCTCCTCCACAAAGATATATGTTTGCTGGGTATTCATTCACCTCATTCATCTCTTCAAGCGATAGCTCTACACCCAGTAGCCAAGCTTTTATATCGTTTTTTAAACTTTTATTAATTGTTCTTTTTCTAAAATCGTCTAGTTGATTTAACGAATATTTCATTTTTAAATCCTCTGCTTCTTTATAATCTATACCCAGCTCTTTTTCTAACCTCTTACTAAATACCCTTCCCCCTATAGCAAACATACTAACACCCATAATTTCTCCATTTTGCACAACTGTAACATCTGTTGTACCAGCACCAATATCAATAATAATTCCACCATTAGGATCGTTTAAAATAAATTCAATCGACTTTGCCAAAGCAAAAGGCTCGACAACAATATTACAACTATCCAGTTTCACAGCTTTGCAAATTTTATTTATTGAATCTAATTGAATTCTTGGAGCAAAACTGGAAAATACTCTATATGTAATTTCCGAACCTGTATGGCTAACTGGATCTTTTATTTTTATGCCGTCAATATAGATACTTGTCACACTTGTTTCAATCTCTTGCAATTGATTAGTTTCCATTCCAATTTCCTCTGCAATTTCTTCTTTAGTAGATTGAAAAGTATGTTCTCTCACTTTGCTTATTACATTTTGTATCTCAGATTCTGTTATCTTCTCTTCTGGATCATCTCTTTCCACATTAACAACTATAGGCACGCCAGAAACCAATTCTCCAGCAATCCCAACAATTGCAGTTCTAGGAATTGTAATATCTGTAAATTTTTCTTCTGCATTCATTAAAGCTAACCCGATGCACTTATCTACCGTCGTAGAAACTTCTTTGCTATCCATAATTATAGCTTTGCTCATAGAAAAGGGTTTCTGATTAGCCCGTGAATACCCAAGAACAGACACTTCTCCCTCGTCTATTCTATAAAGAACACACTTTACGTTTTCTGTACCTATGTCTATAGCAAGTTTAATTTTCTCCTCTATTTTTTTGTCTTTTTTTCTTAATAATTTCAATTAGTCAGTTTTAAGCTATTACAGGATACAGGAATTAGAGTACGATTTTCAATCTTTAATTCAGCAAAGAAGTCAGTCGATTCTGACAAAAAACCTTGCACTTTCAAGTTTTTAATGATATATTTGCTATATAGTTTCCATTATATTTAGTTTATTAATTTAATAGTAATGAAAATCCTTACAGTATATAACCAAGATTACGAAGAAAAGCAAAATCAAGCTTTTAATAGAGCTGTTGAGTACCTGAAAAAACAAGGTCATAATTTAAAATTAGATTTAGATTTAAGAAAAGGATCTGGAAATAAGGCAGAAGATTTAGACAAATTTCAATCTAAATTGGACAAAGCAATTAAAGATACGGACATTATTTTTACAGAAATTTCTAATGCAGATGCAAAAGTAGGATTTGATATAGCCAAAGCTATTTCAGAAAAAAAGATTGTTGTAGCTTTACAAAAAGAAGATAAAAAAGAAAGAATGTTTAGCTCTATCCATGGGAGTAACGAGAGAAATTTAATAATTATGAAATATACAGAATCTAATATTTTAGACGTTGTAAATCAAGCCTTAGAAGATGCAAAAAGTAAATTGGATACTAAATTCATTTTAATTATATCTCCTGAGATCGATAGATATTTAGATTGGGCCGCACAAACAAAGAGAATGCATAAAGCTCAAATTGTAAGAAATGCAATCGAGAATACTCTTAAAAGAGATAAAGAATACAAAACATACTTACAAGGATAAAAGTAAAGCACCAATCACAAGCATTAAAATTCAAAATAAAGAAGATTATTAATTTTATTTTAAATTCTATATTCTGTTTTCAAGATTCTAACTATAAATTCCGATCTGCTCAGGAATATATTGCCTAAAATTCTCTTTCGAAATTACTACTCCTTTAATTGTTCCTTGGACGATTTGAAGTGCAACTTTTCTTGCAAGTTCAGTTAATGTTCTTTCTAATTGCCTCACTCCTGCATCGAATCCTAGGGGCCTAATTACCAAAGGCCAAACATCATCTGCAAAAGCAAGTTGTGCTTCTGAAAGCCCTGTTGCTTGCCTAACTTTAGGAAGCAGATAATTCTTCGCAATAACTGCCTTGTCGTTATCCGTATAGGTCGTGAAACGAATCACCTCAAGTCTATCTAGCAGTGCTGCTGAGATTCCTCCTAAATTATTTGCAGTTGTTACGAAAATACATTGAGAAAGATCTATTGGATAATCTATATATTTATCCATGAAAGTTGAATTTTGCTCTGGATCTAAAATTTCTAATAAAGCAGCCATGACATCCGACCTTAACCCTGTGTCGCTACTTACTTTATCGATCTCATCCAGCAAGATAAGTGGATTCATTGTTTTGGTTCTTATTAATGCTTTGATTATTTGGCCAGGTTCTGCATCTAATTCACCCCTAGACCGTCCTCTAATCTCTGTTACTCCTCCAAGTGCCCCCAAAGCAATTCGAACGAATTCTCTGCCCAAAGCCGATGCTATAGATTTAGCCATTGTTGTTTTACCAATACCTTGAATCCCAACAAAACATAAGATAGGTGCGTGAGACGAACTGCCTTGCAATCTCTTCATTTCTTGACTCGGATCTTGTTGTTGTGGAGCTTGAGCGGGATCGACTGATTCCCCCTCAGCAACTTGACTAGCAGGTTGAATACCTCTAAGAGCTTCTTGTCTTTGCAAATTCAAAACTGCTAAAAATTCAAGCAATCTACTTTTCACAGTTTGAAGCCCATGATGATTTTCATCTAAAAGTTTTTGTGCATTTTTCAAATCAATATTATCGTTAGTATTGCTTCCAAATGGTATTTGAGTTATCCAATTTATATATTCTGCTACAGGTTCAAATTCTCTAGAATACTCTCCCTGCGCAGACATCTTCTTAAGACGTAGAATCATCCCCAAAGCTTTGAGCTTAAGCCCTTCAGGTAGCTTAGCTGCTGCAAGCTTTCGTTCTAATATTTCTACTTCGTCTACTAATAACTGGGTATTTGTATTTGAATCCATTACTTCATTATCGAAGATGTTGAGGCGAAAAACAAGGCTTGTTTATAGCTAAATGACTAATTGAGGGAATTTATTCTTTTTTAGCTCCGCCTTCAGAAACTTCAGCATTAGCTGGAGCAGCTTCTGAACCTTCAGTTGCGGCAGCTTCCTCAACAGGAGTTTCTTCAACTTCCTCTTTCTGTGCGCTAGCGATGTAAGCAACAGCAGTAGTTGCATCCATACTACTGTCTAGATCTACATTCTCTTCTAGTTTAATATCTCCTACAGTAATACTGTCTCCAGGTTTTTCTAGAGAAGCAATAGTAATATGAATATTTTCAGGTAAATCCTTAGGTAAACAATGAAGTCTAATTGTTTCTAACTGTTGGACTAAGAATCCTAAATTTTGTTTAACAGCAGGAGATTCATCGTCTATAATAACTGGAACTTCAACTGTGATTTTACTCTCATCGTCTACTGCATAAAAAGATGCATCGAAGTATGTGTCTTTAAGAGGATTTCTGGTAATTTCTTTAATTAATGCTTTTATATGCTTCCCATTTGGCATTTCAACATCTATAAATTTACTGAATCCAGATTTAGCAAAAACTTTATCTAAAACTTTAGATTCAATTTGTACATTAATAGATTCAACCTTAGGACCAAAAATTGTAGCAGGTATAATATTCTGCGCTCTCAAAGCCTTAACCTTTTTCCCAACTACTTCTCTATTTTCTAATTTTATCTTCATTTTCTTGTTTTAAAGTCTTATATTTACTAAATATTAGCTGTTGAAGTATAACGAATGTACTCGTAGTAATCAAGTATATACTTAACCCAGAAGGCAAACTAAAGGATATGAACATTAAAAGTAATGGCATTAAAGCTGTAGCTTGTTGAGTCGATCTTTGCATAATTTCATTAAAATCTTCTGCTTCACCTTCTTTCTTTTTCTTAGATTTATCATCCTTATCCTTGTCTGGTTTAGCTTTCCTCAAAGATGCTATAACTTTAAATGAATAATATTGTGTTAAACCCACTAAAATTATCAAAACAATATATGGAATTAAATTCACTACTCCTTCTACCTGAGAAGGACTTTTCTGCAAATCGAAAACTCTAAAAAAATCGTTATCTATACTATATCCTTCTGTAAATTTAGGAACAAATGAATATGCTACTTGATTAAAACTTTCAGCTCCCTTTTCAATTATATTTCTCAAAACACTATAAATATTAATGAAAATAATAAACTGCAAAATTAAAGGTAAACATCCTCCAAGTTGAGCCGGAAGATACTCCTGTTGAAGTTTAAGTAATTCTTGTTGCTGCTTTTCTTTATCTTTAACTCTTTTTTTAATTTCTTTTGCTTTATCCGAAAACTCTCTACCAGTTTCTGCTAATTTTGCTTGTTTTAAAGCCAAAGGAATTAAAACAGCTCTAGAAATAATTCCTACTGCAATAATAGCTAGTCCTAATTCACCACCTAAAATTCTGTAAAGAACTATGATTAAATTATAAATTGGTTGGTAAAACAAAATCTCAAATATATTCATGTTAACTATTAATTATTAATATTCGTTATTATATTCTATAAAATAAAAATCTCAAAATTTTGCCATTTAATGGAATCAAGGCCACAAAAAAGTCCCGAATTGCTTCAGGACCTTTTGGTGGAGATGAGGGAAAACCCTGTCCAATAATTCTAACCCCCTAAAGTACTTACAAGTTTATCCCAATTAATTTAACAATATGAACATAATTGGGCAAATAATTCACATTGTGTGCTTTATGAATCTTAATTATTAAACTAAAGCTAATTTAATAAAAGCATCCTAGCTAAATGATCGTCAGTATAAATCCACTAGAAAAAATTTACAAAGACGGCTATCCTACTTTTGTTTTTCGGATAACAGAACTGAGATCCCTTATGCTAATGAAAGCATTGGTTTAACTGTAAAGAAATTCAATACAGCTTCAACAGTTCTTGCAACTTTAGAGTTGTTATTTATTTGATGAATAATCTTTTTTTACAGAGTGAAAATTCAAAACTCTGACTTGCTCTAAAAGGTCGCGAATTAAAGTCGAATAAACATCCCCACAAAAGGTACCTTATACCCTTTGTGGGAAACTATTCGACCGTTATTAATGTACATATATATTATAGCATATTTAGCTGAAAACTTCTCCAGATTTAGCAAAACAGAAACCTACTACTTCCACTGCCCCTGAAGCCTTCAGCGCTTTAGCACATTCGTTAAGAGTACTTCCTGTAGTACAAATATCGTCTATTAAAAGAATCTTTTGATTGCTTACATTGGAATTGGCCACCACAAAGGCATCTTTGAGATTAAACGCTCTTGTAGAGCTATCTGAAAGCGATTGATGGCCTGTTTTCTTAACTTTATTTAAAGAATTTAGAAATTTCAAATTAGCATTTCGAGATACAATCTCTGCTAAAATCTCAGCTTGATTAAATCCTCTTTCCAACTTACTAGTTCTATGTTGGGGTATAAAAGAGACAATATAATTTCTAAAGTTATAAAACTTTAAAATATATTCTGCCATTATTTTTCCCAGATCTTTAAATACCTCTCTAGTGTCGTTGAATTTCCCACTATGTATTGCATCTTTAACTATTCCTTCAAATTGAGCTACATAAATTAAACCATCTAACTCAGTCTTTTCCTTGCAATCTGAATGAATCAATCCAACCTTAACGCTTCGGTTGCAAATTAAACATTTAGTGAATAAGTTAACTCTAACTTTACTCTTTAAACAATCTGGACAAAGATAGTAGTTTAAATTTTTACAGCCAAAGCAAATTTTTGGAAAGACTAGATCTACTAAATTCAAAAACTTATTATAATTGGGAGATTATAGCTTAGAGGTAAGGATAGCTTCAATAAATAAGAGCGGGCAAAGCCCGCTCTTATTTATTTGTGTATGAATTAAACTAATTAGTAATATTCATACTAAAACTTCCATTATTAACAATTTCACCAGTTGCCTGTCTATATAGAACTATAACTCCTTGTTGAGCAAATACAGCTATAATATCTCCTTCTCTAGCCTCGTTATAAAAAATTGGGTCTTGTTGCTTTACAACTTCAACATCTTGTATTACCGATAGCTGAGGTGCTTCCATATCGTCTGTTAGAGTTATTAACTCCTCTGCTACAGCCTTGTCTATAACTAACTGTGCTACCTCTCTTGTTAATTTGTTCAATTTTTCTCTTGGGGTATCTCCTTCGTACACAATCTTTCTCTCATCTCTCCTATAAACAATTAATTTGTCGTTAAAAGCAACTACGAAGTCTCCATTTTGAGCATCTTTATATACTTCTGCATTAATATCGCTCTGGCTTTTTAGTAATTCTGTATCTTTAATAATATCGAAAACAGGATTTTCAAAAACATTTACTGTACTTAATTCAGATAATTCATCTATTATTTGTTGTCTTAGATTATAATCTCGTAAATACGGAGGATTGATAGTGAAATATAAATTTGCTGCTAATAAACCTACGAATATAAATAGCAATAATAAAGCAATAAAATTACTATTTATTTGAAATTTTCTTTTTTTTGGACCTGGAGATTTGGCATGTTGAGATTGATGTATATTTCCAAATTGAGGTATTTGACTGTTAGTATGTTCCATTTTTTAATTTTAAGAAAAAAATTATATAGTTAAATTTAATTGATTAAGTTAGCTAAGTCAACCTCAAATTTCCTCTATAGTCCCGTCACTCCTTATATTTACTCCGTCTATTGTTCCCTCAGCTTTCCAATCAAATTTAATGTTTTCCAGTACTGGAGCATTAATTCTAATAGTAAATCCGTTCAGTGTTTTATTAATTATGCTGAATCTAATATCATTATTTAAGAATTCGACCCCTCTCTGAGAAACACTAATAATTGGCACTGTTTCGTAAGGAGAAGTAAATACAATATTAACTTCGCTTACTCCGGCCAAAATCTCTGCTTCTCCTGCCGTATCTCTAGAAACGTATACTTTACCTAAGATTTTCATTTTATTCTGAACAATCGCTTCGCTTATGGTTAGAGATCCACTTGGACCAGTACCTAAAAGAGAATTTATATTATTTTCTAACACATCTATTTGAGCTTGCTGCTCTTGAACTGCATTTACTAATACACTGGTTAGTTGTTTATACTTAACACCTTCAAGTACTCCATCTTTATAAGTAACTAGCAAAGGATTTAGTGCCTCCACTTCTTCAGCAACAAAACCTAAGTCGTTCTCATCTCTTCCCAACCATTTAAAGCTCACTGGTCGTAAACTCATTATTGTATCTAAACCTAATGTTAAGTCTTCAATATTTTCTTTATATCTTAAAGATGAAGAACAACTTGAAAGAACATTTGCATTTATACATAAATCTGTACTTGAACCACTTTGCAATGTATCTACTCTTACACTTCCATTTACATGTAGAGTATTTGAAGGTGAACTAGTATTTATTCCAACTCTTGAATTAGCTACATCTACAAATAGCGTTGACCCACTACTAGAATATGTTTCTTGAACACCATAAAATGTATAGGTACCAGGAGCTGCGCTAGTATTGTATTCAGTTGTAACCCAATCCGAAGATCTCGCAGTTTTTGCTATTCTAATTTCGTCTAATTTTCCACCAAAAGGGTTCTGATTATCAACTTCATAGCCAAGTCTTAAAGCTAATGCATTAGAAAGATCGTTAACATTAGCTATAGTTCCTGCATCTGTCGCATTATTGTCTATACCATTTACATAGATTTCTGAATTTGCTGCACTATCCTGATCCCAAACTAATCCAAAATGATTCCACCCAGTTGCTGCAAAGGTTGCCACTGAAGTTACCGTATATTGATCTGTTGCATCTGCTGCATGGAAAACCATTTGATCTGCAGCTGTAATCATAATTTGATACCCTTGCTCTGAAACTAATATTCCATTTTTCTTTGCTAAAACCACATCGTCTGTATTAAAGGTATCTCTATTAAACCATCCTGTAATTGTCATATCGTCTGTATCTGTGAAATCTATCGATGCTGCATCTGTAGCACTAGCAAAGTCGTTAGTTCCATCGAAATCTTGTCCATTATATATTTGGGCTGCCACATCGTCTGGGCCATTTTGTGCGGAGTCGTTATTACTAGTTGTACTATCGTCGTAAGTTCCTCCCGTCCCTTCGTCTGTTACAGCTTCTTCTAAATGGTAAACAGCAACATAATTAGTATCCCAAGTTCCAGTCACATCTTGTTGATTAGATGCTGCTCCATTTCCATAATACATATACAAAGTTGTACTGCTTAAAGCATTTAAAGTTGGAACTTCTACCCATGCATATAATTGTCCCGTTCCACTATTATAATTCTCAATTTCATGATCCAATTGCGTTGTTCCATCTGAACTTGTAAAAGTAATGTCATCACCATCTGCTTGAGCATTTGCTAGCAATCCAGAATCTGTAATATTTATTAAGATTGGGAAATTAGTTAGATCTGTAGATCCGCTAACCATAGATTCGTCTATAACAATTTGTTTTCTATATATCCAAGATGCATTAAACCAATCTGTAGGACCTGTAGATTTGCTTACATTAAAATTATCGTCAGTAATAGTAACTTCATTTGCTGCACCTCTATATATTCGTGCGTCTCCTCCAAGCAATATTCCTCCAGTATTTCCTGTTGTCGGAAGTTGTAATTGCCCGGCGTTATTTAATACCAACCTATCAGTTCCACCCACTTGCATCTGAATTAAATTAGGCGAATTACTACCATCTGTCTCGTTTAAATATATTAATGGTGTGGCTGCAGTAGCTGCAACTTGTGGACTTGCTCCTGGAACTAGCTGGACATAATTACCAGCTAAACCATCGAAACTCGTCCATGTAGACTCATCCTCATCTCTGTATTCAAGTTCTCCACTTGAATTCACTCTCACTCCAGGATCGTTTGTATACGTAAGTACCCCATCCCAGAATAAGCTATTAACATTTGTAGTTGTATCTAAATATAAATAATCATCAGTATCGTTATCTGCTTGAAAAACTAAATTTTCTTGACTATCCAAGACTAAAAGGGCTGAAGCTGCGTTTGTACTTATGGATAAATTACCTGTGCCCTGTGATATTGATCCATCTGTGATAGTCAATGGTCCTGTACCCGATATAAGACTCCCATCAGTAAAAATATTACCTTCTACCCCAAGAGAATCCGAAACAAAAAGATCGTTTGTATCAATTGCAAAAGCTCCAGACAGAGTCTCTGCATTAGCTCCGATATAAACACCCCCTCCACTAAAGAAGAACCCATCTGCATCTAGGTAAGATAAACTCCCACTATCTGTCGCATCCGATGCAAAGAAATTTATTGTTGGATCGTTTGCATCGTTTGCT
>Ga0163144_10002393_pt1 | contig 43424 bp, 42 predicted proteins | sample OliLak19BULKMAT1_FD_123175 | JGI IMG/M metagenome (GOLD analysis project Ga0163144, IMG submission 123175) | Freshwater microbial mat bacterial communities from Lake Vanda, McMurdo Dry Valleys, Antarctica - Oligotrophic Lake LV.19.BULKMAT1 | ecosystem: Environmental > Aquatic > Freshwater >...
AAGATAACACAGTAACAACAGAAATTAAAATCATCGATTTACCACCGGAAGCATTCAGAATATCAGGCATTAGTGGGGCCTTAGGTACGCCAAATGTCACGGTTACAATGAATAAAGATATTATTGTTGATGTGGATGAAGAATTTGCCTTCGAATATAAGGGGAAGACATTTATGTTAAAGGTTATTGAGGCTAACGATGACTTTATAGTCATCGATAATGCAGGCGAAAAAATAACAATTCCTTTCGGAAAAACTGATGCAACACCGTAATTTTTTAATGACAAAAGTAATTTTTAATGATAAAAACGTAAAAATAGGCAATTTATGAGAAATATAGTTTTTATATGCGTGTTACTAGCAATTAGTTTTTCAAAACTAATAGCACAAGATGTATTTCAACCGAGTAGTAACACAAATCAACCTGTAAATGTTACTGTAGGTGTTCCAGAAACTAGTACGAATACACCAACAGCTTCCCCAACTACTACAACGAATGAGCCAACAGCTTCTCCAACTACGACAACGAATGCACCAAGTGCAAGTGCGAGTACGAAAAAGGATAAGATTGTTATCGAATACGTTGATCAGGATCTCAGTGCGGTGTTAAGAGGATTGGCTCGGAGAGCTGGTTTAAACCTTGTTATCGGGCCTGGGGTTGCTGGAACAGTTACCATAAGACTCACTGATGTCTCATTTGAAGATGCAATTAAAATTATTGTCGCGGCACAGGGGTTAAATTATACAAAGGATGAGGTTTTGAACGTATCCTACGTTAGAACAGCCGCATCTGCCATTCAAGAACCTACAGCCCCCGACTCATATACATTTAATTATGCAGCAGCACCTGAAATGGTTAATCTTGTTCGATCTGTACTTAAAAGCGGCCAAATTCCAACAGTTGATGTTCGTACAAACAGAATATTCTATAATGAAGTAGTTTCTAACTTGGATAATGCTAAAAAGCAGATTGCAGAGCTAGATATGCCTACAAAGCAGGTTATGATTGAAGCGAAGGTAATGGAAGTGAATAATGTCCTGAGGCAACAATGGGGGGTCAATTGGCAAAATACGTTTACCGGCATCAATATAGGAGGCGGATTGGCTAGCTCAATCGCTGCTGGAAATGTCAGCGGAGACATTTTAGGGGGATTCATAAATTTAATGAATCCTAAGAATGGAAATAATGCATTCTCCCTCCTCACGCCAGCACAGTTCTCAGCAACAATTAATTTCTTTAATAATGATGCCGAAACAAGATTGTTGGCGACTCCTAAATTGGTCGTTATGGATAATAGGACGGCGACAATTGATGTGAATACACTACAAAATATTACCTTTGCAGTTGCTGCTCCGGCTGGTTCTCAAACGTCAACGACGGCTCCCCCTCCATTTAATGCAGTGGCAGGAAGTCGCCTTCAAATTTCTCCTCGTATCAATAACCGGAATTTTATTACAATGAGGGTTACACCCACTGTGACTTCATATCGCCCGGCCCCCGGTGCTGATGCGACTACTTTGATTACGATTCGGACTGTGGCTGATAATTCTCTAATCCAAGCCATTTTAAATCCTGAAGTCAGTACAAGCACATTGGAAACTGAAGTTTATATCAAGTCTGGAAATACTTTGGCTATTGGGGGATTGAGCCGTGGTGATCAATCGAATGGTAAAGGTAAAGTACCTGTATTGGGGGATATTCCGGGTCTGGGTTACTTGTTCCAAAGTCAGGATAATGCCCGTTCTGATAAAGATGTTATGGTATTTGTGACACCTACAGTTATTTGGGATCCATCTGATCTCGCAACAAGAGGAATACAACGTAAAAACACGGGTTATGAGAATCAATTTAATAAGTTGGCTGTTGAGGACGAGGACTTATATGCAAATCCAGAAGGTTGGAGAAATAATGCAAAAGGTGCCTTTAAGATAATAGACCCTGATGATAAGGGTAAGGAAAAGATGGTTTATGATGAGAATGGAGCATTTTCTTATGGACCTCCTCCTGGGTCAGTTGAATATCCGGCTTGGGAAAAGAAGATGGAATTATATAAGAAAAGTCAACAGACGAATAAACAAAAGAAGACAGTGATACCCAAAAAAACGGGTACTACTAGTTCGTCATCCATGAAGACGAATCCAAATAATCCATCACTAGCAACATCTAAAAAAACAAATACTCCTGCAGCGACCAGTGTTAATTCCTCTGATTCAAGTCAGAATTCAGGATCACTCTCAGATCAGGCAAAGAAAAACTTTTCAGCTTCTGAAAGTGATCTGGGTGAAATGACTTATACAACACCACCTACTGAGCCGAGTACGAGCGGCGCTGGCAGGAACAGTGCAAATAATACAGGCACTCCTGCACCACGTATGAAGGCTAGGGCCGTACTTGCACCAACGCCAGTAACAGTAACAAGTCCTACTCCAAACACTGCCAACAGCACTGAATCCCCAATTCAGGCAGGTCCAGAACAGCCACCTGGATTTACAGGAGATGAATATGTGCCGACATCGAATGATGGAAATGTCACACCAAATACAACTCCTGTGTCGCCAGTAGATAATCCAAATCCATAAACCTATTTAAGTTTCTTCTTCAAGGTGGTGAGAGTAACTCCAAGGAGTTTTGCGGTAAGCATTTCATCTTCCCCGGTGGAATAGTAGGCTTGTTTGAAAATTTCATGTTCTATTACAGCTAAAATGTTTTCTGACTGATTACTTTGGGTAATCCTAATGGCAGCAGCAATATAATGGGATATGTCAGTGTTTCCATTGTCTTGATTATTTGTAGTTCCAGTGTGTTTCGGTTTACTATTAATGTCTTGTGGCAAATCGAACGGCATGATGATATCGCCCTTCGAAATAAGAGCCGAACGTAGAACGACATTTTCAAGCTCCCGAACATTTCCAGGCCAATCATAATTTTGAATGATATCCAGCGTATCTTGAGCAAATTGACGAACCTTAAGTCTTGGCTGTTTTTTCAGAATCTTTTGAAGAAAATATTGCGATAATATTGGTAAATCCTCTTTTCTGGCACGGAGTGGGGGAAGATGAACCCTGACAACATTTAAACGATAGAAGAGATCCTCTCGGAATTCCTTCTTGAATACTGATTTTTCAAGTTCCTTATTAGTTGCGGCAATCAAGCGTACATTAACCTTAACGGGTTCATTGCTGCCTAGGCGGGTAATTTCACCTTCCTGAAGTATCCGGAGAATTTTACTTTGCAATGGCAAAGACATATCACCGATTTCGTCGAGAAATATTGTTCCTCCGTCACATTGCTCGAATTTTCCAATTCTTTGTATTGATGCTCCAGTAAATGCTCCCTTTTCATGTCCGAATAATTCACTTTCAAGCAGGTTTTCGGGAATTGCAGCACAGTTAATCGCCAAAAACGGTTTTAAATTACGTAAACTATGATGATATACTGCCTTGGCAACAAGCTCTTTACCTGTACCACTTTCTCCTGTGATAAGTATAGTCGCATCACTCATGGCGACCTGACCAATAAGCTTATAGACACTTTGCATGGCTGCTGAATTTCCTACGATTCCTTCTGCAATATCCTCAAGATTCAGATTAGATTCTATTGTTACCACATCTTTCATGTCTTTTGAGGCTTTGAGTGCCGTCTCAATCAGATTCTTAAGTTTAATAATATCAAATGGTTTGAGGATATAGTCAAAAGCACCTAATTTCATTGCCTGGATGGCTGTCTGGGTAGTTCCATAAGCTGTCATCATGATGACAGGAATACGTGTGTCAAATTTCCTGATTTGCTGAAGTGTTTCAAGGCCATTAGTGGTGCCCATACGTATGTCCATCAGGATCAAATCAGGATTTTCCTTTTGTAAAGCTTTTATTCCCTCGTCACCGCTTGTTGCTGCTAGTAGCCTATAACCGGAATTTTCAAAAATCCGTGAAAAGGAATAATGAACATCCTTTTCGTCATCTATAATAAGGATCTTTTCCATATCCTTACTTACTAGCTGGATTCCGTACTATTAACAAGACTCTTGTCTCGTTCATTTGTATCTTTATCTGGCCTTTTCAATTATAGAAACCTGTATAATGATATGGCTTCAGCTTATAGTAACTGGTTCCTGCGGCGTATTGAGTGGGTACAATCTATTGTCTGCTATTATTAGCTCACCTGATATTTGGTTTCGGATGTCCGATAGCACAGTGGGTATTTTACCCAAATTGCTTTTATTTTATTTTAGTGTATGCAAGGGGATCAAAATAATATGAATGCCGAGACAGCAATAAAAAGAATCGAAAAATTACGGGAACAATTAAATAACCACAATCATGCTTATTATGTGGAAGCAAAACCTGTAATATCTGATTATGAATATGATCTTTTGATGAATGAATTGATCGGGCTGGAAACCATGTTTCCGGAATTCTACACAGACGATTCCGCTAGCCAAAGAGTGGGTGGCGAGCCTTTGAAGCAATTTGCACAAGTTACACACAGGGTTCCTATGTTAAGCTTGGATAATACCTACTCGCAGGAGGAGGTAAGAAATTTTTATACCCGAATTCAAAAGCTTGTGCCTACTGAAAAAATGGTTTTTTCGGTCGAACCAAAAATCGATGGCATAGCCATCGTCCTCCATTATGAAAAAGGACAGTTCGTTTATGGGGCTACCCGTGGTGACGGCACGGTCGGCGATGATATTACCTCCAATCTAAAGACAATTAAATCAATTCCTCTAAGACTGGCAGGCCAGGTTCCAGACAAGCTTGATATCAGAGGTGAAGTATATATGAGCAGGAAAGGTTTTGAAAAGGTTAATGCCCTGAGGGAATTGTGCGGGGATGAAAAATTCGCCAATCCCCGGAATGCGGCAGCAGGCTCACTAAAAATGTTAAATTCCAAAGAAGTGGCTAAAAGACATTTAAATGCTGTGTTATATGGTATCGATAATTTGGAATTTAATTCTGACGACGATCTTTTTCAATCGGGTGAACTTAAATCGCATGTGGAGGCGATTGGACTGCTCCAGAAATTTAAATTCCGTACCCCTGAATTTTTCAGGATTTGCCATTCCATTGACGATGTGATTGCTGCCATTGATGAATTGGACATATTGCGCAGTGAGTTTCCTTACGAAACTGATGGAGCGGTTATTAAAGTTAATGATATCCTGCAGAGGGAATTAATGGGTGTAACAGCAAAGGCCCCCCGTTGGGCGATTGCTTACAAATACGCGGCTGAACAAGCCGAAACAACCGTTTTAGGGATCACGGTTCAAGTGGGCAGGACAGGAACATGTACGCCAGTGGCTGAGCTTGCACCTGTATTTGTTGCAGGTTCTACAATTAGGAGAGCCACCCTTCATAATGAGGATGAGATTAAACGTAAGGATGTGAGGGTTCATGATCACGTGATGATACAGAAAGCCGGGGAAGTGATTCCTGCCGTGGTTTCAGTGCTTCTTGAAAAAAGGGATGGGACTCAAGAAACTTTTAATTTTCCTCAAAATTGCCCTGAGTGTAACACTCCCTTAAACAGGATAGAAGGTGAGGCGGCTTGGTTTTGCCCGAATTCATCTGGCTGTCCGGCACAAATCCGAGGCCGCTTGGAATACTTTGCATCAAAGTCGTGTATGGATATTGAAGGGGTCGGAGGGGCAATGGTAAACCAGCTTGTTACAGCAGGTTTGGTTCGTGATCCTACCGACATTTATGCATTGCAACATGAACAAATTATTTCCTTGGAGAGAATTGGTGAGAAAAGTGCACGCAATTTGCTTTCCTCGATTGAGGTCAGTAAAGAACAGGATTTGTGGAGATTAATCAACGGGTTAGGAATTGAAAATATAGGAATCTCTGCGGCAAAAGCATTGGCAAAACATTTTGGAGATTTGAATAAATTACGATTCTCTAAAATGGAGGAACTTATTGCTATTGAAGACTTTGGGATAATTATGGCAGAAAGTGTTATTTCATACTTTTGTGACCATAATAATCAAAAATTAATTGACAGGCTGATCGATCTAGGGGTGCGCACAACCGACTTAAATAAAGTGGGTAAAGTTGTCTCAAATACCCTCACAAGTAAAATATTTGTCATTACCGGTACTTTATCTAAACCGAGGGAATATTTCTCAGAGTTAATCGAGAATGCCGGCGGTAAAGTATCTACTAGTGTCAGTAAAAAGACGTCTTTTGTCTTGGCGGGCGGGGATGCCGGTTCTAAACTTGACAAAGCGAATGAATTAAATGTTTCAGTTATCTCTGAAGAGGAACTTTTAAAGATGCTCAATGTTCAATTGAATTGATGATTATTTTATGAAGAAAACAGCATATCTCTCTATTTTTATTTTTTTTGGCGCAAGTATGTCTTTTTTTGGACAATCATTTAAAGCGAATCCATCAGCTTCGGCGGATGAAGAGATTGAAAGACAAAAAATCCTGAGGGCAGCGGATTCAATTGAGGAAATCAGATCTGTTGTAGACGGAATGACTACTCAAGTGGTTGATTTAAAAAAAGAAATTGCTGATTTAAAATCTGAAAATCAAAAACTACAGACAGCTAATAAAACACTCCTTGATAACGATAAAAAACTTGAGGAGGCAATTAAAAAAGTCGATACAGCAAGAGAATCCGACCGGCAACAAATTGCTAACGACTTAACCAAGGGAATTGACGCGATCAAGAAAGCGCAAGAAAATCAGCCCGTCAAAAATACAACACCCACTCAAAAGCCTAAAGAGAAGAAGACAGGGGAAGAAGCAAAAGTAAACGTAAAGGAGCAGGAGTATTACGAACATATTGTTGAAAAGGGGCATACATTGGTTTCGATTGCAAAAGTTTATGAGGTGAAAGTAGAAGATATTCAAAAAGCCAATGACCTTAAAGGAGCGAATATCAAAGTAGGTCATAAACTATTAATTCCAAAAAAATAGAGAGGACATTTTTATATGAATAAGAATATAGCGATTTTTATACTACTTGCCGGATTTTTCTTCGTTTCTGCTTGTGGAGAAAAGAAGGAGGCGACTCCAACAACTTCAGAAGTTAAACCTAATCACCAAGTTGATTCTTTAGAATCCTCATCAAATGATGGATTTAAAGGTTGGTTAACTTCTGAGACTGCAGCATTTGATAAGGCGAAGGGGGAGGATCGGTCTGTCCTGATCCTATTTACAGGATCTGACTGGTGTCCGCCTTGTATGATGATGGAAAAAGAGGTTTTTAGTACGACTGAATTCAAACAATTTGCAGAAAAAAACATTGTTTTATTACTAGCTGATTTTCCTCGCGCAAAGGATCAAAGTGCGCAACAGAAGGAGGCAAACGATATATTAGGTAAAAAATATGATGTTGAAGCATTTCCAACAGTAATATTGGTCAACCAGGATGGAAAAGTACTTTGGAAAAACTTAGGACATTTGCCTGGTGGCCCAAATGCATTAATAGAACAAATAAACAAAAATAACCAATAAGGGTAGACGTCATGAAAAATAAAATATTTCTTTTTTTAATACTATCAGTAGTTGCTGTTTTTTTAAATGATTCCGCCACAGCCGAGTCTGGGAGTAAAAAAATCGAGGCAGGAGAGTGGAATGAAGATTATGAGGGAACACTAAAAGAAGCTGAAAAATCAGGGAAGCCAATTATGTTGGATTTTACGGGATCCGATTGGTGTGGGTGGTGTGTCAAACTTAAAAAAGAAGTGTTCGACCAACAGGAATTTAAAAAGTTCTCGAAAGAAAACCTCTTCTTAGTGGAGTTAGATTTTCCACGTGGTAAAACACAAAGTTCTAAAATTAAGGAGCAAAATCAAAAATTAGCCCAGAAATATGAAATTCAAGGCTATCCCGCGTTAATTATCCTAAATGCAAAAGGTGAAAAAATTGGTGAGATGGGTTATGTAGAAGGAGGTCCAGAGCCTTTCATTGCTCAGCTAAAAACAATCTTGTCTTCAGGCAAGTGATCATTTTAAGCGTTAAATCAGTGTTGGGTGCTTTGGCTAAAGCCTTTATTCCTATGGGCATTGGAAACAGTAATATACTTAGTTGCCCACTCCTTGAGTTTTGATCGGGATTCCGGTGATAGGATCTTCACAATTTTGCCTGGAGTTCCCAAGACCATTGACCCATCTGGAATAACCATGTTCTGTGGTACCAATGAATTTGCACCGATAATACATTGATTGCCAATTTTTGCCCCATCTAGGATGATGGCTCCCATTCCAACAAGGACTTCATTGCCAATTGTACATGCATGGATAACAGCACTGTGACCTATAGTGCAGTATTTGCCGATTATTGCAGGAAAATCATCAGATAAATGAATACAAGTACAGTCTTGCACATTACTTCCTTCACCTATTTCAATATAATTAATATCAGCTCTAGCAACCGAGGAATACCAAATGCTGGAATTTTCAGCCATTCTCACATCACCGATAACTGATGCTCCTTTAGCAATAAAGGCAGTTTCATGGACACTTGGTGATTTACTAAGGAATTCTTCCAGTCTTTCTTGAATATTCATGCTTTATTGTTTGCATAGTTCAATTGATAATTCGAGTGTAAATATGGACAAACTGATTAATATTAGACCTGAAATCGATCATCTTTATGTTCATATCCCATTTTGTCCTCAACTCTGCGATTATTGTGCGTTTTACTCTGAAAAAGGAGATGCCCAAAAAGTAAATCGGTTTTTAGATGCCTTAATCCGTGAAGCGCAAATTGTTTCCGAAAGGTTGGTTCTTCGGCCTAAAACAATTTTTTTTGGAGGTGGGACTCCTAGTGCACTCAGTGTTTCCCAATTAGACAAGTTACTTAATGCCTTAAGTGAGTTAACAGAAGGATTTTCGGGCGTTGAGGAGTTTACGATAGAAATGAATCCTGCAACCGTATCCACGGATAAGGCTAAACTTCTCCGGGATTATGGTGTGAACCGGATCAGCATGGGAGTACAGGCTTTTGATGACGATACCCTGAATATGTTGAATCGGGTCCATGATTCAAATCAAGTGATCAAGTCTTATGAAATTTTAAGGAGTGCGGGGTTTATGAATGTGAACCTTGATTTAATGTTTGCGGTGCCTGGACAAACCCTTAATCAATGGGTAGATACACTTGAAAAAACACTTTCATTGGGGCCAGACCACCTCTCGTGTTATTGCTTGACCTACGAAGAAGACACGGAGTTTTGGAACAGGCTTGAGTCAGGAAAATATTCGGTAAACGAAGACTTGGAAGTTGAAATGTTTATAAAAACAAGGGATATCCTCCTAAATCACGGATATGAACAGTATGAAATTTCAAATTTTGCGAAAATGGGAATGGAATGCAGACATAATTTGTCCTACTGGAGAGGCAAAGACTATTTGGGTTTAGGACCGAGTGCATTTGGTACTATAGGTTTTCTGCGTTATCAAAATATAGCGAATACAGATATTTATTGTGATAGGATAGAGAAGACGGGTATGGCATATGAATCCACTGAGGAGTTAACAGTCAAATTACGTCAACGTGAGAGGTGGATGTTCGGTATGAGAACAATGGAAGGAGTCGCTATAGGTGAGTTGAATGATTTTCGTGAGCAAATGGCTGTATTCATCGAACAGGAAATTGTTGAGGAGAGGAATGGGAGACTGTTATTAACCCCTGCAGGCCGTTTATTTGCCGATGAGGTCGCGTCTATTTTTGCCGAGTAGGATTTCTGCAATTGCAAGATCTTCCGGGGTGGTGATTTTAATATTACTACGGCCTGTATCGACTAAATAAGCTTTGATCCCAAGTAGCTCTAGTGCTGCTGTATCATCAGTTACAATCATCCCTCTTCTGAAAACCTCTTCATAAGCCTCAATAATAATTGATTTTTCAAACACTTGAGGTGTCTGGACCGCCCATAACTGTGAACGGTCAACAGTTTTTTTAATTGATAAATCATCATTGGCCTCCTTCATTGTGTCGACGACTTTACTGGCCGCTACTGAGGCTCCATGCTTCTTTGCTGTCTCTACTGTCTGGTGGATCATGTTTGGAGTACAGAGTGGACGTGCCCCATCATGAATCACCACAAATGTCGTGTCATTTTGTGTGGATTTGATACCTGCAAAAACAGAGTTTTGCCTTTCGATTCCGCCAGCTACCATGTGAGAGATTTTATCCAAGGCCAATTGTTCTTTGAGTTGAATGAAACGATCAAATTTATCAGGTTGACTCACAATAATGATTTCATTGATATCCTGACAGTTCTGAAAATTCCATAGGGTATGGGCAATAATCGGTTTTCCAGCCAACTCAACAAAGAGTTTGTCAAAACCCATACGACGACTTGATCCTGCGGCAACGATGACGGCTGAAATCATAAAATTAAATCAGGGTGTATTTATATTTTTTAGGTCAGCAAAAATCAGCCTGCCTGCAGAGGTTTGCAAAGAGCCAATCACTTTGGCTTCTACGGATTCACCAATGTGTTTGAAGGCGTTGTTTACCACGATCATTGTGCCGTCAGGCAAGTATCCTACTGCCTGCCCGGGATCTTTACCCTCCTTCACTATGTGGATGTAAATAAAATCACCAGGCACGAGACTTGGTTTGAGTGCGCGGGATAGCTCATTGACATTCAATACGGTAATTTTTTGAATTAGTGCTACCTTTTCAAGATTGTAATCAGTTGTGACGATTTTTGCTGATAGGATTTTTGCAGCACGGAGCAGTTTTTCATCCACATTCGGTTCGTCAGGATAATCACTTTCAGTAATTGTAATATTTAGCTTACTATTGGATTGGAGTTCTTTAACAATATCCAATCCCCTGCGTCCACGTTCGCGTTTAATTGCATCTCCGGAATCAGCAAGCGTTTGTAATTCCCTAATAATAAAACGGGGAATAAAGATGGCCCCATCAATAATGCCGAGCTTGAAAATTTCACAAATACGCCCATCAATTATCGCACTCGAATCAAGGGTAAGATTGAACTCCGGATTATCCTGCCTCATGAATTTGACATAGGGTATAATCAGAGAAAACTCATCTTTATTGCTGCGTAATGCCAGCATCATGCCCAGATACCCAAAGCTCAGGTAGGTGATCATATTGATTATCCATTGGACCTTGGGCTCTGCATAGATAAACATTCCTGACTCACGGACAAGCCATGCCATTACACAACCCAATACCAGCCCGAAGGTGGCTGAGGAGAAAGCCCTCAAGGAAAACCCTTTCAGGAGCCGATCAATCAAGATGACTACTAAGGCAATGACCAAGCCCGAGAATGAACCTTTCCACGGGGCTTTTTCCCACGTTGAAAAAACTTCTGAATAGGAGGAGAAATATCCACCTACCCCCATGAGAATCAGAAAAAATATTCTCAGTATATTTGCAGAGCTGTAAAAATTCATAATTTACTTTTTATTTTTCACTGGGACTGGGATAGTTTTATTCTCTTCATCGTAGACATCACTATAAAATAAAACTCCCTTTTTACGAAGGTTATAGATAAATGCACTTAAATTCACAGCAGACTGCTTGTCGTTAAGTATTTCTGCAATAGGGCCTTGTGCATTATTTAGTTTGGCACTAAAAGTTTTCATATTTCCGCTGATATCTTTGGCGTTTGCAATAGTTTGATTAATATTCTTGGCTGTTTCCGGTGTTAGAATGAGGTTAATATTTGATGTAGTTGTTTCCAGTTGGAGCGATATTTTCTTAAGCTGTTGCATAACATCCGCGCCTTCTATCGTAAGGGCTGAAAAATCTACTGGCTGAGAACCTTTGATGGTATCGCCGTACGGAATATACTCAATAGCTTGTCCTTCTTTTAGGGTAGGAGGGGTGATGTCTATAAAATTATCACCTAAAAAGCCGAACTGGCCAATTGTGAAACGTGAACCTTTCAGGATTTTGATGTCATCACTAATACTCATTTCCACTTGGACATATTGATTACCGATGGAATCGGTCATTAATCTAGGAGATTTAGTTACCCTTCCAACCAATGTTCCTGTGTAACGGATTTGAGATCCATTCAGTAATCCATGGCCATTGTCGAATTTTGCATATAATTGGTATGACTTCTGAAATGTTTGACCAACTTTCCCAAATTCGATAATTAGCCAAGCACATACGGCTAATCCGATCAGGACAAATAAGCCCACATAAATATCCAATTTTTTGCGTTCCATATATCTTTTCAGAGTTCAATTGTTGGCATGTGTTTTGATATTCCATTTACAAAATCATAGATGACGGGATCATTTGATTGGCGGATATCCTCTGGTGTTGCTGAAACATAGATCTGTCCATGATGCAATAAGACGATCCGTTGTGCAATTTTATAAGCGCTGACCATGTCATGAGTCACAACGACAGTTGTGATTTTAAATTCGCGGTTAACTTGTAGAATCAAATTGTTAATACTATCTGAAACGATTGGATCCAAACCAGTTGTGGGTTCGTCATAAAGCATGATTTTAGGTTTTGTGACCAAAGCCCTAGCGAGCCCCACCCTCTTTCGCATTCCTCCGGAGAGTTGAGAGGGCATTTTATGCCCATGCCCCTTTAGATCCACCCATTCCAGAGATTCTTGTACCCTTTTGAGAATGTCCTTTTCATTCATTAACCTGTCTTCCCTGAGAGGGAATGCAACATTATCCTGTACTGTCATTGAATCAAATAACGCAGCATTCTGAAAAAGAAAACCGACATCTTTACGCACCGGCAATTGATGTCGTTCACTGAGATTGGTGATTTCTTTTTCGAAAATCTTAACCGACCCGCTATCCGGCCTTACTAAACCCATAATATGCCTGAGTAATACACTTTTCCCCCCCCCACTACGCCCTAGAATAACGAGTGACTCCGTCTCATTAACAGACAGATCAACTCCTCTGAGCACTTGTTGTGTGCCAAAACTTTTTTTTAGTTTTGTGACTTGAATAACGGATTTCATATGATCGGGAAGAATGCGTTAAGCATAAATGTGATAAAGAAATTAGCAATGATGATGGTGATGGAACTCGTTACAACGGCTGCTGTCGTCGCACGACCTACGCCTTCGGCCCCGTCAGGACAGGTGAGACCCTTGAAACATGAAATAAACACGATAATTAAACCGAAGAAGAATCCCTTTACCAGCCCTGTCCTGATATCCCCCATACCAACGTATTTTACGGTATTCGACCAGAACCATGTGGGGTCAACTCCCAAGAGTTGTGTTGATAAGAAAAATGAACTTCCTATTCCCATCATGATAGCTTCTGCTGTCAGGAGAGGCATGCTAATCATTATCGCCAGTATCCTTGGAACAACGAGATAGTCAACCGGAGGGACGCACATAGACCGTAGTGCATCTACTTGTTCTGTAACCCTCATAGACCCTATTTCAGCCGTGATTGCAGCCCCAACACGTCCGGCAATCATCAGCGCAGCGATTGTAGGCCCGAGTTCCCTAAACATGGATACGGCGACAATGGAACCAACAGCATTTTCAAGCTGGACGCGTTTGAGTTGCCAAAAAATCTGTGCAGCAAAAACCATACCGACAAAACCTCCAGTCAATAAGATGACAGGCTGTGATGTCCACCCGAAATTGTAAATATGATAGATAACAAGTCTCCATCTCTTTCTGCCTGTGATAATTGTCCTAAGGGTATCGAGAGCCAAGAGGGTCAGGGCACCAAATTCATAAATGAACTTGAGCGTGATTTGGCCAAGGTTAGCCGGAATAATCATAAATTTGGCAAACATGATGGGTAAAGAGAGTAATCTCAGCTCATAACTGTGGCTAGTGAAAAATAGTCTGTTTTTTGACTATAATGGATAAAATATTTAGGAAAACTTTTCACAAGTGCACACATCTGCTATCAGTAACACGATGAAAGAACTAACACACATGTCGAGGAGTGGTAAAGTCAAGATGGTGGATGTGGGAATGAAACCAGTGGTTCGTCGTGAGGCTGTTGCGGTTGGGAAAATTTATTTACAGGCTAAAACGTTGGAATTAATTAGAAAAAATGACATAACTAAAGGAAATGTTCTCACTACTGCGCAAATTGCTGGCATACAGGCAGCAAAAAAAACCAGTGAGTTAATTCCACTTTGTCATGGACTTTCATTAAGTGCTATCGATATTGATTTTTTATTACTCAAAGCAAAAAGGAGTGGGGGTGGAGGTTTTAAGATAACTGCACGTGTGCAAATTACGGCACAGACTGGGGTTGAAATGGAGGCTCTTTGTGCTGTAAGTGTAGCGGCTTTAACGATTTATGATATGTGTAAGGGAGTAGATAAAAAAATGAGAATATCAGATATTAAACTTCTTTCTAAGAGGAAATATGAAAATTAGGACAGGTATCATTACCGTGAGTGATCGTGCAGCTAAGGGAGAATACGAGGATCTCGGAGGTCCTGCGATTAGAGAAGCTTGCCTGAGTTTAGGCTGGGAGGTTGTTTCCGAGTCACTCGTGCCTGATAATATCGAGAAAATTCAGAATTCAATTCATGCCTTTTGCTCACAGGGTTGTAGTTTGATATTAACGACCGGAGGAACAGGAATAGCACCCAGAGATGTCACTCCTGAAGCTATCCGCGCAATTTGCTCCAAAGAACTTCCAGGTTTCGGAGAAATTATGAGGTATGAATCCATGAAAATAACTAAAAATTCTATTTTATCGCGTAATTTAGCGGCAATTGTAGATAATTCATTGGTTATAGCCCTTCCTGGTAAACCTACCGGAGCAGTAGAATGTCTTGGTTTTGTAGCTGGAGCAATCCCCCATGCCTTAAAAGTAATTCAATCTATTCCAGATAATTGTTGAAGTTCCAAGTAACCTTCGAATTGTAATATACGTCTTAATATTTGTGCGTAAGGATCATACCGACCAATTATGGATGAGCTATTTGATGAAAAGTCCTGCCTGAATGCCGTCAGGGCGGGAGATGAGATGGCTGCATGCCAACTGGTTGACTATTTGTATCCATTTATCATTAGGGTGGTTAGAGGGCGTTTACCGAGAATGATGTGTGAAGAGGATATGACCCAAGAAGTTTTCTCGAAGGTGTTTCAAAAGTTGGAACAATATAAGGGAGAAGTAGATTTAAGTCATTGGGTATCGCGTATTGCTCTAACCACATGTTTTGATGGGTTAAGACGACAAAAAAGAAGGCCAGAGGTCAGGCTTGCCGATTTGTCGGAGGAGGAAGAGGCGGTAATAAAGGATTTGGAGTATGAAAATTGTACCGTTGACCAGATTAATAAGACCTCTGCATTGGAAGTAGTTGAAAGATTGCTTTCAGAATTAGATCCTGAGGATGCAGCAATTATTAAGTGGATGGAACTTGAGGATAAATCTGTCCGTGATATCAAGGAAATAACAGGCTGGGGTGAATCGATGGTGAAAGTAAGGGCCTTCCGTGCACGTCGGAAATTGCGGAAAATTTATGAGAAATTGATAAAAAAGGAGGTTAAATATGAATAAGAACCAGAAAAAAATTAAAATGCTCTTTCAGTCAGCAAAATCCATGTCACGGGATACTGTTAGGTGCGATGATGAGGCTCCTTTTGGATTTTCCACGCGGATTGTTAATCTATATTTGTCCAAAGAACAGCCTTCTAACCGTTCTTGGAGTTGGGAAGGTTTTGTTTTAAAGGGCGCGATTTGTGCGGTTGTTTTGAGCGGTATTACTTTCTGGACTATGCGTGAAGATTTGGATGTTTATTCGGAAGAATATATTGAGGCTCGAATGATAGAAACTAATATTGATCAGGATATTCTTTGAAAGGTGGGGTTATGGTTCAAGGATTGCATTTACGTATTTTTAGGCATTGGAAGGCGATGAGTGCAATTGCACTCATTTTTATCAGTGGTTTCGTGCTCGGAATTGCTGGGTCTGCCTATTACTTCAAAAATAAGGTCAGAAAATTTTCGGATCCGGCAAATATTAAACGCGTTATCGATGGCAAATTTAATCAGATGTCAAAACAACTTGAACTGACTGAGGAACAAATAAACAAGATTAAACCTTTATTGGAAAAAAGCGCGCTTGAAATGAAACATGTACGAGAACAGAATTCACTCAAACTCAGACAAATGAGAAGATCTCAAATGGAGAAAACAATTGAAGTATTGACTCCAGAACAAATTCAGAAATTTAAAACTCTTTCTGCCAAAAGATTTAATAAGGAGAATGGGGAGAAAATGGACAAAATCCGGCAAAAATCGGGAGTTGAAGCTGAATCAAATGTTCTTCCTAATACAGAAAATAAATAACCTAAACTCATTTTTTCCAAGCAATGGCAATAACGTTTTTACCAGCGAGTTTATTGAAGAGCGGGTCCAAACATTGACTTACACGAAATACGAATTTATCATAAAAAATAATATCAGATTTTCTGATTTTCTTTGAACTACGTTTTAATAGTTTGAAAATCATGGTTACTAGCACTCCTGCAAAATCACAGTAGTGAATTTTATTTACTTTGAAGCCAGCCTTCTCAAGGGTATTTTTGAGTGTTTTTCGGCTATATCTTCTGTAGTGATTGACGTTGTCATCAAGATCTGTCCATAGCCAGTTTAGTGCAGGAACATAGATAAATATTTTTGAGTTATTGGGAAGGTGATTATAAATTGATTTTAGAACCTCCAAGTCATTTTCAATATGCTCAAGGACATTCAAACTATAGAGAAAAGAAGGGGGATTTTGAATTTCTATAAAATTTGAATATGTTTGGAACCCTTTTGATTGAAGGATACTTTTATGTCGTGAGTCTTGTTCCACACAGAGAATATTGCGTCCGCAATTTCTTAAAATTATAGGAAACGTGCCAATGCCCGCCCCAAAATCAACGATATCAGATAGTGCAGGCGCCTCTTTGATAATATACCTGACAATTGAATTATTATATTGGGTTGCTTCCGTTAATAACTCAAGGATATCAGTTCCTTCATATGGTTGAGTCATATAGTTTATTTTTGGACCTGCGAAATAAAACGATGATAAAATATCCAATAAAATGCACTAATTCCATCTTTCCATGTGATTTTTTTTCCTTCTTCATAGGTTCTGCCAAAATAAACAATAGGAACCTCATAAATACGCCATTTCATACGCGCTGCTTTTGCGGTGATTTCCGGTTCAATGCCAAAACGATTTGATTCTAAATTAAGGGATTGCAGTTTTTTAGTTAGAAATACTTTGTAGCATGTTTCCATATCGGTAAGATTTAGGTCATTGAGCATATTCGAGAGCAGGGTGAGTCCTTTATTTCCCAAGGAATGCCAAAAATACAATACCCTCCGAGCTCCATGGCCACCCGCAAACCGTGATCCAAAAACCATATCAGCCTTACCATCCAATATGGGGGACAATAATGAAGGATAGTCGTCGGGAGAATATTCTAAATCGGCATCTTGAAATAAGAGAATATCCCCAGTCGCATTCTTTATACCGATTTTTAATGCTGCGCCCTTGCCCATATTTTTGGGATTTTGATAGACTTTAATTTTATCAGGGTATTCAGTAGCTAGTTTATTCATGATCTTCCAAGATTGGTCTAGAGAGCCGTCATTGACCATGATTAACTCTTTAGAGAGTGGAATACCAGTAGGGGCGTTAAGGACAGCTTCCACAGCCGCCTGTAATGTTTTTTCTTCATTATAAACAGGCATTATGATAGAAAGCTTAGTGTAAGCTTTATTTTTTAGGGAATTTTCATTAGAGCTCATATTAAGATTAATTAAATAGACTATGTTGAATTATATAAAAGGGTGGTTTTGTCGTCCAATTATTATCGTCGGAATATTTTCCCTGTTAATATCGGTTTTAGCACAAAAAAAGGATTACTGGAAAAATCTTGATTTTCCAGAAGCATTTCAAAATTTATCATTTTTTATACATGAGACCAGGGCGTTGGAATTTGTTTTAGCTGATCAGGATCCTGACGCTTTTGACATTGTCGACCAAGCAATGAGCACTAAGACAAATGATAAGGTTTTAGTGGAGAAAGGATATCAGAACAAACACCATCTTTATTTTTTTGCTAAAGGCAGGATTGTCGAAGAGGTTGCTGAAAGTGAAGACGGAAGACTGTCTCATGCGGAAACAAGCCGATTCAATCGATTGTACCTATCACATGGTAAGGTTTTTTATTGGGGAGTAGAGATCATCTTGGCTTGGTTAGTCATGTCCACGATATCTTTATCGGGTATGAGAATTATCTCCTCAATTCTTTTGTTTTCTCTATGTGAAACCTTGCGTGTTTGCTCCTATCCAATTTATATACTGTTTGTCCTCATTCTGATTTCTATATTGATTGCACAATATCGAAAAAATCTAGTTCGCATTTTGCCCTGTTTGAATAAAAGTAGTATGTTTGCATTTCTTTTTTCAATCCCATGTTTATTTCTTATGATCAGGAGTATTGCTCATCCGGAATTACATTGGGATGTTGCGACATATTGGTTGCCAAGAGCGTATTTTATATCATTGCATGATACGTTATTTTTTAATCATAACTATTTACCTTCTGTATTACTCCCTACATATCAGGGTTATCCTCCCTTATGGTCTGTGTTATTATCAGTTCCATTCTCATTTTTTCCACAGTTGTCCTATGCGGTTGGACCACTGCTATTAGGATTAATATTATATTCATTAAGTGAGTTTTTACTCGAAAAACATATTCCTTGGCCTTTTATTCTTGCTGCCTGCAACTTTTCATTCATCTACCTTTATGAACATGCATCTTATGGATACGCACAGGTTATCACAGCGGCATCACTCATTGTATGTTGTTGGATCATTATGGATTATCAACGAACTAAATGGAATTTATGGAATCTACTCATGTTATCCATGATCATTCCCCTGACGAGAATGGAGTCGATTGTTTATCTTTTCGCCTTTCTGATTATTGCATTATTTCAAAAAGTGCCAAGGAGATCGGTTCTGTGCGCCGGATTTACGGGGTTTGCAGTTGTGATTCTTTGGTCAATTACAGGTAAAGTGTCAGGATTTGCTAGTCAGTCTGGCCGGGCTTTAGATGGGATTAAAATGCTCGTCGAATTGCCTATAGGATTGTGGCTCGAAAGATTAGGATATATTCTTGAATATAAATTAATTCGCAAAAAATTTAATGCTGAACATTATCTGATGCTTGTGTTTCTGCTTTCATATTTAGTTTCGAAAAGTAAGTCTTTCCGTGAACTGTTTTGGGAATGGAGACTAATCTGGCTATTTTTTCTTTTGATGTGGGGCAGTCTCATCTTCCTCTATTTTCCTGTGCCTGTGATGAATTTAGTAGAAATGGAACGCATTTATATGGGGACAGGATTCCAGCGTATGTATTCTCATTTTGTACCTTCACTTTTTATCCTCTTGCCATTCGTATTATTTATTGCCTTTAAAGAGGGGAAGCGTTAACTCCTGACTATGAAAATAGTTACTTGGAATGTAAATGGGATTAGAGCAGCTAGAGAAAAGGGGTTTATTGATTGGCTTGAATCCTCAGACGCTGATGTGCTTTTTATTCAGGAAACAAAAATTCAGGAAAATCAATTGCCTGACGAATTAATCAAGACGCCGACATATTATTCATCATGGTTCTCAGCCCAAAAAAAAGGGTATAGTTCCGTGGCTGTTTATTTTAGAGAGACCCCGGATAGGATTGAAAAAGGCTTGGGAGTATCTGACTACGATATTGAGGGACGTTCAATCACTGCCTTTTATGGAAAAATCGCTATGATCGGTGCCTATTTTCCAAATTCTCAGGAATTGGGGGCTCGGCTGAAGTATAAGTTGGGTTTTAATGAGTCAATGCTCTTATACTGTAATCAGCTACAGAAAGAGGGGTATAGTATAGTTCTTACTGGCGATTTTAATGTTGCTCATAAACCGATTGATTTAGCACGGCCCAGTGAAAATGAAAAAAATGCGGGCTATTTGCCAGAGGAAAGGGAATGGATGAGTTATTTTCTTGATTCGGGTTATGTTGATAGTTTCAGATATTTACATGGTGATATTCCTGCACAATATAGTTGGTGGACATTTCGGGCAAATGCAAGAGCGAGAAATGTCGGCTGGCGCATTGATTATACAAATGTAAGCCAAGATATTTCCGATCAAATAAAAGCTTGTGACATTCATCAAAATGTCATGGGGTCTGATCATTGCCCGGTGAGTTTAGTAATAACACTTTAAGAAGTTCTTTTAATCATTTGACTGATACGTTCACTAATCAATAAAGCCCTATAATCCCAACTGTAATTTTCAGGGGGATTATTAAGGCTTGTTGGACTTTCAGACTTGAATGCCTCATTGATTTTATTGCTCAGACCTTTAATATCACCTGGTTTAAATAGGAATAAATTTTGAAAATGGTTGCTGATTTCACTAACGACGGGAATTGATGAGGCCACAACAGTTTTCCCTGCAGCACAGTACTCCAGAAGTTTCATAGGAAAGCTGTAAAGGCTACTTTTTGGATTAGTAGTATTTGGTGCAATTGCGACTTGGGCCTTGGATAACCAATATTTGATCTCATTACTATTGCGGTGTCCGAGGAAAATTACATGGTCAGATATTCCAAGATTTTGTGTCATCTTTTGATAAGTGATAATTTCATTTTGACTGCCACCACAAAGGATTAATGTTTTATCATTGAAACTACTCCAAGCTTTTAAGAGTATATCTACGCCTTTCCATGAAATAAAAGATCCAACATAAATACCAATAGTGCCGTTTGTAGATGTATTTTGTGGTATAACTTTTTCAAAACGGTCTACTGCATTATAGGCTGTGAGTTGATTTTTGGGTGATCCAAAACGTGATTTTACTTCTTCATGTAAATAGTTTGATGTTGTGATCAAAAGATCAACATGTGGGTAAATGCGTTTTTCAAGACGGTGTAAATTTAGTGATTTACGGTGGTTTCGCGGATATGCATCTGAAAAGATTTCATGCGCCTCAAAAAGGAGTTTGGTATCATAATGAGCATCTAATATATAGTCCGCAGCTTTAAGGTGTATACAGTAGATAATATCAAAACCATTTTTTCTAACCAATTGATCCATTCTTTTGAGAAATATGTTTTTTAAACTGATTTTTAGTGAAGCAAATTTTATACTTCTGGGGGCAAAAACTATTTTCAGGTTGCTTCCTTCAGTCAGGCCAAAATGATTTTTTATTTTGCGTTCATCAATTTTACCGGATTTTCCAATGAGCCAAGTCACTTCGTTACCACAGCGAGCGAGGGCGTCACACATTTTTGCTGTATGGATTTCTCGGGCCCGTGTGAGCGTTAGGGATTCAGGATATGGATAAAGTATTTTGGCCATCCGGTGATTCTTTTCTAACTTAAAACTTTCATTACTTCTAGATAAACAGATTCGGGTGAAATTGTTCTCATAGCTTGAGAATAACCTTTAGGCCGGATGACAAGGTGTTTCTGTCTGTTATAGAGGGGGCCGACTGACTCTATATCCGATCCTTTGTCGGTTGGCGAAAACCAGGTGAGAGTCGGGCAACCTACCGCCATGGCCAGATGGTATGGGCCGGTATCTCCTGATATAAAAACTTTAAATTGTTTCATGGCTCCAGCTAATTGCCTTAATGTCAGTTTTCCCGCTAATTGAGTGACACATTCATTTCGACCGTTTGCGACTTTTTCACATAGCTCGAATTCTTCAGGGCTTCCAGTAATGATAAAGTGGCGTTCAGATGTATATAATAAGTCTATAAGCCGTTGGAAGTATTCAACGGGCCAACGTTTAAAGTCTTTAGATGCCCCAGGATGAATACCAATCAGGTTTTTTGTATGTGGTAATAGACGAGTCGCTGCAATCTCGTCGTCATTAGATATATAAACTTCAGTTGGATAATCCCCCACATGGGTCGGTTTGTGGGTTAACCATTCAAGCATTCTAAGATTCTGAATAATTGCATGCCCAGTCGCATAATCATCTTCATGGGGATGACGTAATTCATCAATATTGGCCATCCAATTGCGGTAAGCCGAATCGCGTGTGGGGCGGCGGAGAAAAGCCCTTACTCCAGATTTATAAATAAGGGGAACAACGTCTGGATCATTTGCATTTGCTAAAAGAGCAACTTGATAATTTTGGCTTTTAATTGAGGAAATGAGTGCGCCTTCATTGCGGTATTTTTTTGTGTAGGTATGAAGTTGTAAATTATGGGAATGTTGTTCAAAAAGGTTTGAAAATGGTTTTTTGACAAGAAACCCTATTTTCGTGTTAGGAAAATCCTCGCGCAATTTGCGTAGAAGAGGTGTGCATAAAATCGCATCACCGAGTGCAGTGGAGGCCACTACCAAAATCGACTTGGCCGCCATATCTTGTATTTTTTCCGGAGCACGAACAATTTGTTTAAACCCCCATTTTTCGGAAAGGAGATGGTAATTCAAAGTCCAGAAATCTCTACCAGGTATGTTCATTCTATAAAAGAGGTTTGTTCCCGTGCGGTAAGCAGGTGGATTTTTTCAAGAACCATTTGCGGTGTAATAGCAGACATGCTGGCCTTATTATTTGAAGAGGAATTATATTGGGCATCAACTTGAATAACTTGATGTTTATGAGCATAATCATATGGTCCCACCCTGTGAGCAGGATTATTCCCGTGAATAAGGGCGATGACATTGGTGCCAACTGCAAATCCTAGGTGCATAACCCCTGTGTCTGTGGAAACAAGGGCAAAACTCTTTTTAAGCAATGCTGCTGTTTCCGCTAGTGATACGCGGCCAGCCAAATTGTGGGCAATTGCATTTGTCTGGGTTGTTATTTCGAGTGCTTTTTGGCTTTGATCCATTCCTCCGGTTAGAACGAGTGTAAAGGTATCCTCCGCCTTTAAGAGATTAATCAGTTCAATGAATCTTTCGGCTGGCCAGTCCCTCCACTTTGCCCTTTTCCCGCCCCCGAGTTGAAGGATGAGAAGAGGTTTATTGTGAATCCACCCGTGGAATTTCTTTTCTGCTGAGATTAGTTCGTGAGTATTCACTGTATAAACGAGTTTTCTGTCGCAGGTATCAGCCCCACAGCTTCGTACAATCTCAAGGGTTTGTTCAACTCCATGGAGGTTATCCCAGTTTGGAATGGGGACAGGGTGGGAGATGAGAAAATCGAATTTTGTCATGCGCGGGGAACTCACAATGGCAGAGCGGTTTGCAAGATAGGCTAGTGGCCAAATGTCAGGGTCATTTGAACGTAGAATCACCACAAGGTCCGGATTAAAGCTTTTAATGGATGACCATGTTTTTAGGAATGTCAAAGGTGATTTATTATGGGGAATCACCTGATTGATATAGGGGTTGTGGTCATGAACGATTCTTCTATTCCGATGTGTAACGACGGTGATATATGAAGTCGGATAAGTTTCTTTTAGTGCTTTAATCGCAACGGAATCTGTAAGAGAGTCTCCAATTCCTGCTGTACTAAAAATAAGAATTCTGCTTGGACATTTTGGAAGTTGGTCGAATTTGGGTGACCTGACTTTAGCAAGAATGCCAAAAACAGTTTTAAAAATTAGAAAAACAAATCTATTCCACATACACTATTGCCTTGGAGGCCCCGATTGAGATTGATCCAGTAATTCTATCACGCTTTGATAGACTTCATCAACTGTAATACTCTTGAGACAATCTCTTACTGAATCATGAAGACATGTTTGTTGTTTTAATAAGTTGCAGTGACATTCGTGATAGATTGTTTTTGCTTGCGCTGCCCAAGGTCTCCATGTTTCCACGCCTGAAGGGCCAAAGAGGGCTACAACAGGAGTTCCAACAGCAGTTGCCATATGCATTGGGCCGGTATCCACTCCGATGAATAAATCGGATAATTTACTGATTGCGGCTGTTTGTGATAAAGTGGTTCTCCCAGAAAGATCAATTACCGGACATTTTGCTAGGGAGAGGATATTCTTTACGCGGTCCATCTCCCTAGGTTCATTACTTGAGGTGATAATGACAGTTGCTTTAAGTTGATCGCTCAAACGCTGGATTAGTTCAGCAGCGTAGGCATCATCCCAGCATTTGAATAACCATCTGGAAACAGGATGAAAGTGAATCTTGATTTTTGTCGGATTGGAATCAAATTGAGCTTTCGCCCACTGAATTGATTCAGCCGATAAGTATAACTCTAGAGGAAGACTCTCTGTAGGAATCGTTAATGTATTGAGTAAAGATAAATGGCGAATGACTTCATGAGTGGGAAAGGGTGGTGGTGGGGTAAAATGAGTATATATTTTAGACTTCCAAAATGATTTTTCTGACGTGAATGTTTTAAATGCAGCCCGATATTTTGCCTTACTTAATAAGGTTAAAAACGAGGCTCTGTCCCCTGTCGTATAGTCTAAAACGAGGTCATATGAACCAAAAAACATTTTTTGATAGGGGTAAAGCCCATTTTTAACTTTTTTGCCTAATGTAAGCGATTTTAATGATCTTTTAATAATAACAATCTCATTAATAGAAGGATTATTTTCTAGGATGGATTCAGAGCCTTCACCAACAAAAACACTAATATGGCTTTTTGGGAAAAAATTGCGCAAATTGCGCAATGCAGGGGTCGCTAGGAGGGTGTCCCCGATATTGCGTAATTTTAAAACAGCTATACGGTTAATTTTTTCGAGTGTCATTTTTAAATGGATTACATATAATGCCTTTTTCGTATGACAAAGCAACTCACCATCATTCACACTGAATGTTCCTTAAATTGGGGGGGGCAGGAGCAACGCGTATTTCAAGAGTTGATGGAAATGAAAGCAAGAGGTCATAGAGTGATTTTAGTTACACCCCCTCAGTCAGCTTTATCAGAAAAGTGTAAAAAAAATGACATAAAAGTATTTAATCTTCTTTTTACGAATGAGCGGTTTTTGTTGAATGTATTTAAATTACGAAAAATATTCAATACGTTGAAAGCGGATGTGGTAAATCCTCACAGTTCAAAAGATGGTTGGGTGGGAGTGTTGGCTGCAAGGCTTTCGAGAGTGCCTTGTATTATTCGTTCCCGCCATATTGAAGTCGATTATCCAAACCGTTTTATTAGTCAGTATGCATTTAAAGGATTACCTCACCATGTGATTACAACGAGCGAGAGGATTCGACGGCGATTAATTGATGAATTAGGAGTAGAGTATAACCGCATAGATACGATACCTACAGGTGTTGACACGGATAGGTTTTGCCCCTTACGGAATCAAGGGATACTCAGGGACGAACTTGGAATATCCAAAGAAAAGAAAATCGTAGGGATGATATCGGTTTTAAGAAGTTGGAAAGGGCACCGATATTTCATCGAGGCTGCAAAGCAATTGTCAGAGGATAACGATGACCTTCACTTCGTCATTGTCGGTGACGGCCCTCAAAAGAAGGATATCCAGTTGCTTTTACAGGAGTTTGATCTTGTGGGGAAGGTGAGTCTTTTGGGACATCGTGAGGATGTTCCCAATGTGCTTGCAGACTTTAATCTCTTGGTATTACCATCGACAGGACAGGAAGGAATTCCCCAGATTATTCTCCAGGCACAGGCCATGAAAATACCGGTAGTAGGGACTAGAATAGGGGGGATACCTGAGGTTATCCAGGATGGGGTAACTGGCAGATTGGTGCCACCGGGTGATTCCACTCGATTGTCCTGTGCGATTTCTGAAGCACTAAAGTGTTATTCGTTTAGCTGTTCAATGGCTGAAAAGGCTGCACAAATGGTGTATACAAATCATTCATTGAGAGAAATGGGAAACCGTTTGGAACTGATCTATTCAAGATATGTTCCCGGTTATCGCCCAATACTTTTATAGATAAACCCAAGCTCGGTTAATTTGACGGGGTCAAAAATATTCCGTCCATCAATGATAATGGGGTGATTTAATGAAAGTTTTATTTTCTCCAAATCCAAAGTCCTGTATTCATCCCATTCCGTCAGGATAAGTAATGCCTCGGCACCATTGGCAACCTCATAAGGAGTTTCACAGAATATGACATTCTCCAGCTCCTGTTTTGATTTTTCCATGGCTTTTGGGTCGTGGACTTTGACTTTGGCCCCTTCATTCTGGAGTTGTTTGATGATTTCTATGGCGGGTGAGAGTCTTATGTCATCAGTATTTGGCTTAAATGACAATCCGAGTACCCCGATTGTTTTATCTTGGAGTATCCATAGGGTTTCACGTACTTTTTTAATGAATCGATCTTTTTGTGAGCGATTGATCCGTTCGACCTCCTTTAGGAGAGAGAAATCATAACCAAGTTGTTCTGAAATATGGATAAAGGCAGATAGGTCTTTAGGAAAACAAGACCCCCCATATCCGATTCCTGCATTTAAGAATGCCCGGCCGATTCGTTTGTCGGCGCCCATTCCATTTGCTACCTCTTCGATGTTGGCTCCGGCCGCTTCACAAATTTGGGATAGCGCATTTGCATAGGATATTTTAAGGGCCAAAAATGAATTAGCTGCATGTTTTATTAATTCAGCACTATTAATGTCTGTCACCATAATAGGCGCGTTAAAAGGATCATATACTTTTTTGAGCAGAGATACAGGTCGTGCTGAGGATACGCCTATCACGATTCGATCAGGATTCATGAGGTCTGGAATTGCCGACCCTTCACGTAGGAATTCAGGATTTGAAACTACATCAAAGTCCACTTTGGCTTTGTTATAACGTGAGATTGTTTCGGCTACTTTTTCTCCAGTTTTTACGGGAACGGTACTTTTATCAACAATGATCTTATATGACTTCATAACCCCGGCAATTTCTCTGGCTACGCCTTCAATAAACCGTAAATCCACATTGCCGTCATTCTGTGGTGGGGTTGGAACTGCGATAAAAATTATTTCTGACGCGTCAACTCCTTCCTCAATCCTGGAGGTGAAAGATAGGCGTCCTGCTGCCACATTTTTCTTTATGAGCACTTCCAGCCCAGGCTCATAGATAGGAACTCCCCCTTCCCGTAATTTTTTTATCTTCTCTTCATTATTATCGACACAAATAACATTATGGCCCACTTCAGCAAAACATGTTCCGGTAACCAGTCCAACATATCCGGATCCGATTATACATATATTAATCATAGTAATCTCTCTATTATTAGAACTAATAAAAACTTCCATTGCTGTTGCCATTTGAGGAGTTTCCACCTCCAGTAGCCGCAGCAGCATCGACATTTGTTTTTAGAGTAATTTCTGGAAATGCCTTAAGAGTGAAAATTAGCAGTATACGATTATCATTTGGCCCGCCCACATTTCTAACCTGTTGGAATGTAAGTGATGTGACCCAGCTTGGCCAATCACGTGATAAGGAATATTCTTGATATTGAAGAATGCTCTGATCCGCCTCATAAAGCCAATATCCACCTACTGACCAATCTTCATTTACTCGATATTTAAATCCTGGGCCAAATTGGTTTCCTGAGGGGAAATAAGGATTATTAGCAAGAAAACGTGTATTGAAAAATGACTCAAAATTCCCTGCTACTTGAAATGATGTTGAAGTATTAAATTCATTCAGGTCACCGTTTTTGGTGCTATTGCGGACATTAATTGCCGTAGTCCACCAGCGAGTGGGGCGAATTATTATATCATTAAAAATATCAGAGAATTGATCATAATTCCAATAATTGGGTTCTGGGGCAGAGATATATGCATCCGCATAGAGATTCCAATCCAATAAGTCTAAAGTGCGTTTGTCTTTAGTTGTTTTAGTACTGCTGCGTTGAGTTTGTATTTTATTTCGCACACCTAAACGGACCACATTCTGTTTATTGATTGTGTCGACAGAATTGTATTGCGGGAAGTCAATGGGGGCTAATTGAGTTGAGGGAAGTTGATAATCAAACTGATAAAGCTGCCCAGGAGTATAGTTTGGCTTTGGTATATAAGCGAAATTTGCGGAAGGAATCATTACGTGGCGCAAGCCATCAATTTCCCATTTTTCATTATTTATATCACTCCATGTTTTATGGATTTTAAATGAAGCTTCCATCCCTGTATTGAATACGCCGCGAAGTGCATCATTTCCCGAGCTAGCATAAGTAGGACTTCCGACAATTGGTGTATCGGAATAGTATGTCCCGCGCGCGCCCACTCGTGGGGTAAGATTGAGCCAACCTGCTACCAGTACGGGGTAAATAATCTGGTGATAAGTATCCAGCCGACCTGCTTCATAGTCAGGAATTGAAAAGTTATTCTGAGTTGGTAACAGGGCATTATAGTTTTGAGATTGGTTTGCAAATGCCTGTTTCAAATATGAAAAAGTTGTTTCTGTTTGATACATTAACCGTGTGCCAAAAATACGCTGCCGTTTGAGATTAAAATAACCTTCCGGAAGACGTTCAACTGTTTGAAAAAAATCATTTACTTGAAGGCGAGACATGACCCCTGCAGTATAATTAGGATCATAATAATTCAGGTCCAAGGTATTATCTGGTTGGACTTCTTTCGCAAATTCCCTCTGAAAAAAGTCTTCGGTCACATACGGATCACTCCACTTATTCAGGTTAGCACTAAATGAGAGATTATGATTATTACTGAAATAGTTACGTTGTTTGATGGCCGCAATATAACGAAAGTAAGGAACCCCGGATCTTGCAGTACCTGCAAAACTGTCATCGGATAGTTTGTCTCCTATTCCGTAAAGTTTATACAAGCCTTCGCCGTATTCTTTATTTTTACCATAATTTATACTAAAGTCACTACCCCCACCGATACCTCGTTTTGAATATCCTGTGACATAAAGATTTCCTTGTATGTAGGGATTGAGGCTCCAATTGTAACCAACGGTTAACATTGCACCCAACTTTGAGCTGTAACCGGGCTTCACATAAAATGGCATCCTTCGATCTTTGAGCCCTTGACTATAATAGGGTAAATAGAAAACAGGAACATTGCCTGCATAAAAAGTCACGTCACGCATAACAACTCGATCATTGGGATAAAGCTCAACAGACTTTGCTTGTATTCTTGTGTCTGGTTTTTCATTGTCATTTAGTGAAAGGAGGGTGTCTGTTACTTGGTAGGATCCGTTGGTCGTTGTTGTTACATCTTTACCTTCTAAAAACATGACGATATCTTCTTGTGCCGGTTGCGCACTATTTGCATAATCATGACCTGTGATACCTTTAAAATTACTAGAAGTAATTTCCTTTGTATTAAAATTGTAGATAATAGCATCCCCATGCCACTCTTTACCTTTCGAGTATAGAAAGGCATTTCCATTTGCTGTTGCAGTACCAGAAGTCTTATCATAAGTGACTTCATCCGCGAAGAGAGTCGCTCCTTGGTATTTGATCATGACATTCCGTTGAGCTGTAGCTAATCCGGTTAATTGGTCATAGGAAACATCACCATCGGCGGTGATTTCCATCGGAGTATTCGGTGTTTCTTGGGGTGTATCGGCTATGGGATTTAAATTTTGTATTTCTGGCATATCCCCAGGAAGGGTTGATTCCACGTAATCACTAGGCAAATAAGGTGTATCCTGAGCATTTATGGGCGTAGCAAGCACAGCAAGAAATGCTGTATTCAAAATAATAAAAAATTTAACGCAACTACCCATAAAACAATCGCTTACAACTAGCATGAAGTCGTATTTCTTGGCAACAGAAAATAATCTCGCTATTTTGATGAAAAAAGATTTAAAAACGTTGATTATTAATATCTTGCCCATATAAATCTATGACTTCAAACACTCCCTTAGAAAAAATTTGTAAATACTCTGATAAGTTCCTGAATCATTCGCATATAAATGATTGGTCTGCGGCAAAGAATGGTTTGCAATTGAGTAATAATGGTAAAGTCTCAAAAATTGCTTCTGCTGTGGATTGTAACCTATTGACGATACGGGCGGCCATAGAATGCAACGCAGATTTATTACTTGTACACCATGGATTATTTTGGAGTGATATCACCCCATTAACAGGGTCTAATCTCAGAAAGATTAAATTGGCGATAGACGCTAATTTAGCTATATATAGTTCGCATTTACCCCTAGACTTACATCCTCAAATTGGGAATAACTATTTGTTGGCTAATGGGTTAGGTTTAAATAACTTAAGTTTATTTTTTGAAGAAAAAGGTTCAAAAATTGGATTATGTGCAAATTGTTCTATTAATAGAGATGAATTCGTTATCCGTTTGCGTAAATTGATAGGGATTGAGCCTCATTTGATCCCTGCTGGACCGAAGATAATTAAAAAAATAGGAATTGTTACTGGAGGCGCGGGAAATGATATAGCCAAAGCAGCTGCCGAAGGTATTGATACATTTTTAACTGGGGAAGGGGCTCATTGGACATTCGGACTTGCCTATGATCTTGGGATTAACGTCATTTATGGTGGACATTATGCCACTGAGACTTTTGGGGTTCAAGCACTTGGAAAACTTCTTGCCCGGAAATTCAGTCTTAAATACAGTTTCATCGACATGCCTTCAGGACTTTAGTTGAGAAAGTGAATACACCACCACCGGCCTTTACGTTTTTGAACGATGAGATGAAGTTTTTGTTTAAAAAAAGCATTTTTAACTGCTTCTATTTGGTCTTCAAAAATACCGGAGAGGAAAAGTTGGCCTTCAGGTTTGAGAGCTTGAGCGATTTGTTTGGCATGTTTTATCAATAACTCACTGTAGAGATTTGCCACAATAACATGGTAGGAAGATTTTTTACTTAATTTCTCAATGCCGGAAATTTTCCATGAGACAGGTTTGCTTATTTGACTCTCTATTATGGGAAAATTCATTTCTTCATTTTCACGGGCGACAGGAATAGATCGTTTATCGTTATCAAATGCATCCACGTGGAATGATCCCAATACCCTTGCCGTAATGGCCAGAATGCCTGTTCCTGTTCCTATATCGAGAAATGATTTTGACGGCCAATCATTAACTTGAGCAATTTGCTTCAGGCACATCTCAGTCGTGGCATGTTCACCTGTCCCAAAGGCTAAGCTTGCAGGGATTATGAGCAATTTGCGGGAAGGATACTTTGTTTGCCAGTATTTTTTTTGTTCTTTGGTGGCCACAATGAGGAGCTTGTTGCCAATACTGAGGGGTTCAGAACGTGGTTCTTGTGGTAACCACCATGTTTTTGGGGGTAAATTGAGTAATTTTCCCCCAAACTTCTTGATCAGATTTAATCCCTCAGTTTTAGATCGAGGGTAGATTTCGACTTGAATTCCTAGTTTGGGCGGATTGGCGCTCATCGACAAACGAGTAAGATCAATTTCTGAAAATTGATCAGGTAATAACTCACTATTTTGGCTACGGTAGATCCGGCGCCATACTAAAACTGATTTAAGTTGATGTGATTGTCCCAAAGAGGTCAGTATGTAGGTGTTAGTCGCGATCTAACTTTGGTATATTAGCGTTATTTACGGCTTCTGTAAGCCATTCGACAAAGATACGATTTTGCTGGGTGCGTATGTACCCCTGAATGAATTCTGGGGTGGGTTTTGTCTTGTCTGTGGGAAGATCCCGCACCTTCAAAAATGCAATAATTCCCCCGTTTTCTGTAGGAATAAATTCACTGACTCCATTTACTGCGAGATTAGCGGTTGCCTGTCTGGCTGATCTCTCTTCATCAGAGATGTCTGATGAAATCAACTGACCTAACTCCGAGATGGCAATAGGTTTGGGGTTAAATATACTCGGCTTAATGCTCAGTGCAGAAACTGATTGGTCAAATGATTTTCCGGCAGCAATATCAGCTTGGATTTTGACTTGTGTTTCTTTGGCAATATCGGAGACAAGCTTGTTAAGGGCTTGGTCAATCATCAGTTCGTTGAGTGGGGCTTTAGCCTCATCAAAGTCCATAGTGCGTTCTTTTTTGACGTCAATGAGGTGTATGACCGCGAAACTATTGTCTCCCACCGGTATGGGATCACTTACCGGGTTCTCAGGATTCAATGAAAAAGCAATTTTATTGAATATATCGTTGTTCATTCCTTTTACAGGACTGCGGCGGAAAAAATAATCAGATTCAACGATTGGTATTTTACTTTCCGAAACCACGGCTTTAAATTCGGGTAGTTTTCCAGCATTATCGGGAACAAATTTTGAAGCAAATTGATTGGCTTGATCCAATGCATCCTCAGTTTGTTTTTGTTTGAGTAACTCTTTCTTGATGAATTCACGGGTAGTTTTGTCATCCATGATTTTTCCCTTATTATCCGGTATCTTACCTTGAGCCCTAGGAAAAATTTTGTCCACTTCTTCATCAGTCACAATAATATTCTTATTAGTAGTAGGAGAAAATCTAACATACTCAACTTTTCTTTCTTCTCCCGTTTTCAAAACATTTGAGTATTCAGCAAAAGCCGCCTTTAATTCATTGTCTGTATATGGCTTCAGTTGTTTTTTGAAATCATTTTTATTCAATACAATATATTGGATTACAGGTCTTTCGATGAATTTTAAATAGGACTGGTCAATCTCCTGCGGGGTTGATTTTGCAGTAGAACCTAAGAGCATTTGGGTTTTTTGAAATAATAACTGTCTTTTGATAATATTCTCTAAACTATTTTTGTTAAGTTTTTTAGCGACAAGTTGATAGGTGCAGAACTGATTGTATTTAGATTCATCGAATTTGCCGTCTGTTTGGAAGTCAGGCATACGAACAATGACTTCGGCCACTTCATCATCTGTAACATTAATGCCTAGTTTATGGGCCTGAGACTCTAGGATAATAACTTGCCAGCTTTCATCTACGATACGGTCTTCCATTTGTGCGGGTAGACGTTGTCCATTCTTGAGTTCCCAATCAAAGCGTACTTCTTGTAGGAGTATCGCAAATTGATCCCGCGTAACGCTTTTGCCATTAATTGTAGCTAATTGATTTCGCCCAGAATACTCGAAAATCGGTAAATTAAAGAGAAAGATGAAGGATACAATGATGATAATTGTAATCGCGATTAAAAATATTCTTTGGTTACGATGGAAGAAGCCAGGCATAGGTTTTTATTGGGTTATTAAATTAGCACGCAACGTTAGACAAGAAACGGAATGTCTGCAAGAGTTGAGTCAGATTTGATCAAAATCTTTTTTTAAGAGCTATATTGTAAGAAAAAAACTTGCAATTAGTCGATCTAACTTTTTACATCATAAGAACATGTGTAAATTTATTTTCTCAATTTTGGCATTCATAATGGGGATATCTTTTAGTTTAGCCCAAGATGAAGTACATCCCACACCCCAGGCTTATGGCGGGGGAATTGGAACAGAACAGCCCCCTGCTGATCAACCAGTCAGGCAGACAGTTAAACCTACACCGGAGGCATATAACCCAGATTACCAGCTGACAGGAGCCCCAAAACAGGAACTTTATCAAGAGGGTAAAGACCAAAAAATTGTTGGGAAATATAAAATTTCAGAGGCTAAACATGTTTTTTTGGATGCTAATATTTCTCCAGGACCAGTTGACGCTAATCAACGAGCTATCTACCAAGTGAATCTATCCAATAATCGTTCCAGCCAATATGGAATAAGATTTAGTATTAAGTGGGGTGGTGAAGGGCCCGTATTACCCAATCTCCTTTTGAAGCTTGAACTTAAAGGAATTATGGGCGATGTCCCTACTTATAAGAACGTGACATATACTTATTCAGATTTCAGGCGAGGGGGAAAATGGACGGAAATACAAATTGTAGGCGAGGATTACCAAGCTCTTGGACAGATCACTGCTTGGAAGACATCATTAATCTGTGACAACCAAGTTCTTGCTGTAAAGCGTTCCTTTCTTTGGCGCGAGTAGATGGTATTTATGGCTGAATCAATCTATTTTTGTAAACTTATTTCCCCTATTTACTTTAACTGAAGGAGAAAAAACAGTGGAGTTCAATTTTAATGATTTTGCTAAGGCTTTTCTAAGTATACTTTTTACAGGGATGCCTTTTTTGCTTTTTGGCACCCTTTTTGCAGGGATTGTTGAGGCCTTTGTTCCTTCAAAAGTCATCAAAAGTTCATTACCAAAGAATCCAGTGCTTGCGGTTATTGTTTCAGGCTTTTTAGGAATGATACTTCCGATGTGTGAATGTGGGGTTGTAGCGGTACTGCGGCGATTGATCAATAAAGGATTACCCGTGTCGTGCGCAGTGACTTATATGTTAGCAAGCCCTATCGTTAACCCGATTGTGATTTTGAGCACCTATACTGCATTCACAAATCAATCTCAATTTCCAATGACAGGCGCCAGAATAGGAATGGGATATTTTATTGCAGTTATTGTTGGGTTAAGCCTTTTAAGGCAACCTGCTCAAAAAGTCTTAAATCAATCAGTCTTGTTCATCCCGAGATCCGGACTATTCAAGGGAGGATTTGCTAGAACTGAGACTAATCTTGAAATGATGAGTTTTTCATCTAAACTGCGCCATGCTTTGCATTGTGCATCCGTTGACTTTATTGATGTAGCAGCCTTTTTAGTGATGGGTGCAGGCATTGCCGCAATATTTAATACAGCTATACCGCAAACATCATTAGCTGTTTTTGCCAACGACCCCTTCCTGTCGATTAACCTAATGATAGGAATGGCGATAATTCTTTGTTTATGTAGTAGTACAGATGCTTTTGTGGCTGCCAGCATTACTGGTTTTCCAAATTCCGCAAAGCTAGCGATGGTCGTCTTTGGTCCTATGTTTGACCTGAAACTACTTTTTCTGTATCTCTCCGTTTTCAGACCATTTTTTATATTTCGGGCAGTTGGTATTATATATATAGTCACTTTGATAGGATGTTATTTGCTTAATTTCACAAGTTGGTTTCAATGAGGCTAGGGATATCATTGCGAAAACTGATAGCGGGGGTTTTGCCTCTCATAGCATTAACTGCCTGGGCAGGACTGATGATATGGTTTTATTTTGATCCTCGCATAAATGTCTTAACAAATCCATTTTTACACAGATGGGTATTATTGGCTGGTATTTTCCTTGCCCTTATTGTGATTTTTCGGTTTATCGAAATTTCCCGAAATGGGATGATCGCTTTGAATTGCGGTGAGGAATGTAGGGACTCCGATGAGCTAACCGTTGGCAAGCTGGTAGTTTTTTTTACATTGATCATACCCTTTTTCCTCGCAATTATTGTTACTCCTGCTTCTTTTAGCGGGCAATTTGTCCGGAATCGTGGGGTGGAATTAATAGCCCCGGCTGTTATCACTAAAGGAATTCCTGAAATGACAGCCGACGAAGTCCAATCTGTTTTGGGTGAGGTGACAGTATATGATACAGATGTGATTGAAATCCTCATGTTGGCTGATGATCCTGCCGCCCGTAGTGCTTTGGAAAAGAAGGAAGTGAGTTTTATTGCGCAGTTAGTTTATCCTGAGGCAAAGGCAGGGATCTCGGAAAAAAATAGGAATATATTCTATGCGGTCCGTTTATATATGCTTTGCTGTGCTGCAGATGCACGGCCTGTGGGTATTCTTGTAAGGACTCCAACATCATTAGAAGGGAAAGAAATGAGTTGGTTAAAAATAAGTGGAATTCTTAATTATGTGAATACTAACGGAAGATTAGTGCCTGAAGTCACCCTGAAGACATCTGAATTGATTCCTACCCCAGAGGAACAGTATCTCTATTAATGGTAAAAATGAGGGTTTAATGAGTATTTTTTCACTTTCCTTGCAACACATCATAGATGAAGTTAATCTCCAATGGTGTTTTTCATGCGGCAAATAATCTTTTCATGCATTATTTTTTCAGGAATATTTTTTTATATTCCTGTTTTCGGTGAGGATTCCACTGAAGTGATTATCCACGAAGTCAAGAAAGGGGAAACACTCTATTCGATAGCGCGGAAATATAGTGTGAGAATCCCTGATATTTCCGAGGCAAACCCGGAAATAAATGGAGTAAATATTAAACTCGGCCAAAAGTTGCGTGTGCCCCGACTTGCCAACAAGAGAGAAGAGGCGGTAACGGAAAAAACGGTTACATTGGTGAGAGGAGACGATGGAAATCAAGAATCTGAAATTCAGAAAAATACTCAGGAAAATGATCCAGAAAAATTCTCTCCTCCCTCAGACATAAAGCCAAGAGAAGCATCTGTTGCAACTATTGTACGCCCACAGGTATATCGTGTGCAAAAAGGAGATACATTCTCCAGTCTATCCCGAAAATTTGATATTTCGGTAGCTGATTTGTCGATATTTAATGATGGTGTTATCCCTTCAAAATTAAAAATAGGACAAGAACTCAAATTGTCTTCGGAATCAACTGGTGCAAATAGCCAAGTTATACAGTTTCTTGGTGATGCTGATATTCGCCCCCAGAGGCCCGTTTCCCCAAAAGAGTCTATGACCTTGTATCTGGCGCCCATTCTCAAAGAATTGGAGGCGATTCCTGTACAAAAACGTCGGTGGAAAAATATTGTGCTCCACCACAGTGCTACCACTGAAGGGAATGCCCGTTATTTTGACTATTACCACAGAAAAGTAAAAGGTTGGGAAAATGGTCTGGCATACCACTTTGTCATAGGAAATGGTGTAGATTCAGGTGATGGGCAAATTGAAATCGGGTCACGCTGGAAACGGCAGATTAAAGGAGGCCATGTCCGTGGTGATGAGTTGAATGAAGTTTCAATTGGGATCTGTTTTGTGGGTAATTTTGATAAAAACAAGCCGAGTCGAGCTCAATTTATTGCTGTAGTAGAGTTATTGCGTTATTTGAATGGTAGATGCGGACAACCCATTCCAATTCTATGGATGCATCGCGAGATTAATCCTAATCATACGGCTTGTCCTGGGAAATTGTTCCCCATTAAGGCACTCAGGGATATTATGAAGGCTTCTCCCATGTAGTTTTTTGGTTTGAAAATAGTTTGGAGGAGGGCATCATGCCCCCTATGAGCAGTCAGCCAATATTACCAGGATCCACACTCGGCGTTTTTGGGGGAGGCCAACTCGGCCGTATGTTTACTATAGCAGCACGTAGAATGGGATACCGTGTACATGTATTGACACCCGAACAGGATAGCCCTACAGGTCAAACGGCTGATAAGGAAATTGTAGCTGATTATGCAGATATTAATGAGGTTGAGCAATTTGCGCGCGGAGTGGAGGTGGTAACCTTCGAATTCGAAAATGTGTCTAGCGCATCTTTGGAAAAAATTGAAAACCATGTTCCTGTACGTCCATCGAGCTTTGTCCTGAGGACAACACAGCACCGGCTAAGGGAAAAAGATTTTTTAAAAATAAATCATTTTCCGACAACGTGCTATCATGAGATAAATTCTAAGGAGGAACTACAAAAGTTTGCACAGGAGTTTTCTTATCGATGTGTTTTGAAGACTGCATCATTTGGATATGATGGAAAGGGGCAGACAAGAATTAAATCAGAAAACGAACTGGATATGGCATGGAGCAATATAGGGGGAATGCAGGGAATTCTTGAGGAATGGGTGGAGTTTGATCGTGAGATATCAGTGATTGTAGCACGAGGTGTACATGGGGACACTGAGGTTTTCCCAGTAGTTGAAAATGAACATTATAATCATATACTCGACACATCCATCGTGCCAGCTCGTATTTCAAGCGAAATCAGCCGCAAAGCTCGGCAAATAGCCCTTGGGATTGCATCTGAGATCGGATTGGTGGGTGTCTTGGCAGTTGAAATGTTTGTAACGCGATCAGGTGAGGTGTTGGTTAATGAATTGGCCCCCCGGCCTCACAATTCTGGACATTTCAGTTTTGATGCATGTGTCACCAGTCAGTTTGAACAGCAACTGCGGGCTGTCTGTGGATTGCCTCTTGGCTCAAGCAAATTGCTCCGCCCTTGTGTTATGGTTAATATCCTTGGTGATATTTGGAAGCATGGGCAACCTGCGTTCGATGAAATCCTAAAAGATGAGGACTTAAAGCTTCATCTATACGGTAAGTCTGAACCTCGTGTAGGAAGGAAAATGGGGCATTTTGTCTGTTTTGGTGACACTGTGGAGATAGCCCTTCAAAAGGCCCAACAGGCAAAAAGGATTCTTAGGATCCATCCATTTGAATAGATAAAGTGACGGCAGCAGGCCGTCTGATAAATATAATGACTTGGAGTTAACCCGTTTTTTGTTAAGACATAGAGCGATGATTAAACGAACAAAAACAATTTTCTCAATATATGTACGTCCCTTGCTTGTACTATTTTCCGGGTTGATTTTAGTCTCATTGGTTACACATCCTTGGCAAAACTATCTCACTTTGGATGATTGGACAAATGCCGCCAGCGTGAGGGCTTTTGTTGATGGAGGGGGTATTCAGTTTGTCGAGTGGACGACTCAATTTTATTTCACACTAATATTTTGGGGTGCGCTTTTTTGTATGCCTTTTGGTTTCAGTTTGGGGGCTCTACATGTTTCAACAATGGTTCTGGCAGTATTTGGTCTATGGGCATTTTATGGCTTATTAAGGGAACTGGATATTCGCCGGTCCTCTGCATGGTTTGGTGTGGCATTAATGGCATTTTTACCACCTTTTTTTCTTCTAGCACATTCATTCATGGATGAAATTCCTTTTTGGTCCCTATTCATCATCAGTAGTTACTTTTATATTACAGGCCAAAAGAAACAAAAAGAATCACTGATATGGTTGGCCGTTTGTTTTAATTTACTGGCATTTTTTATAAAGATTTATGCAATTGTCGGAATATTATCCCTACTTATATACCGGATTACACATCGCAAACGCCTCTATTTCGATTTTTCTGATCTTTTGCCCGTGCTGGGATTTGGGGTGATTGGAGGAGTTATTTATCATTTTTCAACACTGTTTATCGAGCAGCAAGGGGTTTTTAATTCCAGCGGCCTCTTTACCGAGTATTATTCAGGATATTTTTCGGACATTTTTTATAAAATGTTAACGGCGATACTGAATATTTCATTTCTTCTTTTACCACTGAGTGTTGCCGTATTTAATTTTCGAAGATTACGGGGTTATGTGTATTGTGGAGTAGGTCTAGCAGCACTCTGTACCCTGAGTCTTTATCAGCAGGGGGCATTCCCTGAAACACTGAGTGAATATAATATTTTTAATTTATGGGAATTAGGACAAAGCAGGACTTATATTGCTGGGAGATTTGATGCAAGGAATATAGCTGATTGGGCTGACTTAGTCGTTCTATCATTGGGGCTTTTTTCAGGCTCCGTTTTGTCTTATATTTTTTTAGAGACAGTCAATGATTACCGGAAACTACTTTCGGGGGTTAGGTTTGTTTTTTATCTCCAAGGGATTCTCTTATCTTTGATTATGATCGGTTTTTGGGGGTTTTCAGACCAATTTTATATATTCATTATCCCTGTGATTATTTTTATGGCCTTAGCCACAAAGCCGCTAAAATCTTATCGCATTGTTATCGGAGCGATTTTTATTATTTTTTCTGGAATAATATGTTTTACCGGTACTCTAGACCATATAAACCACCAAAAAAAGCTTCAAGAAGCTTATACATTTCTAGTCAGTGGCGGGGTTTCACAAAAAGATATCGATGCAGGGTATACAGTGAATGGTTGGTATGCCTATGCAGCACAGAAACCCCTGTCTCTCAATATTAAGAATGATGAAAATACCATTCATGCTGTCACACCTGTTTATGATAGGCCTTATTGGATAATTTCAAAATCGGAAATTCCAGGATATAAAACATACCGGGAATATGATGAAGGTTCCTTTTATTGGTCTACAGATAATAGTGTCAGTTTACTTTATTTTAATTATGAACCGCCTTCTGAAAAGATCAATAAGCTGAAGAAAAAACAATCTAAGAAGGCCCGTAAAAACTAGTTATGTCTGAGGATATAATGCATCGACCACAGGATGGCGAGGACCGTAATCTTGATGTTTCATTAAGGCCTGGTCAATTTGCTGATTTTACTGGTCAAGATAAAATAAAGGAACGCCTTCTGGTTTCTGTCCAAGCTGCAAAGCAGAGGGGCCAAGCCTTAGACCATATTTTACTCAATGGTCCTCCCGGTCTAGGGAAGACAACACTCGCCCATATTTTAGCTGCCGCCATGGGGGTAAATATTACTGTTACATCAGGTCCAGTTATCGAGAAGGCTGGAGATTTGGCTGGGTTACTGACTAAAATGGGGGAGAAAGATATCTTGTTTATTGATGAGATCCATCGTTTACAGAAGACCATAGAGGAATATCTCTATCCGGCTATGGAGGATTTTAAGCTAGATATAGTCATTGACCAAGGGGCAAATGCGCGAAGTGTAAATCTTCCGTTGCCTCGTTTTACCCTGATCGGTGCTACCACCCGGAGCGGATTAATCAGCGCACCATTGAGAAGCCGCTTCGGTTTGAGCTGCCGACTAGATTATTATGAGCAAAAAGAATTAACACTGATTATTAAACGTGCCGCTCGGCTTCTGAATGTCGAAATTGACGATCTTGGTGCTGTCGAAATCGCTTTGCGTTCACGGGGGACTCCACGGGTGGCGAATAATCTATTACGTTGGACAAGAGATTATGCGCTGGTCAAGGCGGATGGTAGTATCACATCCCCGGTAGCTATCCAAGCATTAGCAATGTTGGAAATTGACGAGGATGGACTGGATGAGATGGATAAGAGGATTTTAGAGTCTATCATTTTTAAGTTTTCTGGGGGACCTGTCGGGCTGAGCTCCTTAGCTGTATCTGTCTCGGAGGATCCTGGTACGATCGAGGATGTTTATGAGCCCTATCTGATCATGAAAGGATTTATTAAGCGTACACCGACAGGCAGAATGGCTAATCCTAAGGCGTTTCAAAAACTTGGGGTCGTACCACCAAAATCAAATGGGCAGCTATTTTGATGATATTACTCAATAGTCAGGAAGGTTTAATTGTTCTTCTGGGTTATGGGGGAGCTGTATCGTAGGGGCATGGTTAAATCCTTCAATATTGAGCATTGATATCACGGTAGTAAGTGCATTTCCCTCATAATGAGGATTACAGATACAGAATACAGTCCCTTGGGCTTGAAGATGGTTTTTGATTGTTTCTTTCCATTGTTGAATCATTAAATCCCGGGAAAACTTTTTGACGGTCTCATTTTGAGGAGATTGAGGGAATGCCCCTCCCAGCTTAGGTATCGGACCCAAAAGCCGGATATATAAATCTGATGACGTACGAGGATGGATATTTAGGGCTGCAAAAGCCTTGTCATCCGATTGACTGTTGTCAGGCCATACCCAAGGGATATTTCTCTCTTTCAGAAAATGGGCAATTCTTGACTTTATCCATCCAGGATGGGGAAAGTCGATTGCTAAAGGAAATTGTTCCGGCCATATCTGGATGAATTTCTTTAGTGACACTTCAAATTGGGGACCATAAGAGGGAGCTAATTGCAGCATGATGCGCCCGAGTTTGTGGTGGATGGGTGTTAATGCTTGTAGGAATAGGGTCACTTCTGATTGGCAATCTCTCAAGTGCGCCTCATGGGTGATGGATCGGGGTACCTTGGGACAAAACAAAAATTGATCGGGTGTCTTTTCATTCCAACTCTGGGTTAATTGGATAGAAGGAATGTTGTAGAATGTGGAATCAGCCTCGACGCAGTTAAATAATGATGAATAATAAGAAAGATATTCAGACGGCTTCATCCTGCGTGGATAAAAATATCCTTTCCACTCTTGGTGACTCCATCCAGTGGTACCGACAAAAAGAGGATATATATTTTTTGAGAGAATAATATCAGGATGCTCCAATTATGAATAAAGAGCAAAAAATATTTTATTTTATTGGGACTTTTCCCTACATTTAGGTCACATGAAAAAAGAGTTTATTTTCACAATATTCATTCTGGGCATCCTGATATTAGTTACTTTTACAGGGTGTTCACCTTATCCTAAATTTAATAAGTACGAACAGGGAGGGATACAGAAGGGATACGCCTCATGGTACGGGAGTAAATTTAATGGCCAGAAAACGGCAAGTGGGGAGATATATGATATGAACCAGCTCACTGCCGCCCACCGTTATTTGGCTTTTGGACGTATGGTAAAGGTGACAAATCTAAAAAATGGGAAAAGTGTAACCGTGAGGATTAATGACCGCGGACCTTTTGTGAATAAGAGGATTATCGACCTCTCGAAGGCTGCAGCACTAGAATTAGATATGACGAGTGATGGCGTTGTGATGGTTGAACTCGTAATTATCAAATAGAGATAATCTCACTAAAAGCGAAAAACAACTGTTGCACCTATACCACCGTTAAACTGGTTGTAATCAGGAATGATCGGATTATCAGATTGATTCATGGCATAAGAGCAAAATAGACGGACAGATGCCCAATTATTAAATGAATAATTGGCAATTAATCCCACTGTATTCAAATAGTCAGTCCTTCCAAAACCAGTCAAATCTTTATTGGTATATTTTGTATATTTGAATTGGTAATAGGGGCGTACTGTTAGATTTGGAACTAACTGGTGAACATACGATAGTGTCAACATTTGATCTGTTCTGTCATTCAGATTGAGAGGGAGGTTAAGGCCTGGGATTTGGGTATTACTCTCAGTGGCATGATAATTTCCATCGTAAGATATGATAAATGCACTGACTGGAGTGATTTCAAATATTTTATCAAGTCCCCAACGCGGCAGTAACTCCTTATAAAATTCAAATTGATTTTCTTGATTGGAAAAGAGCCGTGTAGCATCTATGCCAGACCGAGCCTGCCAACTTTTAGCAAACTGATAGTTTAAATCGGCAAAGACAGTTTGTCCGGTAAAGTTTAAGTTATCCAAATTATCAGCCGAATAAAAATACGATTGATTACGGAAACCCAATCGAGGGGATAACATGCCGTCCCCAATTTCCCATCCTGGGGTAGGGGCGACTGCAAATTGCGCTGTAACAACAAATATTCCTGAATCAACTGGTGCACCGGCAGGTCGATTTTCCTGCATAAATACATTATTATTATAATAATATTGAGTATCAACCAAGGTTTCAAAATAAAGCCTGCGGAGTTTTGGTTTTAGGATATACTGGGGACCTACATCGGCTGTTTCATCAGTATAGAGAGGGGTGACTTCCCCGCTGACGGCTGCTTTTTTATACTCTTGTGGGATAGCAAGTTGGTCGCGTTTCTGGATGTCATCAAAAGTGTTTATACGCGCCTGACCAAATACTGATGGTACAGTGCACGCTAATATGAGTAGGATTAATAGGTTCTTTATTTGCATAATCTAATTTTAGGGGGTTGCAATGATGTTAATCATTGGTGTTGTTCCGGTGTAGGTGCCCCCCTGTGTAATGGGCACTTCATTTTCAGCGGGATTTCCACCACCGTAATACACATTGTTTATGAAATTAACTTTTCCGGCTACTGAACTTGCGCTTGTATTTGGGTTGGGAGCAAGAAAACCGAGTTGGGATCCTAAAGTTACTGTTGATCCAGTGGGAAAAATAATATTCTGAAGGTTAATTGTGTGGGCAGACAGGGAAATGTTTTGGGCAGTAATGGATGTTTGTATG